>Ga0180216_1003569_pt1 | contig 12259 bp, 14 predicted proteins | sample eDN3rd37CBELigMG_FD_128879 | JGI IMG/M metagenome (GOLD analysis project Ga0180216, IMG submission 128879) | Enriched Miracle-Growth compost microbial communities from Emeryville, California, USA - eDNA 3rd pass 37_C BE-Lig MG (version 2)... ...
GACGACGGACGGCGGACGACGGCGGACGACGGACGGCGGACGACGCACTGCATCAGCCGAGGGGAAGGGACGGCGGCGGACGACGGCGGACGACGGACGGCGGACGACGGCGGACGACGGACGACGACAGCGGACGACGACGGACGACGACAGCGGACGGCGCACTGCATCAGCCGAGGGGAAGGGACGGCAGGAAGGGACGAGGGCGGGGGGGACGGCCGCCCCCGTGCCGCACAGGCCGCACCCGCCGCCACCGCCGGCCGCGCGTCATGGGCCGCACGCCGTAGCCGCCCGAGACGCCCGGACGCCGACGCCGACGCCGACGCCGACGCCGACGCCAGACGGGCCCGCGGAGGCGGCGCGGTCCAGGCCAGCCCGGCCATGGCGGACGTCGAGTACGACGACGCGGAGGGCGGGCCGGCGTGCGTCGTCCAGTACGTCGCCACGGTCGGCCCGCCCGCGGCCGCGCGCGCTCCGCCAGCGTCCACCGCCGCCCGCCGCCCGCTGGACGAGGCCGACCACGCCCGCCTGCGGTACCTCGTCTACGGCGACGGCCCGGCCCACGGCAGCGGCGGTGGGAGGTACGGCGCGGGGCCGCCGGCGCCCGCGGGGCCGCCGCGCCCAACGCTCACCACGCGGCCGCGCCGACGCCGGCCACCCCACACGCACACCATGCAGCAGCTGTACGCTCGACGAGCCGCTGGTGGACGCCGCCATTGTCAAGCCCACGCTGGGCGACCGCGTACGCGTCGCCTCGTGGCCGGCGACGGAGATCTTTCGTGCGCTCCTGCTGACCCACCGGCCGCGCCGTCGCGGCGGCTGCCCGCGCGCTCAGTTCCCGCCGGACTACGAGCTGGTGAGCCTGGAGCACCGCGGCATCCCCGTGAACCTGTCGGCGGTACGCGGCCGGCCCTACGCCGCATGGTGCCCTGGCTCCGGCCGCCGCTGACCGCCCGCGCCGTGACCTGCCTGCGGCACGCGCCCCCACCCGGCGCGGCGGTCCACAGTCGCGGCTGGACGACGGCAACAAGACGCCGGCCTTCCTGGCCGTCAAGCGCGGCCGCACCGGGTACGCGGACCGCGCCGTGCGCCGCGGTTCCCCACCACCTCCCTCAGCTCCTCCTGACAATGCGGCGCAGGCCGGCCTGCGCTGGCGGCTCCCCCTTCGTCTCCAGGCGCCCTATCGTGGGGCTGCGGTTTGTGGAGGTGGTGGACGGCGCGGTCGTAGACGAGGGCGCCGTGCCGCCGGACGCGGTCCTGCTGGAGCGGTCCGTGGGCGGCCACCGCGGCTACGTCGACCTCGGCTGCCCCGGCCGGACGTTCGTGCTGGCGGTCGGCTACGCCCCCGCGGCCGCCGCGGACGGCGCGCTGACGCCGCCGCTGACGCTGGTGGTGGGCGCGGCGCCCGCCACGCCAGAGCCCGAGCCGCACCTCGGCGGCTCGGCCGCCGTCGCCGACAGCGTCCACCAGGGCCGGCTCAGCCACGCGACGATGACGACGCGCTACGGCGAGGTGGTGGCCGACATGCACGCCTACCTCGCGCGCAGCACCAGCGACGACATGGCCACCGCCTACAGTAACGAGAAGGGGGAGGAAGAGGAGGAACGCAGCCGCGCCGATGCCGGTGCGCCCGGCGGCGCCGACGCGCGCTCGCCGTCGGTCGTGTCGGGTCCCCGCTCCGGCGGGCCGGGCAGCACGCGCACGCGGTCCTCCTCGGTGGGCACCGCCGCCACCGACCACGACGACGAGGTCGGCGCGGTGACCACGCTGCCGCTGACCGGCGGGCCCAGCGACGCCGCCCCACCGACCAGCAGCTCGTCGTCCAACGACGCGCGCGGCCGCGGGCTGGCCGGCGGCCTCGTGCGCAGCGGCAGCAGCAGCGGCAGCATCACCGCCCACGTCAGCGGCGAGCGCGACGCCGTGTTTGTGACGCTGCGCCGCGCCAAGCTGGAGGCAGCACGCGCGCGCGACCGCGCCGACGACGACGCCGCGGCTACCGCCCGCAACGGCGATGGGCCGCCGCCGGCCGATGCCCGAGCGCAGCCACAGCCGCCGCCGCAGCAGCAGCAGCAGCAGCAGCAGCAGCCATCAGCACCGGCACGGGTGGGGACGTGGCCGGCGCCGACCGAGGCGGCGTCGCCGTGGGTCGCCATCACGCCGGCCGGCACCGCCGTCACGCTGTACGCGCTCGCCGGCGTGGCCGGCCGGACGTGGGCGTTTCCCGAGGCGCCCGCGGTGCTGGATCGCCTGCCCGCCCAGGACCGGTCCGACAGCGAGCTGCCGCTCGCCTTGCCCATGTTTTGCCAGCCGCTCGGTACGCCTCGCGCGCACGCTGGGCAGGGCGCGCCGAGCGCACGCGCTGACACGTCCCGTCGCCGCGTCGTCGGGTGCTGCTGCAGGGGCGCGCTACCGGTACCTGCCACTGGGCGCGCGCTTCCTGACCTTTGTGCTGACCAACAGCCAGGGCCACCTGGTCCACGCGACCTGCCTCCAGTTCTACGAGAGCGTGAGCGCGGCGGCACTGGCCGTGGCGCCGCCGCTGGCACAAGCCAAGGTCGCGTGGGCCCCGCCGCCCGTGCGCCGGACGTCGCTCCCAGACATTACCGAGCCCGAGGCGCCCGTGGAAGCGGGCCCGCCGGAGGATGGCGGCACGCCGGGCGCCACCACGCACAGCACGCTGCGCGGGCGCCACCTCCGCGACACGGCGTCGGCGATCGCCAACGCCTTCCGGCCCCGGCAGTCGGAGAGCGCGCCGACGTCGCCGCGCACCGCGACGATGCTGGCGTCGGCCACCCTGTCGTCGGGCGAGCTGGCCGAGCCCGCCACCGCGGCGGAGGCAGAAGACGCCGGCCCGCGCGAGCCGGTCCTTCCGGCCGACCTGGCGAGCGTCGACCCGTCGCGGCTGACGTGGACCGAGCACGAGCACGCGGTGCGTTCCGGCAAGGGGCGGTGCAGTACGGGTGATAGCATGCTAACCCCGCCGCCGCCGTGTGCAATGGTCACCGCGAGTGATGAGCGACCGTGCAGGAGGTGTACGTTCTCAAGAGCATCTGCATCCTGTCCGAGTGGCCGTTCTACCAGGGCTGCATGGAGCTCCTCGCCTACTTGGCGCTGCTCTCGGGCGCCCACCTACCACTGCCGCTGGAGAGCTACCTCGCCAACATCTTTGAGAGTACGCCCGCCGGCCCAGGCTTGCGCCCGGCTGGGGTGGCGCGACTCACGGCCGCCGTCGGTCGCCCCCCCACTTGGGCATGCGGCACAGTTCCGGCGCCGCCGGCCGGAGGGGTGCTGGTCCGGCACAGCGTCGGGCCGTGCCGCGTCGAGTTTTGGCGCGCGCCGCCGCGGTCGCTGCCAGAGCCCCGCTTTCCCGTGGACGTGCTCTTCCGCCACCTCAGCATACGCACCGTGGCCCACGCCGTCGCGCTGCTGCTGCACGAGCACAAGGTCATCGTCCACGCCCAGAACGAAGGTGTGCGCCGCGCCCACAGGCAGCACGGACGGAGAGCGCAGGCCGCGCAGGGGCACTGACCGCGGCTGGCCGTCGTTGGAGTTCGCGTGCTGCGCGCCGCAGCGCTGCTGACGCCGGCGCTGGAGACGCTGATGGAGCTCATCTACCCGATCTACTGGCCGAACGTGCTCATCCCGGTCATGCCGGCGTCCCTGGTGGATTTCTTGGAGGCGTTTGTGCCGTACCTCTTTGGCACCACGTCGGCGACGCTCGAGCGGTTCATGGACGAGGGCGCGGTGCCCGAGAAGGCACGTGCTGCGGCGTCCGCGACGCCGCCGCCGGCATGAAGTGCGGTCGGCTGATGGCGGCGGCGGGCCGGGCTGGTCCCCCGATGGAGCCGGCTGCGGCAGGTGGCGTTGATCGACTTGGACAACGACGTCATCCGCAACGCGCCGCCCTTGCCACAGCTGCCCTTGTACCAAGAGCTCGTCGACACGGTTTGGGAGGCGCTCGGCTCCCTCACCGACCCGCGGAGTACGGGGCGGCGCCCGTCCGTCAGGGGCGCGGCCGTGGTGCGGGGATGCTAACTGGAACGGGTCCACTCCTTCGCATCGCGCCGCCGATCAGCGGGCACGATGCTCAAGGACACCGACGCGTCTCCGGACAAGCCCTTGCCCAACTTGCCGCAAGTGTACACGGTACGCCTCGCCCCCGGCGGCGCCATCGGCCAAAACGTCTGCGACAGTCACGCCGACGGCGGGCGCGCGCTCTTGCGTCTGTCTCCCGTCTTGCAGGTGAACAACGAGGTGCAAGTGGCCTTCTTTGCGTTTATGCTGCGGGTGCTGGCCGGCTACCCCGCGCACCTGCGAGACCCCAAGGGCGACATCCTCTCCATCGCAGACATCTTTGACGTCCCTGCGTTCACAGCGGCCAAGGGCAGCGCGCCGGTGGTCCGCGAGTTCTTCCAAGGTGCGCCGCGCCCTTCTGCGGCTGCCGTTTTGCATGGTCCCCCCTTCCCCGCGTAACGCTCGTAGGCTGTCCTTCTTCGGTTCGTCGTCCTGGTGGGCAGCGTTCTGCGAGACGACGCTGTTTGTCAAGTTCCTGGAAGACCGCACCTTCCACCCGGACGAAGACGGCCGCCACGTCTTTGTGGACGACCACTTGCCCAGCGTGCCTGTCCAGCTCGCCCCGGCCGCGGCCACCCCGGCCGCCGCGCCGCGCCTGCTGCAGCTGCCCGCGCTCGAGCGCGTCGGTCGGCCGAGCCGCGTGTACACTACCTTTGCGCCGGAGGCGGTCCCCGGGCTGGCGGTACGCAGGGCGGCGTAACCGTTTTTTTGGGGGGATGGCGGCGCGGCGTCGTGCTGATCGACCCCGCGAAACGTCGCGGCCACGGGAGCGGCCGAGCAGACGGGCCACTACGTGACACCGGGCTGGCCGCCCGTGGACCACACCCGGGTGCCCGCGCTGCGGCAGCCGCTGCCCATCAACCTCGCCACGGCGCCGCCGCTGTACCTGCAGACACAGTCAAGCAGCGCGTCGCTGGCCGTGGCAGCCGCCACCGACTCGCGCCGCAGCAGCCTCGTGTCGGGCCCCGAGTCCGCCGAGGACGCCGGCGTCGCCGGCGTCTCGCCCAACACGGCCAGCCTGCTGCGGGGCCCCATGCGCCGGGTGCGGCACCGCACCGCCAACGTGGCACGGAGAGCGAGCGGCGCGCTAACCGTGGGTGCGCCCGCGCGGCCCACAACCGGTGCGTGCGTGCAGGCCACGACCAAGCGCACGCTGACCACGACGAGCACGCGGGCCCCGCCGTCCAAAACGGCCAAGGCGGCCAGCAAGCGCGAACTGGCGCTCCAACCTGCGCAGGCTATGATGGTCCGTCCCGCCGCGCCGTGACTGAGATGCAGCGCGCGGGCACGCAACCCCTAAAATGGGGCCGTCGAATGCGCGCACCGGGCGCTGGGTGGCGTCTTGGCCGGCAGCGGTACATTTACAGTTCATGGTTCCGGCTGTATGCCGCCTACGTGGCCACCGCGCCGGCGCCGGCCATGTGCATGCAAAACGCGCTGGCGGTGCTGTGGCAGCTGCACAAGTCCGAGGGCATCCTCCCCGACCTCGCCATCTATCGGGTGGGTGGGGGTGGGGGCCGGTTCGCGGCACGCGTCCGCAGCGCCACGGTGCTGACCCGGTCAGCGCGCGCTGCGTGCCGCGCCCGCGCCACGGCGCCGCAGTCGCTGCTCGAGATCGCGGGCCGGCGCGGCTTGTCCAAGGAGGCGCGGTTTGTCTTCCGCGACATGACGGCCAGCAACGTCCAGGCCGACGCCGCGGCGTACGGCTGGCGCGTGCAGGCCGTCGCGGCGAACGGCGTGGACCCGCTCTCCAAGGGCCCACCGCCCAAGCACCGCAGCGTGCTCTTTGACCAGCCCCTCGAGATGGGCGGCCTGGAGGTCATCCTCGGCGCGGTGTGCCGGAAATGGTGCCCCTCTCGCGCGGAGCGTCGCGTGTGGGAGGCGGCCGCGGCGTTCACTGACGCGCCGGGGGCGGGCGCGGACGTGGTCCAACGGGGGTGCGGCCAGCCGCTATGTCATGAGCGAGGTCGAGGTCATGGCTGGATGGCCCAGCGACGGCGACAGGTGCGGGCCACGGCCCTCCACGTCCGACCCACCCCATTCCCCACGGGCTAACCACAGCGTGGCACGCTCCTCGCCACCCGGCAACGCCGCCGCAGCCAAACGCTGCAGTGCCCCGGGTGCGGCAAGTCGGTCACGGCCAACATCCTGGTGCGGCGGCTGGCGCGGCCTGCGAGCCCCACCCATCGGCCGTCGGCCGACATGCCCGCGCCGCCGGACAGCAAGACGGTGGCCGTGCGCGCCCTGAACCGCAGCAGCGGAGGGGGCCACCGGCGCTCGCGCTCCGAAGTCGTGCCGCTCGACCGCGGCGCCGTCGGGGAGCCGACGGCCTCGCCGCCAGGCGCCGCCGCGACGACCGCGACGGAGGAGAGTGCCGGCCACGGTGGCGGCATGTCGGTGTCGGCGGCGGCCACGGTGCCGTCCTCGCCGTCGCCGGGGCCGACGTCGCCGTCGCGCAGCGTGAGCACGGACGGCGCGCTGCCGTTGGCCGCCATGACGTCGGCCCCGCCGCCGCTGCCGCACCACGCCCGCGCGGACAGCGAGGCCGACGCGGACGACGGCGAGCTGCCAGTGGACGACGGACCGGAGCGCCGCGAGCCGTGGGCGTATGCGTACGTGCCCGAGGAAGGCCTGCGCGAAGTCGCGCTGCTCAAGCCGGCCACCTTTGCCGCCGAGCTCGAAGTACGGGTGACGTCGTACATGCACGGCCGCGCGCTGAAGGCGATCGACGTCTAATCGGGCCGCGGCTGTGCCACTCGCGCGCGCGCGCGCGTCTTGGAATAGACGGCGCTGTCGGCACGCAAGGGCCGGCTCTGGCGCACGAAGCAGCTGCTGATCCGGGAGCAGCCCACGCTCTTTTGGAACCTCGTGTGGTGGTACGCTGCGGTGGGCCTGCCGTTCGAGCTGCCGGCGCTGCTCCATCTGGCGAACAAGAACGGCGCGCAGGCCTACATCAGCGGCATCGACGGTAGGCGCGGAAGCGGGCGGCGGCGTGGCAAAGCGTTTGGCGTTGACATTGCCCAACCGCATTCGCTGCTGCTAGCAATCCACAGACACCAAGCCGGCGGTGCGGCCCGTGCGGCGAGGCCTGTTCTCGGGCCTGCTGCGCGCGGGCAAGCTGTCCGACTCGCCGGCGCCCGCCACCGCCGCCGCGGGCGATGGGCCGGGGGCGTCCGCTGCCTCGGCGCTGGCCGCGGGCGGCGGCGGCGGCGACGGTGCGCCGGGAGCCTTGACCGCGCCCGCCAGCGCGCCCGGGACGCCGCTCAGCCGGCCGCGCCTGCTGCGGGAGCGGCAAAATTCGTGGATTGCGCCGCAGCCGCTGGACGTGACGACCGCCGCTGTGTCCGTGGGCGGCAGCGGCAGCGGGGTGGCGCTCACCGCGGCGCTGACCGGCCGCGGCTCGATCGCCGCCACGCCGCAGATCACGCCCACCGCGTCGTTCGGCATCCTCAGCCCGGTGCCCGTGAGCGCCCGCCCGTCCCTCGCGGGCGGCAGCACGAGCGCGCTGCTCTATGCGGCGCCCAGCGCCCCCGCCGTGGCAGCCGCCACCACCACCGCCGGCGGCGCCGGCGCCGGCGCCGGCGGTGGTGGCCTGCCGCCATTCTACGACCCGGCCCTGCTGACGCCGCGGCCCGTCACGTTTGTGGTCGCCGTCAACGGCCTCCTGCGCAGCCTGCAGGGCTGGCCGCGCCGGCGGCACGCGCGCCGCGGGCCCCTGGACGACCTGGACCTCGAGCAGGAGCCGGATCGCCGCGTCGCCGACGCGCTGGAGCGTGCGAACCACTGGCTCAGCCAGCGCGCGCTCGCGGCGGCGGTCGCCGCGCTGCTGGAGGCGCGCGCCGCGGTTGCCGCGCTGGACGCGCCGGCGCCGCACACCGCTGCCGTGCAGCACTTTCTGCGCTACGGCTGCTACCGCCTGCTTTTGCTGCTGGCGTACGCGCGCGGCATGGGCACGGCCTCGGCCCTCGCGGGAACGCTTGCGACGGCGACGGCCGCACCACCCGCCGTTGGCGCGGGCAGCAGCACCGCCGCGGCCGGAGCGCCCGCGGCGCCCGGCGATGGGGGCAGCGCCTCGCCCAGCCGCCGCTCGACCGGGCCGCAGGACGGGCCGGCGCGGCCGACGCCGGGCCCGGCGGCGGGCGGACCGGCCGCGACGCCGGCCCCGGCCAGCGGCAGCGCCTCGACGGCGCCGTTCGCGGACGAGCTCGAGTTCCACGCCGCCTACACGGACGCGCTCACCAAGGTCGACGTCGTCGCGCTGGGGGTGTCGTACATCGCGGCGGATGAGCCTCCGCCCGTCGCGCACGCGGCCCTTCGCTGCGTCTTCCGGCATCTGCGGCCGTAGCGAACCGCACACGACATGATTCACACTGTACAACCCAAAAGGCCCCTGTATTGTTGTATTTTCATGTACCCTACTGTGTACATACATGCCCCGGTACTGCGCTCGGCTCGCATCGAAGCCTGGTGGGCATCCGCATCTGCATGCCGGGCGCCGGCAGCGTGAACCGATGACGTCATGACATCCTGTAGCGTTATATTGTTTTTGCGGGCCACATAAACGCTGATCGTTCTGGCGGCGTGTTGTCCGAGTGGTTAAGGAGTCAGACTTGAAATCTGATGCGCTATGCGCTCACAGGTTCAAATCCTGTACACGTCGTATTTTTTTTTCATTTTGTGCAGGGACGACCCTCCCAGGCTGTCAGCTTTTCTACAGCCGTTCTCTTTATATTTTCTTTTTCATAGTGCGCGGCAGCAGCAGCACACGCTCAATACAAAGGGATCGTGTGTACAGGACGGCGCTACAGTAGCTGCAGCGGCCGAAACGCCATTTCGCAATGCCCAGTTTCAGCTTTGGTTGGCTAGCCCTCGTGGACGGCGTTGTGGACGGCGTCGACGTTGATCTCGCGCACGTCGTCGCGCGCGGCCAGCTCCTCCGCCAGCGCCAGCGTGGCGTTGCGCACCACAATCGAGTTGTTGATCCAGAGCGACTTGGGCTTGAGGCCGCGGCCGTTCAGCAGCTCCAGCAGCGCGCCCTGCGACGCGTTGGCCACCGCCTGGCGCGAGTCCGCCACCTGCTGCCGCGCGTGCGGCGAGCCGGCCGGGATATCGCCTGCGTATGACAGAGAATGGCTGGACAGGGCGCCGGAGGGTGTCAGTGCGGGCGGGCGGCCTGCGGCGCGGCCGCTGTGCCGCGCGGGGCGTAGCCGGCCGCACCAGTCGGCCGTGGAATGGCGTCTACGACGGAAATGATGAGCGTGCCCTGCGCGCCGTTGGCCAGCGCGGCCCGCGCCTCGGCCGAGATCTTGTTCGCCATGGTTGGAGGGACGTTTCACGCTTGTGCCTTGGGCGACGTGTGCGTTCGTGTCTGCCCACCAGGCAGACCTCCGACGCACACGCATAGCCCGTCAGCCTGCTGCGCTACTGCGTGGCAGGCGTGTGCCCAACGCCGTCGCAGGGCGCGGGGCGGGGGGGCGCAGAGGGCGTACCAACCGTCCACGGCCAGTGGCTTCGCTTGTCTTGTTGTGGCTGAAAAGTGGCAGAAACCGATCGAAACCCGGCAGACAAACGGCAGAACAGCACGCGATGACGTCATGCAATGACCACTGCGTCACTGGCCCGCGGCAGAAGAGCGGCAGAAGAGCGGCAGAAGAGCGGCAGAAGAGCGGCAGAAGAGCGGCAGACGGCCGACGAGCGGCAGAAGAGTGGGAGAAGAACGGCAGAGAAGCGGTAGAGAGTAGGGCGGAATAACGGAAGAATCGCGGCAGACGCGCGGCAGAAGTGCGGCAGAAACTCATGACGTCATCCTTGGGTGGAATCGTGGCAGAACGGCAGCAGAACCGCGGCGGAATCGCGGCAGAACAACAACGCGCTGGCGCCCCAACGCGGCCTGCAGACGCGCGCCGCCGTCCGCTGCGTTTTCCGGCGCCTTGGAGGCGCTGCTGCCGCTGCACGGCGTGTCGGGCGCGTTCCGCTCTCAGCGGGCCTGCTCTGGAACGCCGCTTCACGCGCGATTTTGGAAGGAAGTGTTCCCTGGGGCGGCACGCCGCGGACGCCGCCTGCGGTACCGTCCCGACCTGCAACACCGCGCGCCCCGCACCACCCGCCGCCGCCACCAGTCACGCCATCGACGCCGACGCCGCTACCTTGTGCTGCACGCGCCCGACCTGCACGCGGCGTGGACGTTTAACTGGACTTGGACGCACGCCCACGGTTTGGGCGAGGTACCACCGCCACTGTTGCGCAATGACCAGCGGGTGGCGTCGAGCTCACGGCCGGGATGCGCTGCGGGCGGCTCGCGGGTGCGTGTTGCGGCCATGCAGAGCCTTGCGCTCCACACACGCCGACGCGGTCGCGGAGTTCACCACCAGCTGGGCCGCGTTTCGCCGGCCCTCCTGGAATGTCGACCGACGAGGAGGACGAACTCGACGCCGTCGAGGCGCTCGTGGCACAGGCCAACGCGCATGGCTGGGCCGACGCGGACGAGGGCGACGACGACGACATGCTGGCGCGGGCGCTGGCGCTGAGCCTCGCCGAGGCGGCGGGCGGCGCGAGGAGCGCGGGACACAGCGTCGACGAGCCCAGCGGGCCTGGCAGGCCGGATGCGCCGTTCTCCACCACCTCAGGTGTGTCGCAGACGCTTCTGGAAGTGGACGATAAGGTCCGCGCGGTTGCCGCTCACACCCACCGCGCCGCTCTATGGAGCGTGGTGCCCCAGGGAGTGCGCGCAAGCCGTCGGACGGCGGGCGCGGCCGCTGGAATGGGCGCCCGATGATGTGCTCGTCGTGCGTCGACTACGACGACGACGACGACGACTGCGGCGACTGCGACGACGCGCTCCCGTGGGACTTTGACGACGCCGACGTTGGCGCGCGCCCGGACACCAGCGCGCCCCCCGCGCGCGCCCGCTCCGCGCGAGCGGCCGCCGCCGAGGCCGACGAGGACAATGACGACGACTACGTCCCGTCCGAAGCAGACGACGAGGAGGAGCCCAACTCGGCGGACGAGTACAGCCCGGTGCATTCGTCCAAGGCCGCGCGGACCGCGTCCAGCGCGAGCGGCGGCGCCGCCGCCGCGGTCGCACCCGCCGCCGGCAGCGGTGGCGGCGGCAGCGGCGGCGGCGGCGGCGGCGCCAAGGACGCGCTCGGCGAGCTGGACGACCTGCAGGAGGAGCTCGACTGGATCCGGAGCACGCTCGAGCCCACCAACAGCAGCGGGTGGCTGGACCGGCCCGTGCTGCGCCGCGGCCGCCGTGCCGTCCTGCTCCGCAGCGACCCCATGGACCTGCCGGTCATCCTGTACGACCGCGATGGCGGCAGCATGGCGTGGCGCCACGGCACGTGTACTGACCAAGGGTGCGGCGGACGTTCTCCGTTCGCCTGCCTCCCCAGGCCGCCCGAGGTGCAGCGCGCGACCGACCGCTACTGGCTGGCGCCGGGCAACCTCGGCAAGGTGCTGGACGCGGCGCCGCTGTGCGCGCCGTCGGCGAGCGACGCCCCCGCGGACGCGGGCGCCAGCGTGGCGCGCCTGCGGCACCGGGCGGCGTACATGCAGCGGCTGATGACCGCGCTGCTGCTGCCCGCGGGCGGCGACCCCCCGGCGAGCGCCTGATGTATCCATAGTGTACATTCTCCTGCGCATCTGCCCGCCCGCAGGCCCGCTCTGTATATCCCGCGGCGCCCTCCCTGTCGCTTTTTTCCATGAACATAGACACCGTCCTATGGCGTTCAACGACCCGTCGCATGCCTGGTCGCCGTTGTCGGTGGCGCATCGAAAGCGAAATTTTCAAAGTTTTTTGGCGCCAAAAACGACGCGAAGGCGAAGGCGGCGGAGGAGAAGAAGAGGAAGAGGACGAAGAAGGAGGAGGAGGACGAAGAAGGAGGACGAAGAAGGAGGAGGAGGACGAAGAAGAAGTGGACGAAGAAAGAGGACGAGGACTAGGGAGGACGACAGAGGAGGAGGAGGACTAGGGAGGACGACAGAGGAGGAGGAGGACGAAGAAGAAGGACGACGCGGACGACGCGAGGACGATGCCGTCGGAGGAGGAAGAGAGGGCTACGACGAGGATGACGCGGTTGGCGGAGGAAGAGAAGGGCTAGGACGAGGATGATGCCGTCCGCGGAGAACCCGGACGCAGGAGCAGAAGACGGAAGCGAAGTACAGTGCAGCAGCGGCACGAGGAGCA
>Ga0180216_1003572_pt1 | contig 12256 bp, 15 predicted proteins | sample eDN3rd37CBELigMG_FD_128879 | JGI IMG/M metagenome (GOLD analysis project Ga0180216, IMG submission 128879) | Enriched Miracle-Growth compost microbial communities from Emeryville, California, USA - eDNA 3rd pass 37_C BE-Lig MG (version 2)... ...
CCACTAGGATGCCGTTCAACGGTACCTGCGGCGGACCGCTGTGGAGGCCGCTGTGTTATGGACCCACTAGGATGCCGTTCAACGGTACCTGCGGCGGACCGCTGTGGAGGCCGCTGTGCGAAGGACCCACTAGGATGCCGTTCAACGGTACCTGCGGCGGACCGCTGTGGAGGCCGCTGTGTTATGGACCCACTAGGATGCCGTTCAACGGTACCTGCGGCGGACCGCTGTGGAGGCCGCTGTGCTAAGGACCCACTAGGATGCCGTTCAAAGGTACCGCGGCTGATGGGCCGCTGCCGGCTATGGATCCGTTGTCGGCTGTGTGCGTCGCGGGCATGCCACAGTGTCATGCCGCTTGGTATCATAATACGGCTACCGCTGGCGACTAGCTCACAGCTCGTACGGCCCAGGGGATGCCGTATGGGAGACGGCAAGAGATGCCGCTGTTGCCGCTGGCAAGGCCGCGGGGATCAATCTGACAGTGCACGCAGGCCATGGAGAGCGAGGGTGTAGGATGCGGCCAGGCAGGGCCGGCCTGTACTGGACACCATGCATGGATGGCGGCGGCATTGTCACGAGTGCAGCCGCTGAACGATTGAACATGCGCACTGTGATAGCTTGCCGCCTTGTGCGTCGCACGCAGAAAGCTCGACTGCATGCGTACGTGCGCTCAACCCTGCTGCACAAGCTCGTGGAATGCAGAAGGACCATCAGTGCGCCTCGGTGCGCGCCAGCGTCAAAAAGCACAGCTCAAAATGGATTGTTCGTCGCGAGTAGACCAGCGTCGGCACTGGTCTTGCTATGCGCCGGCTCGTTGCTGACGCCAGCCGCACAAGCACACGGGGTGCGACCAACACATGCACTGCCGACCTGTGTCGGTTCGGCATGCACGAGCCTGAGCTAGCACTCCTCGAACGTGGGTCAGGGCCTGGAGTCTGTCCTTAACAGTGCTGTCGACCACACTACATCGCCTGCCATTCAGCCTGAGATGGACGAGCAGCCTGAGCTGACAGTGCAAGACTTAGTCCATTCTTGGTCATCCAATCGCATCTTGTTTGCTCCGGTGGAGTAGTTACGCGTAAGGAGCGCGGTGTTCTAGAGGGCACCCCCACGAAGGTGTCAGCGCGGGGAATGCCCACTGGCGCGTCGGCGCCCGTGGCCCCCGCTCCCCGCCCCCTTGCCGGGTCCCACCTGCGTCCCATCGACGAATTCTGGCCTGGAAGGCGGTTTGATCTCGGAACGCCGCGCATGCAAGAGACGAAGGAGGATGGATAAACGCATTGCTCGCAGCGCGCGGCGCAGGCTTGTCCCCCCCCGGGCATGTCCTCCCTTGGATGGCCTCCACCCACACGTTTGTTCATGCGCATCTTTCTCCTCTGGGGCGCCGTGGCGGGTGCGGGCGCCACCGTGGTTCGAGGTGGAACGGCGTGCGCTGAACGAGCGGCCGACGCGTTCACGTGGCGTGCGCTGCCTCCAACGCCACGCCACCAGTCTCCTAGTGGCCCACCCATGGACATCGCCATCACCGAGATCTCACCCGACACGGGACACCCGTCGTGGGCATCGTGCCAGTGGGGCGCATCGCTCTGCCGCATCGCGCTCGGCTCCAGTGGGCGGGGCAGAGGGAGACGCGCTCAGCACACGAGATCTGAGTGTGTGTGTGTGTGTGTGGGGGTGCCAACGTGAGCGCCAGCGCGCATCGCGAAAGCGGCCACGCACCGTGCGCGCCATCCGTGGATCCATCAACAAGGAGGCAGCGGCGGAGGCAGCGGCGACCGTGGTCGTGGTGGTGGGGGTGGTAAGGGCTGCGATGGCGCCCGCGTGAACGCACGTGGTGGCGGTGGTGTGTCGACCATTGCGGCGGCCGGGCAGAACTCCGAAGCGTTGACTGCGCTCGCCGCCGGACGAACGAGAACGAGCAGCGCGCCGGCCACGCGGCGCAGGGCGCGCGTGAGGCGACCTCGCGACGGCGGACGTGACGCAGCGCAGCAGGCGCGAGGGCCGGCGCATCGGGAGGCAAGGGCTCTTTGTGCAAGGGGTGGCGCGTGGCGGCGGCGCATCGGTTCCTGCGTCGGTCGTACGCAGCGCGCATCGGCCGGCACTCTTCTTTCTTCCTCGCTCGCTCTTTCTGCGGCCAGGGCCTTCGGCCTGGAGCCGCCCCGGACTCGGCGCGCGCGTAGTAGGCGGTGAAGCGGTGGTGTTCTTTGCTGATGCGCCCTGGCTGTGACGCATCTGCGGCATCGCGGATTTTGTGGTGGCCGCGCTCCCTGTGTGGCCCTTGTATAGTAGGCGACGCCTCGCGTCGGCGGGCGTTGCACGCGGCGCGGGAGAGCGGCAGCGTAGGGCGCGCGGGTTTGCGGCGTGCGGGGTGTACCGAGGCACCGTCAGAGACGCGGGGCGCTTGGGCGGCGTCATTGGCCGGCGCTCGCGCGTAGAACGCGGCACAGCGCGCAAACTGGTGCCACGGTGCCCTCCGCACGACGACGCCCCGTAGCCAGCAGGGCGCCGCGGGCAGGTGGAGGCGCGTCGGCGTCAGCGGCCGCACTTGAGCGCCGGCCGCATTGCGCGCAGCTGCCGTTTGCGCGGCGCCGGAAACGGGGCGCGACACGGCCGACACGGGCGACGCGTTGCCGGCGCAGCGACGCACAGCGCGGGCGCACAACGCCCGTCCCGCGCTGCGCCTCCTTTGCGCGCCATTCGCGCGCCGTCCGCTTCGTCGACCGCCTTGCAACGCTGAGCCGCCCTGGTGCGGGCGCGGCGGCGGCCAGCGGCGGCATCGTCCTTCACCGCCCCGACACCGACGATCCTTTGACGGTCCCTTGGTACGGCCATGCGGGATGCCGCCGCCTCCATGCCCCCCGCCCCCCCGCAACGCGCGTCTGACTCGCCCCCCAACTCCCGGAAGTTTCCGCGACGCCGTGCCTTGAACCGGACGCCGCGCAGCCGCGACACGACAAGCGTGCGGCGCGGTTTGCCTGCTTGGCGCTCCGCGCGCCGCGGGCAGCCGTGGCGTCGAGCCGATCATGGACCCCGCCGCCCCGATGCCCACGGACGGCGAGGGCGGCGGCGGCAGCACCAACTCGGGCCGGCCGCCGCAGTTTGTGAGCAAACTCTACGGGTACGCCTTTTCGTCACCGCGCGCGCCGCTGTCCCGCTGCAAGCGCGATCGCGTGCGTGGCTGACAAGACGGCGGGTGCCCGCGGGTGTCCGGGCTTGGTGCGCTTGACCAATAAATATCGCGGGGGCAGCGTGCTCGAGACGCCCGAGTTTGCGTCTATCGTGTCGTGGGCGCCCGACGGCCGCTCCTTCGTCATCCACGACGCCCACGCCTTCGCACGCCAGGTGCTGCCGGGCGTCTACAAGCACAAAAACTATGTCAGCTTTGTGCGGCAGCTCAACAAGTACGGCTTCCACAAGGTACGCCAACGAGCCGGCTCGGCGAATACCCCCGCCGGTCGGGTGGAAGGTTAATTGCGGCGGCCATGCGGGGCCGGCCGGACGCTTGGTCGGCGGTCGCAGGTTGTGAACTCGGAGCACGCGAGCGACGACGCCGACGTCGCCGAGTACTGGCACCCGCAGTTTCAGCGCGGCGACGTCTCGGCCATCACCTCCATCAAGCGCAAGTACAAGGCCGCGCCGTCGCGCGGTACGTCGGCGGCGCTGGCGACCATGTCGCGGCCCCACCCCAGTTCCTTGAACGGCGTGGACAGTACAGTAACCGACGCCGCTCAATCCACGAGCCCTGCGGCCGCTCCTCCAGACGAGGCCGCGCAGTCGGAGGCCACGACGACGGTCAGCACGACGCCGGGGGCGAGCGGCGCGGGCGCCGCGGCGCCGGGCGCGCTGCCGGCGGACGTGTACGCCATGACGCGGCAGATGCAGCAGCTCATGCGCACGCAACAGGACATGACCATGTACATGCACACGATGGCTGCCAACTACGACGTCCTCGTCCGCGAGCTCGTCGCTTGCAAGCACCACCTGGTCGAGCAGGACCGCGTCATCGGCAACCTGCTCCGGTTCCTCGGGCCGTCGGTGCAGCCGCAGCTGACAGCTGCAGGACCGGGTGGCGGCGCGTCCGCTGCCGGGCCGGCTTCCCTCGCCGAGGCGGTCGCGGCGCAGCAGCTGATGCGGACCTCGTCGCTGCAGATGCTGTCCGACGTGTTCGCCGCCGACGCCCGTGCCGCCGGCGGGGCAACCGGTACGAGCGGATTCGCGCCACCGAAATGTCTCGGCACGCTGCAGCTAATTTCCCTAGGTCGTCCCCGTCGTCGCGCCCTCGGCGTACGCTTTTTTCAGGCGCCTCGTCGACGGAGCCCTCTACATCATCCACCACGTCGTCGGCGACGAGCTTGGCGACCTACTCGCCCGAGGACGTGGCGTCGATCCTGTCGTCCATGCCGTCGCCCAAGTTTGGCTCGACGCCGGCGACGAGCGGGCAGGCCGAGCAGACGCTGCGGTCGTCCCTGGGCCAGATGGAGCACATCGCGCAGATGTCTCGCCAGAACGACGCGCCCGCGGCCAAGCCGGAGGCGGCGGCCGCCCCCGCCTCGGCCGCGGCCTTGGCGTCGGCGCCCGCACCCGCGGCGGGATCGAGCAACGACCTGACCGTCCACACGGTGCGTTGCAGCAGGGCGCCAATTGCTGGGTCTGCATGCATAGCTAATAGTAATGGGGCGCCGGCCTGCTCCGGTGGATGGCGCGGGGATCGCCAGGTGGGCATGGTGCGGCCGCGGCCCGAGGCGGAGGGACCGGGCGACACGCGCATCCTGCGCAACACGTTTGTGCCAGTGTGGTCCGTGCCGCCGCGCGTGCTGCTCGTCGAGGACGACGAAGTGTGCCGGTCCCTGGCCAGCCGCCTGCTGCACGTACGCTAGCAATGGCGAGTTCAACGATGGGGCGATGATGGCGTCCGACTCAGCGCTACGTTGCCTTCCCACGAGCGGCTGCCGTGCGCAGGTGTTTGGGTGCCAGATCGAGGTGGCGCACGACGGGCAGGAAGCCGTGCACAAGATGGGCACGGGCGCGTACGACATTGTCCTCATGGTGCGCGCCCCCCGCACCCACCGCGTCGAACGATGCCAGCGGCTACTTACACGTGGGCCTCGCGCCGGCGCCGTAAGTCTTTGCGCGCAGGACATTGTGATGCCGCGCTTGGACGGCATCGCGGCGACGTCCCGCATCCGCCAGTTCGACAGCCGCACGCCCGTCATCTCCATGACGAGCAACGTTTCGGCGCAGGACATCATGCGCTATTTTGCCACCGGCATGACCGACGTGCTGCCCAAGCCGTTCAACCGCGAGTCGGTATGGAGGACGACGCGCCGTGCGTGAGCTTTCTTACCGCGCGAGGCCGCTGAACGCAATCGCGCCTTCTGGCCCCGCCCAACAACCACAACCCGCGTCGCCTGCAGATGCTCCGGATGCTCGAGCGCTACGTGCGGCCGGCGCAGCAACAGAGCGCGCCGCCGGTACCGATGCCGGCGCCGCTGGGCCACGCGACCTTGTCCGGCAGCTTCCCGAGCGCGGGCAGCCTGGCCGGCGACGAGTCCTCCACAGCCACGTCGTCGTCGTCGTCCTCGCCCATGCCGGCGTCGGGCCACATGCCGCTGCTACTCCGGGCGCTCCACAACGAGGTGCAGCGCGCCTCGCCGCGCCTGCCCGGGTCGGCGGGTAGTGAGGACGACGCCGGCGCCGCCAGCGAGCGCCGGATGCGCAACAGCAGTAGCACCGAGTTCCTCTGGGCCGCCGCCGACGCCGTGCCGTCGCCCGGCGCGCTCTCGCGCTGGCCGTCGCGGTCGCTCTCCTGGACGTCCTCCACGTGGTCGCTGCACGGGCTCCTGGGCGAAGGTTTGTTGCGATCGCGTGCCGAGGTGCCCCGCGACACGTCGGTGCGCCGGCATTCACGGCAGTGCCCCCTGTTCCCGTGAGGTGGACCACTTGCAGGTCAATCGAAGCGGCCGCGGCCCGACGCCGGCGGCCAGTAAGTTCCATGCGCGACCGACGGTTATCGTGTGCTGCATGCGTGTAAAAAGGTGGTCGCGTGGGCGATCGACGGCAACGCAAACCACAAGCACCCTGCCTCTGTCGTCGTTGGCGCGAAGCACCGCGTGTACTACTACTAGTTTGCATTAGGTGATAAGGCTCGCGAATTGTTGTACACTTATGGTTGTGATGTCTCCCGTGCTTTACATGTCGTTGTACACATGCCCCACTGCGCTTCAGCGCACTGCATCCGCAGTTCAAAAAGAGGAGCATTTACTTCTTCTTCTTGCCCTCCTTCTCCGACGCCGGCGGCTTCAAGTAGCCCGCGGCATCCAGCTGCTGCCGCGCGACGTTGTTGATGTGCTTGAACCGGTCCGCGCCGAGTTTGATGCCACCGTACCAGCGGGACACCACCACCAGCACGTTCTCGACGCCCAGCACGTCGAGCAGGTGCGCCAGGCGGCTCCCGGCCGCCGTCTCGCCGTCGTCGTCGTTGTCCTGCAGGACGCGGCCGGCCGGCGGCGGCGCTGCAATGCGGTAGGCCATGATGTTGTGCGTGGCGCGGGCGATCTTCTTGTCTGACTTGAGCTGCTCCAGCGCGGCGTGGACGTCGGCGACTGAGTGCACCGTGCACACGTGCGCCTGAAACACGCTGCGCCGGTCCTCAAAGGGCTCGCCCGACGAAAACGCCAGCTTGGCCTCCGTCGGCTGCGGCTCGGACCGCTTCCCACCGCCGCCGCCGCCGCGCTTGCCGTCCTTGCCCTTGGAGGAGCGGCTGCCGCTTCCATCGGCCGTCGACCCGCCATGCGCGGCGTACTCGGCATAGTCGCTCGCGTCGTAGTAGTAGGCAATGGCCGCGTCGTCGGCTTCGTCCGCCACAGGCGCGTCCGCGGCCTCGGCCAATGCCGGCGCGTCGTCCAGCGAGCGCAGCGACTCGCGGAAGGCTTCAATGAGCGCGTACAGGCCGCCCGAGTCGGCCGTCGCGGCGGCGCCCGCCTCCGAGAGCGCGGCCGTGGCCGCCGCGGGCATTCGCCCGTCGCGGTCGTCCAGCTCCCACACCGGGACGAGGCCGTCTCGGGCGCCCGATGCCGGGAGCGGAGGGAGGAGGATGCGCAGCCTGAGCGCGCCCGTGTTGTCCTCGTCGTACTCGATCACATCCGCCGCATCACCGCCGCCGCGGCCGCTCGCTGGCGGGAGGCGTGTCCACCTGATGGGGGCGCGCAGCCGCGCAAAGACAGCGCCAAGCCGGGCGTGAGCGCACCGTACCCCAACAGAGAGCACGCTCCGCTCCCCGCCCAGCTCACCGAGGGGTCCACCCACCGAATGTGGTCGCCATAGATGGACTCGAGCACCGTGCGCTCCTCCGTCCAAGGGTCGTCCATCGCAGCGGCCCCAGGAAGGCGGTCACCGTCGTGGCCGCCCTCGCTGCCGCCGTCGACATTGGCGAGGCGCCACGAGCCAATGTTTCTGCCCCCTCGGCGTTTCTTCCCCCCTTTGTCGAGAAACGTTCGAGTTCCGATCACGAGCTGGTCCGGAGTCGTGGCGGCTTGCGTTCTCCACCTGGGCGGTGTGCCCTCCTCGATTCCAGGACTGTCCCTGCAGCGGTCCACGGTGTCTCCTTGCCGTCCTGCCGCTCTCACCGCCGCCGTTCTGGTCGCCGCCTCCGCCGCCGCCTTCGGAGCCGCCGCCGCCTTCGGAGCCGCCGCCGCCGCTGCCCGGCCGCTGTTGATGACGTCATCGACTGAGGGCGTTTCCTACTGCGCTGCGGCGCTTCGTCGCTCACAAACCGCGGCGGCCGAAGCGCCGTTCCAACAACCGCGCGGGCGTCGACCGGCCGCGCGGGCGTCGAACGGCCACGCGGACGTCGAGGACGAGGACGAGGACGAGGACGAGGACGAGGACGAGGACGAGGACGCCACGCTGCTGCCGAGGTGGTCGGGCAGAGGACGACGAACGTGTGGAAGGGCGTGGCGCTGCGGGCTTGCGTCCCCTGGGACCATTGCTTGATTTCGACAACGACGAACCGCTGCTACCGCGCCCGCGACTACCGACCGCCGCAGCTCATGGAGTCGCCGGTCTTGCTGGGGGTGCCGGACGGCCCCCTCACCGATGCGGCGGACCTGAAGAACCCGCGCGTGTCCCGCCTCGGCGGGGAGCCGGTACGCGACGACTTGGCCTCGCTGGACGCGGTCGGTGCCCTTGCTAACGGCGCCCGAGGCAGCGGGGCGGTGGCCATGGGGTATTGAATTCGGCAGGCGTGGCTCGCTGGCGCGGCGGTCCCCCCGGACTGGACCCGCTGCGGTGTCTGCGGCGGCCGGCTGCACCAGCTCGTCCAACGTAGGCGCTGCGGCGCGGCCCGTACTCGTGGCGGTGCGCCGTCCTAACCCTGCTGCCTGGCTTGCCGGAGCCGACCGGGCCGTAGTGGATGCGCCGGTGGACGACGTGGACGGTTCGCGGATTCTCCATGTCCTGGCCTGCAACCGCAAGCAGTGCTCGGCCAAGCCCAACAGGTTTTGAACCGTGGCCGCACAGGCGCAACCAGCCCCAAGCTGGCTGCCTAACCTGATGCCGTTTTCCGTGGCCCATGCCGTGCCATCCACCAGCGTGCGGGTGCTGCGGGTGCAGCAAGTGACGTCCAAGCGGGCCCCCGCCGCAGCGGCGGCGGTCCCACCACCCGCACCGGCTCCGGGGGCAGCGCTGTTTGCCATCGACGACGACTGGAGTGGAGGCGGCGACGCCTTGGGCTTTGGCGGCGCCACCGACACCGTTGACCAGGCCGCGGCGGCGCTGCAATCGACGACCCTGGATGATTTGGAGGCGCTGGTGCAGCGGCACGAAGCCAAGGCCGCAGCGGCCGCCTCAACCGCCCCGCCTCCCGCCCCCACCGGCCGCCCGTCGTATGCGGCCGCGGCAGCCGCCTCGCGACCGATCGATGCCCCTGCTGCGGACGCCGAGCCGCCGGCCAGCATAGCGGCGGAGGGCCCCGCGCCCAACTGGTTCGCGCCATACTATGTCTACGTCATGGACGAGCCGTCGGTCAATGTCAAGGCGGTCGGCGCCGACCACGCGCTCGGTACGGCCGCACCAGATCCCCCACCCCCCCGAGCACCAGAGCGTGACACGTCCAATTCTGAAGCCATCCGATCCTCCGAGATCGGTCCGGGACGAGTTGTTGCCTACAGAGCTGCTCCGGCAGTACGAGCGCGAGCATGGCAACGCGGGCTGGGGCAGCGCCGCGAACGGCGCCGGCGAGGATGACGGCGGCGCGGTCGGCGGCGGTGGGGACGAGGGCGACAAGTACGAGAAGGCACGCTACGGGCAGGCCGAGAAGACGCTCATCAAGTTCCAGCTGCAGGTGGCCGCGTGTCCCACGCAATGCATTCGGTGCGGCCTTGGATCGGATATCGGCATTGCGTTGGCATTGGCTGCTCACCCCTCGAAATCCGGCATCATGCGCTTGCCACTCCAGGTACGCGACGGCCGACGACGTTGCCCCACTGCGGTACACGGCGCAGCCGTCCTACAATCCGACGCCCGAGGCGCTGCCACGCTGCCCCTACTGTAACCGCACGCGGATCTTTGAGTTCCAGGTAACGTGCCCTCGCTGGCGGGGTCCGGTCCGGTCACGCTCACGCAACAACTATGCTCAGCGTAGGTTCTTCCACCGCACGCACAGCTCATGCCGGCCTTGCTGTCGGTGCTTGACATTGCGGCGGCCGCCCAGGACGCCGCGGCGGAGCAGTACGTGCAACGCTTGGCCGGCGGTACATAGTTCACTCGGTGCCAACCTCGGCCGCCTTGCGCAGGGGCGGGACTGACCGCTCAGGGACCGCCCGGACACGGCCGGGATGGAGTGGGGCACCATCTTTGTGTACGTATGTCCCAAGAGTTGCACCGATCCTAAGCAAACGTCGGGAGTAGCCGTTGTACAGGAGATCGCCGTTGTACAGCCAGAAGCATAACTATTCACACCAGCTCACGCGAAGTACAGTTTCATGATGTCCTGGAAGAGCTGCCGCCCGTCCTTGGCAAAGTCTACACTGACCACCTTGGTCACCTGGAACCGCGCGCGCTTCTCGTCCTGTCGCCCGTCCCGCCCCACCGGCGTCGCACGCCAAGCCGGCGGGATGCTGTTAGTCGCCAGCGGTCGTCCCCGATGGGCTGCTATGCGCGAAGGCGCCGTACGTTGAACACTTCCTGCTTGGCACGGACAGTGAAAAACTTTTCCTGGAAGCAGGCCTTGGCGAGCGTCTGTTCGAACATCGGATCGCTCTGCAGAACGTGGGCCCCGGCCCAGGCACGAAACGACGACGCAACCGTCCAGCGCCCGCCCAGTGACTGCCAAGGTGCGCTGCGGCGGAAGCGCGCGCCCGCACCTGCTGGCGCCAGGCGATAAGCTGGTCCGCCTTCTCGCCGAAGATGGCCTCGGCCTCGTCGTTGAACATGCTCACCCACATGGAGCTCGTAAAGTCCGAGATCTGCACGCTCAGGTTGTACCGGAAGTTGCAGCGGTCGTAGACCTTGCCGCACTTTTCGCAGCGGAACATGTGCGGGCCCTCCTCCGTGACCTTCTTGTTGCACCCTTCCTGCGGGCACGCCGCATACACCAGGGCGCTGTCGCTCTTGATGAACGTGACCTGCGCCCGCGACACAAAGTAGTCGGTCTGCCCGCACAACCCGCCCCCACGAACGACCCGTTTGCCAGTGCCCCTTAGCGCTGCCGTTCTCGCCCTGCCGAGGGCCCAAGGCCGGGTGCACGAGGCGCGCGTACCTGGTCGCTGGTGCCGAGGTTATCCTCCTTGACGGATAAGAGCGTGCGGAAGACGTCCGGCCCGCGCTGCATGTTGCCGCGGCCGCCAGAGGCGTTGGTAAAGTTGGAGTTGCGGCCGCCCTGGTCGTACCAGGTGCGCAGCATCCGCGCCTCCGGGATGTCCGGATCCACCTGCATCGAGTTGCTGCTAAACAGCGAGAGCGAGCGGCCTGCCGCGCAGCGCACACGCAGGACAGAACGCTGCTCACGCGTTAGCCGGCTCGACCCCGGCGACGCTGTGGCGCCACTCTGCATGCCGCCGCGCGTACCGCCAAAGTCGGACACCTTGGCCGACTTGATGGCGACGATGCTGTCCACGGGCACGCTAAACGCCTCGGCGTCCGCGTTCCACAGGGTCATGGTGATCATCCGCAGCGACTGGTCGGCGATCATGACGTTGCGCTTGACGCCCTGTAGCCAGAGGCGGAACGGACTCTGGGGCGGGGCGACACGGAACGCAAGTCAGCACAGATCGCTAGGATTGGACGCCGGAAGCCACTGGAGGCCATACCTGCTTGCCCGTCTTGTTCTGGTACGGCACCGCGTCCTCCACGTTGCGGACGACGCCGATCACGTCTGCCAGTGCGACCCCGCGAGGCATGACGCCAGCGCCGTTCTGGTAAGAGCCCGCTGTAGCTGCGCAAGCAGCACGGTGCTCGCATGGGGCCTCACCGATGGCGGTGTTGGGCGCGCACTCGTCAATCTGGGCGATGGGCACGAAATGGTACAGGATCTGCGGGACGTTCGCGTCGTTGGTCTGAGAGCGCGTGCCTTCCCCCCATTCGAATCGCTACGCGAATCTCGTGAGCGGCTCCAGCGGCGGGCTTGCTGCCGTGGCGAGGCGCCCGCGGCCGCACCTGCAAGACCTGGCTGTTGTTGTCCAGGTTGATCTCGTACTCGTTGCGCACGGACGAGAAGCGCTTGTTGGCCGCCTTGAGCGAACCGCGTGAGATCAGGTAGACCTGGCCGACCTGGATGACGGGGAACAGGCGGTCGGCCACGTCGTTGAACGCGGTGGCCCGAATCTCGCCCTGGCCACGCGCGCGGAGGCCGGCGAGGAAGGCGACACGAGCGCGTCAGCCGCAGGTCCGGGCATGGGGGGCGCTTGCGCCAGTCGGCGTCGGCGTACAGATTCGTCGACCAGGTCAAAGCTGAACACCTTGCCTTCGCCGCGCTGGTTTTGGTAGTGGCGGATGTCGCCCTTGTTGAAGCAGCGCGCCTTGATCGTCCACCTGTTCTGGTACGGGTTGAGGCTGCTGATGGGGAAGATGGGCGTGTCGCCGTCCGCGCCGCCGTAGCCGCCACCGCCATAGCCGCCACCACCGCCGCCGCCACCGTAGCCGCCGTAGCCACCACCGCCGGCACGGCCGGCGCCGCCACCGCCGCCGCCGTAGTCGACGAGCATCGAGTCACGCTGCTCGGGCTTGGCCGCGGGGCCGCGTTGAGCGCCCCAGCCGGCGC
>Ga0180216_1003575_pt1 | contig 12252 bp, 16 predicted proteins | sample eDN3rd37CBELigMG_FD_128879 | JGI IMG/M metagenome (GOLD analysis project Ga0180216, IMG submission 128879) | Enriched Miracle-Growth compost microbial communities from Emeryville, California, USA - eDNA 3rd pass 37_C BE-Lig MG (version 2)... ...
ACCTGGACTCGTCGAACGTAGAGCGGGCGCGGCAGATGAGCATCAAGGCCAAGCCGCTGTCGCTCGTGCTGCCCGCTCTCAACGGCAAGTCCTACATGCTCAACCTGATGGACACGCCCGGTGCGCTCCCTCCCCGCAAGCCAGCTTGTGGATGGCGGCGCCGCACCGTGGGGCGCTGACCGCGCCGAGCTGCACCGCCGCGCTGCGGCCGAGGTGGGATGCGCGCACACCGCAGGCCACGTCAACTTTAGCGACGAGGTCACCGCCGCGCTGCGCGTCGCCGACGCCGCCGTGATCGTGGTGGACGCCGTGGAGGGCGTCATGGTGCACACGGAGCGCATGCTGCGCCACGTGATCCAGGAGCGACTGCCGTTCGTGGTGGTGATCAACAAGGTCGACCGCCTGATCCTCGAGCTCAAGCTGCCCCCCACCGATGCCTACTTCAAGCTGCGGCACACGCTGGACGAGATCAACGCCATCGCGTCCGCGGCGTCGCTCGGCCGGCAGGAGCTGCGCGTCTCGCCCGAGCTCGGCAACGTCTGCTTTGCCAGCAGCCAGAACGGCTGGAGCTTCACGCTGCAGTCCTTTGCCAAGATCTACAGCGAGGCGCACGGTCCGTCCACGCGCAGCTGAAGCGGGGCGCGCGCGCCCTTTGCTAACGCGATGGCCGTTCACCAAGGGAAGCGCGTTTCGCGCGCAGGCGGTGACTGGTCGCCGGAGGACTTTGCGAAGCGCCTCTGGGGCGACGTGTACTTCAACGACAAGACACGCAAGTTCCAGCGGACGCCCGCGGACAGCACGACCAAGCGCACCTTTGTGCACTTCATCCTCGAGCCGCTCTACAAGCTCTACGCGCAAGTCGTCGGCGAGGAGGGCGACGCGCTGAAGCGGACGCTGGAGGGCCTCGGCATCCTGCTCAAGCCGGCGCAGTACAAGACCAACACGCGCGAGCTGCTGCGCCTGGTGCTCCAGCAGTTCTTTGGCGACGCCGCGGGCTTTGTCTCCATGGTCGTGCGGCACACCCCGTCGCCGCAGGAGGCCGCCCCCAGCAAGGTCCGGCGGCCGACCGACGGCCAGCAGCGTCGTCATCGGGCGGCTTACTAAGCGCGGCTATCGTGTTTGCTGCGCTGCCTTGCGCGGTGGGTTAGGTGGAGCACATCTACACCGGCCCGCTGGACTCGCCCGTGGCGCAGAGCATGCAGGCGTGCGACCTGAACGGGCCCCTGGTCATCAACATTGTCAAGGTCGGATGAAAAAGACACTGGCTTGGTTTGCGGCGGCGGCCGTGCCCGCGCTAACGCGCTGTGGGGTGCGGCCTGGCGATGGGTGCCCGCTGGCAGCTTTACGTCTCGGCGGACGCGTCGACGTTCGACGCCTTTGGCCGCGTGCTCAGCGGCACCGTCAAGGTCGGCCAGCGCGTGCGCGTGCTCGGCGAAAACTACACGCCCGACGACGAGGAAGACATGACCGAGCAGACCATCACCGACGTCTGGCTGCACAACACCCGGTGCGGCGCCGCTCCGGCGGCGTGGTCGGAGCAAGCCCCATGTGCCGCTCATATGCGTCGCGGCTGGAATGCTATTTGGATGCCCGCTGCACGCGCCAGGTACCGGATCAGCGTCCCGCAGGGGCCGGCCGGGTCGTGGGTGCTGCTGGGCGGCGTGGACGCCTCGATCGTCAAGACGGCCACCATCGTCGACGCCAGCCGCGACAACGAGGCCTACATCTGCCGCCCGCTCAAGTTTGACAACGCGGCCGTCGTCAAGGTGGGCACTGCGCGACAACGTGCGTCGCTGGGCGGCGTCAGGATCTAAGGCGGCCTCGCCGTCCGCGGCATTGCGTGGTCACGGTGGCAGATCGCCATTGAGCCGGTGAATCCGTCGGAGCTGCCCAAGATGCTCGACAGCCTGCGCAAGGTCAACAAGACGTACCCGCTCCTGACCACCAAGGCACGTGCCGTGGCTTTGAGGAGCCGCACCGGGCGGGCGGGCGGCGACTGACCCGGTCTGCGCGCCAGCACCGCTGCCCGGTGACCGCTCAGGTGGAAGAGTCGGGCGAGCACACGATCCTGGGCACGGGCGAGCTGTACATGGACTGCGTCATGCACGACCTGCGCCGGATGTACACCGAGGTCGAGGTCAAGGTCTCCGACCCGGTGGTGTCGTTCTGCGAGACCGTCGTGGAGACGTCGGCCATCAAGTGCTTTGCCGAGACCCCCAACAAAAAGTGCGTCGGGGGAAAAACCGCGGCGAGGGAATGGCGGAAAAGGGGTCCGACTCAACCCGGCGGCGTGCCGACAACCGCCTGCGGGTCTGCACCGATTTAGGAACAAGATCACGATGATCGCCGAGCCGCTCGAGAAAGGCATCGCCGAAGACATTGAGAGCGGCCTGGTGTCGCTGTCCTGGCCCAAGAAGCAGGTGGGCGAGTTCTTCCAGCGCAAGTACGACTGGGACCTGCTCGCCGCACGGTCCATCTGGGCCTTTGGGCCGGACGACCGCGGACCCAACATCCTGTTGGACGATACCCTGCCGTCCGAGGTGCGTGCCGCGCCTGCCGGCAGCACCCGACGGGCAGACGGGGGCTGATGGCAGCACCTTTGGTTCTCCCGGTCTTGGACCGCGGCAGGTGGACAAGGCGCGCCTGAACGCGGTGCGCGAGTCCGTTCGCCAGGGCTTCCAGTGGGCCACGCGCGAGGGCCCCCTTTGCGACGAGCGTACGCCGCCGCCGTGCATCAGCGGGGCGGGCCGCACCGTTAACCGCTCATGCGTCGCTACGCGACCGCGCGTGTCCCGGATGGATTGCCGCGCACAGCCATCCGCAACGTCAAGTTCAAGATCCTGGACGCGACGCTCGCGGCCGAGCCGATCCAGCGGGCCAGCGGCCAAATCATCCCGACGGCGCGCCGCGTGTGCTACTCGTCGTTCCTGATGGTGCGCGCTCGTGCGGCCGGCGCGGCCACGGAAGGCCTTGCGGTGGCTGACCCCTGGCTGGGTCGTTGGGCGAGCCCGCGAGCTGCCGCAGGCGACCCCGCGGTTGATGGAGCCGGTGTACTACGTCGAGGTCCAGGCCCCCGCGGACTGCGTGTCCGCCGTCTACACCGTCCTGGCCGCGCGCCGGTACGCCCCGGCGGCCGCCACGCGTTGGCGCCCGCGGCCCCGCCCGCCCTAACTCGTGGCGCGTTGCTTTCTATGAGTGTTGCTGCCTGCGTGCACAGTGGGCACGTCACGCAGGACGCGCCCAAGGCCGGCTCGCCGCTGCACACCGTCAAGGCGCTGATCCCGGTCATCGACTCGTTTGGCTTCGAGACCGACCTGCGCACTCACACGCAGGGCCAGGCGTTCTGCCAACAAGTCTTTGACCACTGGCAGGCATGTCGCCCCCCTCCCGCGCCGCCAACGCTTCGCGCGGTGATGCGCACGCCCGTCGCTGACCCCCAGCGTACGCCCGGCAGGGGCGGCGCTGCCCTCTGCGCAGATTGTGCCGGGCGACCCCCTGGACAAGACGTTCCAGCTCCGGCCGCTCGAGGCCGCGCCGGCCCAGTACCTGGCGCGCGACTTCATGATCAAGACGCGTAGGCGAAAGGTGCGTCCCCGCCGCCGGTCGCGGCGCCCTGACGACACGGGACAATTGTCACACTAACGGTTCGCACGCCGTGCGATCGCCGGCTGTCGCGTGCGGTCATATCAGGGCCTGAGCGAGGACGTCAGCATCAACAAGTTCTTCGACGACCCGATGCTGCTCGAGCTGGCAAAGCAGGACGGCACGTTCTTTGGCTATGGCTTGTAAACAATCCCTCCCAAACAACATCCACCTCCCTTCTTGTGCAATCATGCTACCAATAGACTAGACGGCCTTGTAAACTCGGCGCAGTCGCACACGATAAGCGCCGCCGCGTCCGGCGTCCGTATTACCGGCGGCCACGGCGCCCACTCTGCCGCAGTGTCTGACAGCTTTCTGACAGTTTTGGCGCGAAACTTTGAACAGCGGCGCCGCGGACGCGCGGCGCGACGGCGGCCATGGACCCCGCCGAGCTCAAGGCGTGGCGTCGCGCCCTCGCCAAGGCCGAGGCCAGCGGCGACCTGGCCGAGCAAGGCCGCATCTGCAACAGCATCGCTACGCTCTACTTTCAAGCGGGTCAGTGGGCAGGCCCACATCGCTGCCGCTGCTGGCGCAGGCCTCGACCAGAGTCCTGGCTGATGCAGCGGGATCGTGCTTGCGCGGCCGGGTGGACGTGGGCAGGCAACTACAAGGACGCCCTGGTCTACCACCGGCAGGATCTCGCGCTGAGCCGCGCGCTGGGCGACACGCAGGGCGAGGCGACCGCACATCAGAACATGGGCACCTGCCTGGCGCGGTACGGAGGAGGCGGCGCGTCGCGCAGGGCCCGAGCCTGCGCTCACGGGCGCACGGCCCGTCGGCGCTCACCGCGGTGGGCCGTCCAGGCTACACCGCTACGACAAGGCCATTGAGCACCTGCAGCAGCAGCTCCGCCTGGCCAAGAAGCACCGACTGCGGGTGCGACCGGACGCTGGAGCTGCCGTGCCTGAGCGTGACGCGGTCTAAGCCAGTCGGCTGGTCCGCTGCAGGAATGGCGTGCGGGGGCGCTTCTAGGAAGAGGAACAGCGAGCCTACGTCGAACTGGGCAACACCTACCGCCTCCAAGCGTATGAATGGTCGGAGACCGAGCCGAACAATGAGCGGGTGCTGACCTCAAGCGATGCGCCCTGCCTCGCGCGCCGCGTCGGCAGGACGCAAGAGGACGATGCGGCTGTCGACGCGGCGACCGCAGAGCGGCTGCTCCGGAGTGCCCGGGACTACTACCAGCTGAGCCTGGAGGCGTCGCTCGCCCTGGACCGTGCGCCGAGGCGTGCTCCCATCGGCCCGGGACACTGGCAGCGGCTTACTTGCAGGCGTGCTTTCCCGTCGACCGGCGGCGTTGGCGCGGGAGCAGGGACCAATCCGGAGCGGTCGACAATGATCTGCAATGCATACAACAACCTGGGCACGGTGGTGGACTTGCTCAAAGACCCGCAGACCGCGCTCAAGTACCACCGACAGGCGCTGGAGATCGCCCAAGAGACACGTGCGTGCGCCGCGCCAACCGCAGCCGTCGCTGACCCCCCTGCGGCTCCGCCTAACTGCGGCGCTGGCCCCACCCCGCATCCGCGGTGGCATGCTCGGCAGACGACCTGGAGGCGCAGGGCCGTGCGTACTTCAACATGGGCGCCATCTGCATCGACATGGGCGAGTACGACCGCGCCATTGCGCACATCAACAAGAACATCGACATTGCGCGCGAGATGACGGACCGTGCCGCCGAAGCCGACGCGCTCTTCAACCTGGGTACACCGCCAGCTCGACGGCAAACGGCGCCGGATCTGCGTCGCTTACGCCCTGTCGTCCAACCCTTGCGTCCGCATCCGCAGGCCTGGCGTACCTCAAGATGGGCAACTACCGGCGCGCCCGCGACCTCTTTGACGTCTGCCAGTGTACGCCTCCGGGGCGCGACGCCCTTGGCGGGGCGGCGGCGCGGCGTCGGTGCTCACCGCTCACGCGGGCCGCCCCCGTTCGCATCGGCGACCAGACATTGGCCTGGACCGCGAGGACGACGACCTGCGCCAGGCCAACGCCCGCGAGCACTTTGTGCGTGCCGCCCGGCTGCTGCTGCTGGAGCAGCGGGTCTACCGCCTGAGCAAGCGGCTCGCCAAGATGGCCGGCAAGGCGGCCAACCCGCAGGTGGCCCTCCGGCGGTTCACGCTGCACCACCGCCTCTGTGCCGCGTACCGGTACGCGAGCGCCCGCGGCTGGCACACTCGACGGATGCGCGAGGCGCTGACGCCGGCCGCCCGCCGGTCGACTGCTGGGCGGGCGATCCCAGCGAAATGGAGCAGGAGGAGCAGGCCCGCGAGGCCTACGAGGCCATGGTGCAGCTAGTGGACACGGTGCCCACGCTGCGGGACAAGGCCGCGGACCTCTTTGCCAGTTACGGCCACTACCTGGACTCGGTGGGCGACTACGCCGGCTCCCTACGCATGTTTCGTCGCGAGCTCGCGGCCGTCGAGGGCAATGCCCGCGACACTGCCTACGCGCTCAGCAACGTCGCCAACGCGCTGGACTCGTTGGGCGAGGTACGCCGCTGGCACGCCACTTTAGCAAACGATGACTGTTGTGCGCTGACGGAGGTCCGTCGTCCGGCAGACAATATGGATCGCTCGGCCCTCCCCCCCGGGCCCCAGGCGCCCCTGCACACGGTGCTCGAGGCGTACGAGCGCGCGCGGGCCAAGGCGGTGGAGGTGCAAGACGTCCGACTGCAGCTGACCGTCACGGAGAACCTGGACTACGTGCTCCGCAAGCACGGCCGCCTCGACCACGCTGCCGCCCTGGCCCCCGACCTGGAGCGGCTGCGCGCTCTACAGGTACGCTCGTTAGGCCGGCCAGAGGGCAACGGCGCGCGCGTCAGGCGGGCCTTATGCCATCGCCGCTGCCCGATTTGTTCGCGGCCGGGCACAGCCGCCGGACGCCGGCTCGAGCTCTGGGAGCAGCAGCAGCGACGACGACCGATCCACGGGCGACGAGGACAGCGACAGCGGCTCGGCGGCGCAGGCACTCGGCCACGGGCCCGACGACGACGACGACGACGACGAGAACGGCCGCCACCGCCGTGAGCGGCGCGAGCGTGCGGCCAGCGCGTCCCAGGCGGTGCAGTCCAGCGGCCGGCCGCGACGGACGCCGCAGCCATCGCGGCGCCGCGAGCGCCGCGACAGCAGCAGCAGCCGCAGCGGCGGCGGCGGCAGCAGCAGCAGTGATGACACCAGCGGCCCCGCGCGCGGGGCCGGCGACGGCGCCCTTCGCCAGACCAAACTGCCCGGCTGGGGCTTTGACGACGGCGCGGCCTCGGACGACGCCATGGACGTGGTGGAGGATCGACCGCGGTGGGCGCGGCCCAGCCGCGATAGCGACGATGGCGGCGGCGGCGGCGGCCGTTCGGGCGGGCGGCGGCGGGCGCGGTCCGACAGCTCACGACCCCATTCCCGACACCACGTGGCGCAGGCGCGGCCGCGCGACGACCGGCCCCCGGGGGCGGCGCCGCGGACATCGTCGGCCCGCAGCCGAAGCGAGGGCACGTCGAGCCGCCGGCCTGGCGCCCTGACGTACGTGATCGACAGCGACGACGACGACGGCAACGACGACGGCGGCGGCGACGACGATGCCGAGGCGTGGGGCACGCGGCAACGCGGCGCAGCCGGCGGTGGCGCGCAGGGGTATCAGTCCGATGACGCCGGCGGCGGCGACTTTCTTGGTGGCGGCGGCGCTGCCAGCGACTCGTCTCGTGCCGCATCGCCGTGGCCCGCCGATCAGAGCCGGTTCGTGCAGATGCGGCTCAACCCGGCCGCGTTCAGCCAGCCGCCGTACGCTGCGCCGCCGCTACCGCACGCGCAGTTCACGGTGTACGCAGTGGCTTACAGGCAGGGCGGCGGTTCGAGCGTTCGCGTGTTTTCCAGGGCAACCAAAGCGCGGGCGCCGCGGATTAAGTACACTGTGGCCGTCCTCGAGCACGAACCGTCGGTGACGGTGACGCGGCCCGCGCCGGACGCGGTCAACGCCGTAGACGACCGGGACCTGCCGGCGTGGCTGATCCACCACGTGCGCGCGGCCTTTGAGCGCCGCACGGGCATCGACGTGTACATCACGCACCTGTGCCTGCCGGACGGCACCGTCTGGACCGCCGAGGCCGGGCACACGGCGCCGCTGACCGCCCAGCTCCAAGGTACGGCGAGCGTCCTACGAGCGGGTCTGGCGCAGGGTTGGCCGCTAAGTCCCGCATGCGGCGCGCGACGTCGCCGACCGAGGGCGCGGCAGGCGTGGCGCCAAAGCCGCTGGTGGACCAATACCATGCGCGGTGCTGGGCGGCGCGCGTGCCAGCGCTGCCAGCCGTGGTGCAAGCGCTCGCGAGCGCCGCCTCAGACGCCACGGCGCTGACCTTGTCCGGCGCCGGTACGCCGTGTCACCGTGCCTCCGTGCGAACGCAGGCCGGGCGCTCACCACACTGCTGGCTCCTTGGGCCCTGCCGCTGACAGAGCTAAGCTCTGAGGCTGCGCTGCCGCTGCTGCTGATCCTCACGCGGCTCGACAACCTCACAGAGCTGGACCTCAGCGGCAACGCACTGGGTACGGCAACATGCACTTGGTGAACAAACTCCGTGGTGCGCCACGCCAACAGTGCGGTCGCTGCTGCTTCACGTTGAATCTCGCCGCAGACGACGCATTTGTCGACGAGCTCTGCCGCCTCTGCCAGGGCCCGGCGACGTTGCTGGCGCGGGTGAGCCGCCTCAACGTGGCCAGCAACCTCCTAACCGCCGGTACGCTTCGGCAAGTGCCACCCACTGGGTTCACCATCGCTGACGCATCTCCAACACTCGCCGGTCCCCCGCTCGACCTTTTCCCGCTAGCGAGCGTGCGGAGCCTCGCGGCCACCTTTGTGCGGCAGGCCCTGCCGCCGAGCCTGCAGCATCTGGACCTGTGCGGCAATCCCCTCGGCGGCGACGCCGGGGCCGCCGCCTTGACGCTCCTGCAGCGGTGCCCGATGCTGGAGACCCTCGCGCTGGACGACACGGGCATCCGGTGGCGCGAGCCCGACGCCACGGAGCCCGCGCCGCTGGTCGGCCTGCCCAACCTGCGCGTGCTCCGCGCCGGCCGGACGGCGTGGACGACGGTCGAAGCGTTTGCGGCCGTCGTGGCGCACCCGTGGCTGCGGCAGCTGGCGGTGCTGTCCTTGGCCGGCGCCACCGCACCCTCGGCTGCGGCGTGGGGTGCGATGCTGCGCGCGCTGCGGCACGTCGCCGGGTACGTGCTCGATGTGGAGGCAGCTGGCGCTACGGGCTCTCGATGTTGACACTGGCTCCGGCAACCGCCCTGCTGGTGGAGCGGCGCTGCGGCGCAGGCTGAAAGAGCTGGTGCTCGCTAACGTCGCGCTCGACGACGGTGCGCTCACGGTGTTGGGCGACCTGCTCGAAGCCCTCCCGGCCCTGGACGTGCTGGACCTCTCGCGGACGCCCGTGACGGCGGCCGGCGTCGCCGCGCTCCTGCGCTCGCAGCACCTGCTGCCCCGGCCGTGGCGCCGGCTGTCGCTCGCGGGCGTGCGCCTCAACGTCGGCCACGGCCCCGACCTCGGTCCGTCGGCGTGGCTGGTGCACAGCACCATCGCTGCCATGGCTAATGCGCGCTTCGCTCGGAGGTGGCGGTGCATGGGGCCATCCAGCGTCGGCGCACGGGGCACTCCGAGCCCTGCTGACGAGCCCCCCCCCGGTCCAGCATCTCGACCTGCGCGCCTGCGGCTGGAGCACCGCGGGTAGGCCTACCGGTGCGGCTGCCATGCCGACGCGCCCGGCCCACCGCACTCACGCCGATCCTGCAAAGCCCTCCTTCCTGCTTTGCGGCCCGCCGCCGCAGCGGTCGCCCAGTTCCAGGCCACCATGTACGGCGCCATGGCGGACATCCAGCTGCGCATCGACACGGCACCGCCGCCATTCGCCGCGGCCGGGCCGCCCAGCCAAGCGGCGGGCCGCAGCGACGGCAGCGTGTCGTCGACGGCTGGCGACGACGGCCTGGCCAGCAGCGCAGCCCCCGCCCACGGCTCGGCCGAGGCCGGCGGCCCCCACAGCGTTCGCAGCGCTAGTGACGCGCCCGGCTCGGGCGACGCGGCCGACCTGCCGTCCCTCCCCTTCGGGCCCGCCGACATGGACGTCTTCTCCGAGACCTTGCCCACCGGCTGGGCGCTCGACCTGTAGAGCTCTGTACGGACCACGGTGTAACTATGGCAATGTACCAAAGCGGTGTACAGAACTCATCACTGTACAGGGAGGCGGCGGCGCCGCCGCCGAAACTGTGATCAAGAACAGCGGTCATGTGAGGTTGGCCAGGCTGTTGAGCAGCTGGTTGAAGGGCATCATCTCGGCGAACGCGGCCACGATGGTCTCCAGGAGCGCCGGCGAGGTGAGCAGGTCGTCCGACAGCTTGCGGCCCACGGTGAACGACTTGAGCTGCAGCAGGTCGACAAAGGGGTGGTCCTTGGCGAAGCCCTTGGGCGCCGTCTTGAGCCGGTCGTCGTGCTCGTGGAAGAGCGGCGTCGCGCCAAAGTGCCGCTTGAACTCGGGCCGGTTCACGCACTGCCGGATCTCCGCGCCGGCGCCCTGCGCGATGGCCTCGCGCAGCTGGCGCAGGACGGCGGCCTCGGGCATCCACATGCCGCCGCCGATGAACGACTTGCCGGGCTCGATGTGGATATAGTAGCACGCGTGCGGCGACTTGCGCCCGTGCCGCGCCATCGCGCCGGACAGGCACGTCTTGTACGGCGTGTGGTCGTTGGAGAAGCGGATGTCGCGGTAGATCCGGAACATGCACGCCTTGGGGTCCTGCGGCCCGAGCTCCGCGTCGATGCGCTCCAGGTGCTGCGCGACGCCCTTGAACAGCTCCAGCACGCTGTCCCGCGCGGCCTCGTACTCTTTCTTGTGCGCGTTGAACCAGTCCCGGTCGTTGTGCTCCTTGAGCTGCCGCAGGAACGTGAGCGTCGCGGCCGGCAGCGCCCGCAGGCCCCGGTAGCCCTCCGTCAGCCGCGGCGTCGACATCACCGGCGCGTCGTCGCCGAGGTCCGGCGCGCCCGCGCGGTCCGCCAGCGAGAGCTCGCCTGCGGCCGCGGCCTCGCCGCCGCCGCCCTCGTCTCTGGCCGCCGCCCGGGCGCGCCGCTTCGCCGGTGCGGCTGCCTCGGCCGCGTCGGCCTCGCGCTTGGTCGCCTTGGCCGCCTGGGAGCCGGCGCCCGGCGCCTCGTCCGGCAGCGCCTCGGGCATGGCCTTGGGAAGCCCGCGCGGCCGGCCTCCCGCCATGGCTGCGTGGGTGGGGTGGGGGGCAGCCGTTTGGCGGTGCTGGTATTTTGCGGCGCCTCGAAGAAGGCGAGTGCCTCGTCGCGCGGCCGCCTTGCCGCCTCGCCGCCGTGTCGCCTTACTGCACTTGTACTGCACTCGCGGCACTCGCGGCACTTGCTGCACCCGCACCGTGCCGCCGTGCCACTGCCCTGGCGGTCCCGCCGCCACCGCGCTGCTGCCGCCGCCGCCGGCCGCCGCCAGCCGCCGCGGCGCCGCCTCTGTTGCGCCACAGGTGCGCCACTTCAAGGACGTCCTTGGAGCGATGACGTCACCTATGGCGGCGATGGAGGAGGTCGAGGCGCTGCGGGCCGAGGCGGCGGCGCTGCGCGCGGCGCTCGAGGCCGAGGCCGCCGCCCGCCGCCGCGCCGAGCAGCTGCGCTGGGAGGAGCGCACAGGACGCTGCCGGGCCGAAAAGGTACGGTGAAATGGCGACGTTGGCAGCGAAGCCACCGCGGATCTCACGGGGCGGAGACAACGCAGCGGGACCGACTGGGCCGGCCCTGCAGGCGCTCCGGGAGGCGCTCGCGGCGTTCTCGGGCGCGGCGCCGGCGCCCACCAAGCGGCGGCCGGGGCCAGAGGTGCTGCCATTCCCGGTCATCGGCCGGATTCGGACCGTGTTCCCGACCCGCAATGGCACGCCCCGGCAGAGCCTCCTCGTCCACGAAGGGCGGGCCGTGCTCGCCCTGGATCGGGCGCTCGGGCTCAACGGCGCCGACGCCTTTGGCGGTCTCGAAGGTGCGTGCTCGACCACAGGAGACAGCGTCGTCGTCGCAGAGGCACTTACCTTCTTGTATGGCGCTGCCGAGCTCTCGCCGCGCGGGGGAGCCAGGGTACAGCCACGTCTGGCTCATCTTCGTGTTCCACGAAAACACCAACTGGGGCCGCGCGGCGGCCACCGCGGCGGTGAACGCCAAGGTCACGCCCCCACGGCTGGGCGAGCCCGTCGGGCTGTTTGGCACGCGCACGCCGCACCGGCCGTGCCCGCTGGGCCTGTCGCTGGTCCGGCTGGAGCGCGTCGAGGCCGGTACGCCCGGCCAGCCCGCGCGGTGCCATGGCACCGCGTACACGCTGCTGAACCCACGCCGCACAGGGCAGGGCATGCGCCGGCTGCAACGCACCAGGCGTGCTGCATCTGCGAGGCGTTGACCTGGTGGACGGCACGCCCATTCTGGACGTCAAGCCGTACCTGCCAATGTACGTCACGCGGCCACCAACGCGCCCGGACGCACCGCCGTCGTTTCTGAACGCTCTGTTTGTCACGTAGGCGCTGTATGCACAGGTCGGAGAACGTGCCGGACGCGCGGACCCCGAAGTGGCTGGCGCAGGCGCCC
>Ga0180216_1003576_pt1 | contig 12250 bp, 7 predicted proteins | sample eDN3rd37CBELigMG_FD_128879 | JGI IMG/M metagenome (GOLD analysis project Ga0180216, IMG submission 128879) | Enriched Miracle-Growth compost microbial communities from Emeryville, California, USA - eDNA 3rd pass 37_C BE-Lig MG (version 2)... ...
CGAGCGATTGCACCAGCGCGGCCGAGGCCGCGATCCCGCCGTGGCAATGGATCTCCACGCACTGAGGAGCCACGCGGCAGGCCACCACTTCCTCGCCCTGCTCGCTACCCCAGCGGCCAAACAAAACCCGCCCCGCCGGCGCGCTGGCCAGGTTCAAACGGCCCGAGGCGTGAAACAGCCGGTCGGCGGTCTCGGCCGCCTGCGGCCCAATCAGGGCAACGGTGGCGACCGCGCCTCGGGCAGGCGGCGTCAGCACCGAGACCAGTAGCGGCTCATCGGCGGCATCGGGCGGCGGTGTCGCGGCGGCGTTCACGTTAGGTAAAGGATCAAAAGCTACGTGCGGCGGAATCGTGCAGCGGGAAGCCGGGCTCCCGGTAGCACGTATTCTCTTGCAGAAAGCCCACGCCGTACATGGGCCAATCTTGGGCGCAGGCCAGGCTGTGCGGTTGCCTGGGGCGGCGCACAGAAGGGGGGCTTACAAAAAAGGAGCGGCCGCGCATCAGCAAAGGATGCGCGGCCGCTTGCGGTTGGTTGAATGGCAATCCGGCTAAGCCGGGCTGCTCGTTAGCCGGCGAACTGGCTGAGCGGGCCGGTGCTGTCGCCGAAGGCGTCGATCTTGGCGCCGACGGAGTTGAGCATCGAGACGAACAGGTTGGCCACCGGCGTCTCTTTCTCGTACTTCACGTGGCGGCCGGTGCGCATCGCACCCGAGCCGCTGCCGGCCACCAGGATCGGCAGGTCGTCGTGGTTGTGGCGGTCGCCGTCGCTGATGGCACAGCCGTACATGATCATGCAGTGGTCCAGCAGCGAGCCGTCGCCTTCCGGCGTGTTGGCCATCCGTTCGAGGAAGTAGGCGAACTGCTCCATGTGGAAGCGGTTGATCTTGCTGATCTTGGCCTGCTTCTCGGCGTTCTTGCCGTGGTGGCTGAGGTAGTGGTGGCCATCGGACACGCCGATTTCCGGATAGCTGCGGTTGCTGCCGGCATTGGCCATCATGAAGGTAGAGATCCGCGTGGCGTCGGCCTGGAAGGCCAACAGCAGCAGGTCGTACATCAGCCGGGTGTGATCGGCGTAGGTCCGCGGAATACCGGCGGGCCGCTGGAACGAGGGATCGGGCACCGGGATCACTTCGCGCTCGGCCATCTGGATGCGCGTCTCGATCTCGCGGATGCTCGAGAGGTAATCGTCGAGCTTGCGGCGGTCGTTCACGCCCACCGTCTTGTGCAGGCTACGGGCGTCTTCCAGCACGTAGTCGAGGATGCTCTTGCGGTTCTCGCGCCGCTGGGCCTGTTCGGCCGACGACTTGCTGGCATCGCCAAACAGCCGCTCGAACACCGCCCGGGGATTCACCTCCTTGGCGGCTGGGGTCGACTCGGTCCGCCACGAAATGTTGGCCGAGTAGGCACAGCTATAGCCCGAGTCGCAATTGCCGGCGTTGGCGCCGCGGTCGATACCGAGCTCCAGCGACGGGAAGCGGGTTGCCATGCCGATCCGCTGCGCGGCCACCTGGTCGATCGAGACGCCCACCTTGATGTCGGCGCCGTGCGTCTTGCGGGCTTGCGAGGCGGTGAGGTAGGTCGCAGCCGAGCGGGCGTGATCGCCGGGGCCGTCACCGTTGGCGCGGGCCTTATCGTGAGCCAGCCCGGTGAACACCGTCACGTGCTGCTTGACGTTCTTGAGCGGCTCCATGATGGGAGGCAGCTTGGTCAGCGGGCCGACCTCTTCAGGCCGCCAATCCGGCATGTGGATGCCGTTGGGCACGTAGATGAAGGCCATCCGCGTGGGCGACTTCACCGTGCCGCCGGCTGCCGCCCGTGCCAGGCGTGGAGCCATCGCTTCGAGGTAAGGCAGGGCAATGGCGGCCCCGAGGCCACGAAGCACGGTACGTCGAGAGATACGGCCGGGTTGAGTCATTGCTTCACCATCTACTTGAGGAGTCGTTCCTGAACTTTCCCGGTTTGGAACACTAAGCGTCGTTCCCATCGGCAGGTGCGACGCATCGATTTTACTTAATATGTCGCTTTCTTTTCCACCCCTAGTTTGATGCGGTGCCTAGTTTTCCCAAACCACCACGGCACTGCTGTCACAGCTAGCTGAAGTTGCTCAGGTTGTCCGGCTTCTCTAATTTGCCGACTTGCCGGCGCTGGTCGTGACGGGCGGGCCTTCCCGCTTCTGGAACGGCTCGCTTTTCACAATCGCCAGAACCAGGCTGCTGAACTTGTCGCCGCCGGCGGCCATGGCCGCGCGGATGTCTTCGATCGTGCAGCTATCTTCGTGCTCGACGCCGCGGCCCAGGGCGTAGGTCAGCATCTTCTCGGCGAAGCTGCGGCGGAACGCGTCGGTGTCGGCCTTCAAAATGGCCTTCAGCGACGCGGGACCATCGAATGTCTTGCCGCCAGGTAGCTCGCCCGAGGCGTCAATCTTGTGCTGGCCGTCCTTCTCGCGCCAGCCGCCGATCGGGTCGAAGTTCTCAAAGCCAAAGCCCAGCGAGTCCATTTGCAGGTGGCATACCGCGCAACTGGGATTGGCGCGGTGCTGCTCCATTTGTTCGCGGAGCGTGCCTTTCAGCGGGCCGGTGGCCAGTTCCGGCACGTCGGGCGGCGGGGGCGGCGGTTCGGTGCCCAGGATCTGTTCCATGATCCACTTGCCGCGTTTCACCGGCGAGGTGCGCGTCGGATTGGAGGTAATCGTGAGCACGCTGGCCTGCGTCAGGACGCCACCGCGGCGGCGATCCCGCAAGACGACCTTCTGGAACTCCTCGCCCTTGATCCCTTCGATGCCGTAATGCTTGGCCAGGGTTTCGTTGACGAAGGTGTAATCGGAGTCGATCAGTTCCAGCAGGCTGCGGTCCTCACGCATGATGTACTCGAAGTACAGCCGCGTTTCTTGTCGCATGGCTTCCTTCAACTGGCGGCCCCAGGCCGGGAACCGCTTGCGGTCGATGCTGATCGTGTCCAGGTTGCGAATCTGGAGCCACTGGTCGGCAAAATTCTCCACGAGCGCCCAGGCCTTGGGATCGCGGAGCATTCGCCGCACCTGGCCTTCCAGGTTCACCCGCAACTTGCCGGCATCGGCCAGCTTCCGCAGCTCTTCGTCGGGCATGCTGCTCCACAGGAAGTAGCTGAGTCGCGTGGCCAGCTCGTGTTCGCTGATGGGCCGCGTTTCACCCGGCTTGGGTTCCTTCTCCACGCGGAACAAGAAGTGCGGCGACACCAGCACTGCCTGGAGCGGCAGTTTCAGGCTGGCTTCGAAACTCATCCCGGCTTTGTGGCCCTTCTCAAACAGCTTCATCAGCCGGTTGACTTCATCCGGCGTGGCCGGCCGCCGCCAGGCACGATCGGCAAACTTCGTAATGACGATCCGAGCGCACCGGTCGGCCGGACGCTTGGCATCGGGCGTCATGAAGATGATCCGCTTGTGCGTCTCGGTCAGCTCCGCGGGCGGCAGATCCAGCGGACCCTCAATCTCCCACGTACCAATGAACAGGTTGCGGTCGCGATTCTTGGGATCGGGATCGTCGGGCTTGTAGTAGTCGTTGAGGAACGAAACCGCCAGGCGGTGCTTGCCCTTGGGCGCTTTGAAGCGGACTTCGTACTTCTTGGGAGCGTTGCGAGTCGCGTCGACTTCGATCGTTTTGACGGGCTTGCGGGCCAGCCGCAGTTGCATCTTGGCCAGTTCGTTGCCGGCTTGATCGGCGCCGGCTTCAATGCGGATGACGTAATCAGCCTCGTGGCTGAACTCGAAATCGTAGTACACCTCGCCGGAGCTTAGCAGCGAGCGAAAGTTGGCCCACTCGCCGCCGCCCGAAAGGTCGCTGGCATCGAGCACCGTTTTGACGGGCTGGCGATCCTCGGGCGTGACAATGGCTCGATTGACGATCTGCTCGGCCGCATCGAGGTACTTTTCGAGCAGGATCGGCGGCAGTGTCAGCACGTCGCCGATGTTGTCGAAACCGTAGCCGACATCGTCGGCCGGGAAATCGGCGGCCGGCTGGAAGTCGAGCCCCACCAGGTCGCGGATCGTATTGTTGTACTCAGCCCGGTTCAACCGCCGGATGGTGACGCGGCCGACCACACGGGGACCGTCGCAATCGACATTGTCCAGCCGCTGCTGCACCCAGGCGACGATCGGAGCGACCTCATCTTGCTTGGGCTTCTCCGAATCGGGCGGCGGCATCAGGCCGGTTTGCAGCATCACCAGGATGCGTTCCCAAGTCTTGCGGTAGTCCTGGACGTGCTTGGCTTTCTTGAACAGATCCAACTGCACGCCGGCCGTGGCGTCGTTGCCGGTGTGACAGTCGGCGCAGTACTTGGTCAGAAACGGGGCCACCGTCCCGTTGAAGTAGGCGTCGGCCTGGGCTTCCGTCTGGGCGGGCTTGGCTTGGGCCAGCGCGTCGGCCGGTGCGGCCAATCCCAGGGCGGCCAGAACCGCCAGGCAGCCCAGGCCGCGAGAAACACTAGCCGACACCGCAGCGGTTATAGCCCGCGGCGCAGGCGAACAATCAACCAAGGCTTTTTTCCAGGAGCGCATCATAGCGATCTGTTCTTTATGGCGTGCAGCTCAAGATGCGTGGCAATGAGCCGTAAAGGACCAGGTTGGATGGGCGGGCGTGGCGGGGGCGGGAATGAATGCCATGGTATCGAATAAGTAAGTAAATATCAATGTTTTCTCGGCTTGCGCGCCGCCGTGCCTCCCCCCCGACCGCCCCGGTGGCAGCAACCGCCGCGTGGCCGGTTGCGGCGATGCCCGGTGGAATTTCGGCGGCGATTTGGCGGTGGGGGATCGTGCTTTCCGGGGGGGCGGATGTATCATGCTCCGATACGCTCCGCCTTTTCATCCGGTCTGGGCAACCGCAGCGGGGTGCCCCGTCTTTCTTTTCTGTCCTTCATATCAGGAATGTGTTTATGTCGGCCGGTTCGAATCCCGCGCCCCCGACCGCCCTGGCTCCGCAAGAAGAACCCAAGAAGCGCATGCCCTTGGATCGCATCATCTTGCTGGGCGTGCTGCTGGTCGTTGCTGTGCTGGTGGTGATCGATTACCGCGCGCGTTTCTCCTATAACGCGGCGCTCCAACAGGTGCTCAAGTACCTGCCGGAAAGCGAAGAAGCCGCGGACCTCAACCCCATCGACCTGGAAGCCGTACCCACGCAGCCGCAGATCGAGGCGCTGATCGGTCAGCCGCCCGATAAGGACAGCCGCCGCAGCATCGACGTGGGCGTTGTTGAAGAAACGTATACCTGGCATGGGATCTTCCGGACGTTTGCGTTCCGCGTGCAGTACCGCAAGTTCCGCGAAGAACTGCGGCTGGAGCGCGTGGCGAGCATCTCCGAAGATCAGCCGCCGACCGAAGTGGCCGCCCCCCTCCGGAACCAATAACCAACTTGGCGCGAACCCTTCGGCCAACGACGGGGCACAATCAACAATCCATAGGGCCGGCGCCGAGCGACCGCTTGGCCGCACTGCCCGCCAGGGGCGGAACCAGAACCGCGCCATCGAGCGGGCGAGCGGTTATAACAGTCGGCGGGGAGCCTGGCCGCTCCACTGTTCGGCTTAACCGTTCGAGGGCTCAGAAGCTATGAGCACTGCTGCCCCTACCCGCTCGGAACAGGTGAATTGGGCGCTCCAGACGCTCGATATTCCCTTGGGCACGACCACTCGGGCGGTGCGTTCGGCGATCATCGCGCAGCTTGAGGATTGCGAGTTTGTCCCGCCGCCGATCGTGGCCGAAGCCATCCAGATGCTTGCTCCGTACGCCACAGGGAGCTCGGCCGCGGCCAACCGCGACACACCGCCACCGGTGCCCGTTGCGGCCATGGGGTTCAGCCGCCACGTCGAACGCCGGCTCCACGAGCAGGTCGACGAGTTTGCCGAACAGTTCTTCTCGCTGGCCGTGCCGGTCCGCCACGCCACTTGGACGCGATTGGTCGATCAGGCTCAGGCGTACCCAACCGTCATGTTGCGGTTGCAAACGCTGCGGCGAGGCTTGGGACTGATCTGCCCGCCCATCCCCGACAACGAACACCGCCTGTTGGCGGAAGCCTGCATGCGATTGTTCGTCATGCGGCCCGCGATGCGAGCGGTCTCGCGCAGCGCGCTACTCCGTCGCCGCGAGGACAAAAGCTGGGTGAAGTCGGCCAGGCAGTTCGCCCGGCAGTATCCGCCGTTGGCGGCGCTGGCCCCAGAAGTGTTCGAGGGGCTGAAAAAATGGCAGCGCACCCCCAAGACATTCTCACCGCCGCCTGTGGTGGTGGTGCATGCGACCCGTTCGCCCCAGGTGCGAAAACTGATGGGCTGGCTGATTGCTATGCTCCTCACCGGCCTCATAGGGCTATGGTTCGTTGGCCCCACGGGCAGGCCGAGGAACAACTCCAGCCCATCGTGGGCGCCGCCAACCCAGTCGTCCAATCCCGAACTGCAAAAGCAGATCGAGGAAATCCGCGCGCGATTCCGGGATCTGCCGCCGAAGCGCAGCTTCGAGATGCCGGACGTCAAGCAACCTGACATTCCTTCGCCGACGGTTCCCGCGCCGTCGGAGGTGCCTCCCCCGCTCCCGATCCGGCCGCCGTCGTTGGATTCGTCGCTCGATCCGCGGGTTCGCGATCCTGGCACGGTGACGCCGAGCTTCCCGTCGAGCGTGAGACCGCCGGGCGGCAAGCCACCGAATTCGCCGCCCTTTGGACGCGCGAATCAACCTCCGACTCAGCTTCCGCGGCCGAACATGCATCCGTCGCAGGGCAACCAGCCCAGCGTGATCTCCGACGGGCTGGGCAGGCCGGGTCAACCTTAGCGTGCCAGATGGGTAAGCCACAGCGGGGCAATTCATGAGCGATCACACGCTGCCCGACGATCTGTCGCAGTGGCCAGACGACCCCTATCAGTTGCTGGGGGTGCAGCCTGGGGCGGACGAGCGCGCGATCAAGAAGGCTTACACGCGGCTGATTCGGCAGTTCAAGCCGGAGCAGGCCCCGGACCATTTCCGCCGCATTCGCGATGCGTACGAACGGGCCAAGCGGTGGCTGCAATGGAATACGCCGACCAACCAGGGCGACGGCGATTCCGAAGGCTCGCCGACGTTTGAGCTTCCCCGCAACTTCGACATCGAAGATGTGATTGCCGCCTTCAAGAGCCGCAGCCAGAACGGTTACGGGGCCGGCGAGGAATCGACCGCGGAGGCCAGCGGCAGCCCAGCGCGTAATCCGCCGGCCGAAGTGGTCCAACTGCGCGAAGCCTGCCAGAAAGCTCGCGATGGCGAAATCGCCGCGGCCTACGAAGCGCTTAAGGAAGTCGCCAACGCGCCGGCGTGCCGCGATGAAGGTTACGCCCGCCTGTACTGGCTGCTGCGGCTGTGGCCACAACTGGAGCCGGGCCGGCCAGCCTGCGATTGGCTCGTCGAAGGCATGATGGCCCTTGGGCTCAGCGGCCGGTTGTGCGAGCTGTATTGCGAGCATCTGGAGCACGACCCGGCCGAAGCGTTCACCCGGCGCTGCACGCGGCTGCTGACGCACCAAGGCAGTCCTTGGGCCCGGTTGACCTTAGCGCGTGCCCGTTGGCGTGCCGCTGCGCTACAGGACCGCTGGCAGTATGTGGAGGAGGACATCGAACGGCTGCGTTCCCTGTACGACGACGCCTACGAAGTGTGGGCCCGCGTTCTGGTGGCTGCTTGCGAGATCCTGGCTTGGAGCTCCAACCACGCATCGCTAGGCGTGGCTCAGGACTGCCGCGTGGAACTGGAACAGCACTTTGGGCAGGACGCCGATCTGCACGACGACTTGGACCGCCTCGACATGTTGGACGAGATGGTCCGCTCGTGCTACCGGTTGTACGAAACCAACCAGGTTTCACGCGAGCTGATCTCGCTGGTGCGTTACTCTTGGCTGTTTCCCTTCTATCAGTTGCGATCGCGCATTCAGGCGGTGCTGTTGCCGCTGGTGGCAGAACCGCTCGATGGCCTGGCGATGCTGGATCTGATGCACAGCGTCAGCCCGGTTGCGGTGATCCGGCTGGGCGAAATGATCGAATGGCTGTTGGCCGATGCCTCTTGGGAAGAGCAGCCGATGACCGACGAGCAGCGCCAGTCGTTGATGCGGCTGCTGCTGGCGCACGGCTCGAACTACGGTGCGTTGCGGGGCAGCCTGTTGCAGTGGTGCACCGCCGAGGCCATCTCGCCACAACAAGTCATCGAGTTTCTGCGGATTCAATTGGCGGAAAGCGCGCTGGATGGCCTGACTCAGGATGCGTCGCTGCATTACCTTTGGATGGCGCACACCGCCATGTGGGCCTGATCCCCTTCTTCCTCGCCACCCCAGGCACTCCCCATGCCATCGCTGGAAGTTCGCTGGTTCTTCCCCGAGACGAAACTGGAGCTACCGGCTGCCTTCCATGGCGCGGCTCCCGCCCCCACGCGCGTCGATTGGTACGCCCCCTGTAATGCGGCCTCGGGCGTGAAGCTTCGCGAGGGCAATCTGGAAGTCAAACTGCTGCTTCAGGAGCACGGCATCTGGGAGTTTGCGGCCGGCCACTGCCGCGGCGCCGTTCAGCGTTGGAACAAATGGATCTTTCGCAACGAGGCCCAAACGCCTCCCACGGCCAAGATGTTCCAACAGGCAAGCTGGATCGCCGTCGAGAAACGTCGTTGGCTGATCAAGTTCGAGAACCGCGAAGGCGACATGGTTCCCACCGATGCCTACGCCTCTAACGGCTGCCAGGTGGAATGGACCGAACTGGTGCTGGACGGCACGCCGTGGCTGAGCATTTGCCTGGAAGCGGTCGGCGAGCCATCCACGCTCGAAGACAGTTTGCGAAAGACGGCCGAGCTCGTGTTGCCATCCCTCAGCGAGCAATTGCCGCTGGATGAAGCGCACTCGCGGTCTTATCCGCAGTGGCTGCACGATGTTATTGCGCAGTAACCGCCGCCGGCAGGAACCAGGGGGAACGAGAACCGGCCAACAAAAATTTGCATTCCCCCCAAGATGGCGGTTAGATACACAAAGCACGTCTAGTTGTTCAACGAGCGCGGAGCTAACCGAAAGCGGGCAGACTTGCTTATAGGGCTCGTTCGAGCCGTTGGATTGGCACTTTGGATTGCCGCTCTGCGCCCGGAGTATCGCGCTAAAGCTGCGCCGTGAGAGCACAACGGACGCGCGCGTCTGCGGTGCTGACGAGGCATATCCTTTGCGCAAAGGATCGGTTCCATGCCGTGTGAACGTCATCCGTTGGCGGGCGTTGTTGGCCGCTGGGCGATCGCTTGGAGGCTGTTCGCCTGCCTGGCCCTGGGACTGACGGGCGTGGCCCAGGCCGAAGACAAAGCCGTGCCGATCGAGACGCTGTTGCCCGGCGACGCCAAAGCCTACGTGCGATTTGATGGGCTGAGCGCCCACCAGGCGGCGTTCAACCAAACGGCCTTTGGCCAACTGGCGGCCGGCGATCTCAAACCGCTGCTGGACTTCACCGATGATGCGGTGGTCGATATCGTCGGGCCCGGTGCGCTGAGCGAGCTGCTGCTGGAAGGCGCCCGGCCGGAGCAACTGCTGGAACTGCAACAAGGGACTGATGCCTTCTTCCGGCTGCTCACGCGGATCAAGGAACGCGGCTTTGCGGCAACCTTTGAACTGATCAACCCGCTCAAGCCCCGGCTGCAATTGACGGTGGTCTTCCCCGACGTGAAGGACGATGCCGATCGATCCACCATCGTCGACACGTTCCGCCTCCTGGCTGGCATCAACGATGCCGAGGTGGAAACCGTTGAACTGCAGGGGCGCAAGGTACTTCGGTTCGAGGCTGAAGGCGCACGCTTTGCCCTGTGGAGCGAAGGCCAGCATATGGTGGTCACCCTAGGTACCGAAAAGCCCGATCATGCCTTGGCGGTGATTACCGGCGAGCGGCCGAACCTGGCCCAGTCGGAACTGCTCAAACTGGGGCAGCAGCCGGTTTCGTATGCCAGTTGCCTCCGCGGGTTCGTTCACACCCAGGGCATCATGGAAATCATCAACGAGGCCTTCCCGCCGGCCCAGTTGGTGTTTCCGGCACTAGGGCTGCATGAGCTGGAAAGCATCGCCTTCCAAGCTGGGTTTGATGGCCCATTTCAGCGGATGACCACCTGGATGACGATGCCGGGGCAGCGAAGGGGGCTCTTGAGGCTACTGACCACATCGCAGCCCGTCAGCCTGGATGAGCTGCCGGCCCTGCCGCCTCAGTCCACGCTGGTCTACACCACGCGGCTGGAATGGAAGCAGTTGTACGACGACGCCATCGCGGCGACCAAAAACATCCTGCAAGTTGCCTTGCCCTTTGGCGCGCCCGACGTTGATCAAGCGATCAAGGACATCCATCGTACGCTGGGCTTTGACCTGCGTAGCGATTTGTTGGATTCGCTCGGCGAGCGGCTCGTGATGTACGACGCCGCCGACCAGGGGCCGTTCATGTTCGGCACGGCGCTGGCCATCGAAGTGCGCGACGAAGCCCGGCTGCGCACCGTGCTCGAAAAACTGACCACCACGGCGAACGCGGAGATGGGCGATCGGTTTGAACGGAAAGACATCGAGTACCGCGGCGCACCCATCACGATCTGGAGCCTTCGCTCGGCCACGAGTGAGACCTTCTTCCGGCCCACCTATACGATTCACCGTGGCTGGCTGGTGTTCTCCCTGTTGCCGCAATCGGTCCAGGGCTTTGTGTACCGGAACGGCGACCAGCCCGCCCGCCGCTGGCAACCTCCGCAAGTACTCCAGCGACTGCTCGGCGAAGGCAAAGGCGATCGCCTGGTGGCGATTTCGGTGACCGATGCCCGGCCGGCGATCGAGCAGCTTTTGAGCAGCCTGCCGCTGATCATCGATCTGGAACGACAGATCAGTGGACGGGGCCAAGTGACGTTTGATTCCACGCTGCTTCCGCCGGTGCAGGCGATCAACGACCTGATGGAACCTGCCGTATCGGCCACGTTCGACGATGGCCGTACGGTGCGCACGGAGTGGCAAAGTATTGTGCCGTTTCCGGTCGTGACCACCGGGTTCAACACACAGTTGCTGCTCGTGCTTGGACTCACAAGCGGGTTTTGATCTGCCTGGCATCCGATTGGTGGTCAGCGCAGTCCGCTGGCCCCTGCGGCGAAACATGCGGCGCAGCGTCCCAGCGGCGGACGCTCCTGTCCGATCTCCGGAGTGCGTGCCATGGAAACGTTCCAAACGATGGACCCCAGCCAGGCCTGGCAGCCTGCCCAGTTCAATAAGTGGGATCTGCGCCAGGCGGCGCACTTGTACCGTCGCGCGGCGTTTGGGTTTCCGCCTTCGCGCGCGGACGAAACCGCATGGCAGGCTCTACAAGAGCGCGTGAAGCAGGGGCCCGAAGCCTGCCTCGATGAACTGCTGGTCAAACCGCCGTCCGAAGCGCCCTCGCCGACCGATCGGTTACTCGATCGATTGGGCGAACGGATCGCCACTGAAAACGAATTGCACAAGCTGCAAGGCTGGTGGCTGTACCGCATGGTATATACGCAGCGGCCGCTGGAAGAGCGGGCGACGCTGCTCTGGCACAACCACTTTGCCACCAGCGTGGACAAGGTAACAAGCCTGCGGCACATGCTCCGGCAGAACCAGTTGCTTCGCTGCCACGCGCTGGGCCATTTCTCCGACTTGCTCACGGCGATCGGACGCGATCCGGCCATGATCATCTGGCTGGATACGCAGAAGAACGTCAAAGGACGCCCCAACGAGAATTACGCCCGCGAAGTGATGGAACTGTTCAGCCTGGGCGTCGGCAATTACACCGAGCAGGACGTTCGCGAGGCAGCCCGGGCTTTCACCGGCTTTACCATTCGAGAAGGGCAGTTCTACTTCAATGCATTGCTGCACGACGATGGCCCCAAAACCATCTTCGGACAGCAAGGCAACTTTAGCGGCGACGATGTCGCCCGGCTCATCCTGGAGCAGCCCGCGGCAGCCATGTTCATCGCCGGCAAACTTTTCCGCGAGTTCGTGGCCGACGAGGATCCGCCGCCGGCGCTATTGGAACCGCTCGCCAGGCAACTGCGGGAAACGAACTACGATATCCACCAGGCGCTATCGACCATCTTACGCGCTCAACTGTTTTTCTCGCCGGCCGCGTATCGGGCCAGGATCAAGAGCCCGGTGGAGTACGTGGTGGGGCTGCTGCGCGTGTTCGAAAGCGGCATCCACTTCGACAGCGTCGCCGAAACGTTGGAATCGCTCGGGCAATCGCTGTTCGCGCCGCCCAACGTGAAAGGTTGGGACGGCGGC
>Ga0180216_1003577_pt1 | contig 12244 bp, 9 predicted proteins | sample eDN3rd37CBELigMG_FD_128879 | JGI IMG/M metagenome (GOLD analysis project Ga0180216, IMG submission 128879) | Enriched Miracle-Growth compost microbial communities from Emeryville, California, USA - eDNA 3rd pass 37_C BE-Lig MG (version 2)... ...
AGGGCCGCACGGCCTCCGGGAACTTGTCCAGCATGAAAAAGTCGGTGTGGTACTTTTCCTTGACCAGGCGGCCGAGGATCCGCTCCGACTCGGTGCTCAGGTCGTCGTGGTCGCCGATCTGGACGCCGGCCTCGCGCAGCATCTTGACTGCCTCGGGGTAGGTCAGGCGCAGCGACGGCTCGAGGAACTGCAGCGGCTCGGCCGGGTGCTGGCGGTGCACTAGTCCAGAACAGCGCACGCGCGCGCCCAACACTGTCGGCGTGCGTCAGCGCGGTCCGGCGGCCCCGTACGCCACGCAGCGCGTTTCGGCGGCGGCACGCACCGGTGGCGATCTCCTCGGCGTGGTTGTCGCGGAGCTTCTTGAAGATGTACACAAAGAGCTCGTCCAGCACGTCGAGCACCTCGTGGTAGTGCTCGTGGAAAGCCATCTCGAGATCCAGGCCCACAAACTCGGTGAGGTGGCGGTGGGTCTGCGAGTTCTCGGCGCGGAAGATCGGGCCGATCTCAAAGACGCGCTCCATGTCGGCGCAGATGGCCATCTGCTTGTACAGCTGCGGCGACTGCGCCAGGAAGGCCTCGCCCTTGAAGTAGCCGATCTTGAACACCTCGGCGCCGCCCTCCGACGCGCCGCCGATGATCTTGGGGCTGTGGATCTCGACAAATCCCTTGCTGATCAAAAAGTCGCGGAAGTACTGGCACACCTTGGACTGCAGGCGGAAGATGGCCTGGTTCGTAATGGTGCGCAGGTCGATGATGCGGTTGTCCAGCCGCGTGTCCTGGCTGACGCGCACGAGCGCCTCGTTCGCCTCGAGCTCCGGGTCCGGCCGCGTCGCGTCCTCGAGCTCGAACGGCAGGCGCGGCTCGGCGAGGCTGACCACATAGAACTTGCGCACGCTCAGCTCGTAGTCCTTGACGGTGCAGCTCTCCACGCGCGGCGACACGGCGCGCACGGTCGCGGTCACGTCGACGATCGACTCCTTGGGCACACCCGTGATGAACTTGACCATCGCCTTGCTGACCGTCGGGTCCACGTCCGCGACCGCCTGGACGGTGTGGAACTGGTGGCGCAGCACCACAAAGCACAGCTTGCCGGTGCCACGCGAGTTGTGCACGCGCGCGCGCACGGTGACCTCCTTGCCGACCAGGTCGGCGTTGATGTCGCGGATGGCCGTGAACACCGTGCCTGTGCGACGCGAACAGTGCAAACGGTTGGAAAGGGGACTGGGTTAGTGGCGGCGGGTGGGCGCGGGCTGCCGCGGCGTCCGTGGGCCACCAGGCGGGCGTACCGGGGCGCGACTGCGACTGGTTGAGCGGTGCCACGCCGTAGAGATCCTTGGAGTAGTCCTCGGCGGCGCGCGCGGCCTTCTCCGCCTCCTGTAAGAGTTCAGCGGCATGCGGGCAGGGCGCGGCCGGCGGTCAGCGCCATCCACAGTGCGTGCGCTGGCGTAGGCTAGCGTGCCGTACCAGCTTGGCCGCCTTCTCCGCCTTGAGGGCCTCCTTCTTCTTCTTTTCCTCGAGCTTCTTCAGCGCCTTTTTGGAGAGCGGCTGGCCGTCCTCGCTGCAGCCGCCGTGGCCAGGGGGGCAAAGAGGCCGGCCGGTCGTGAGCGGGTTCTTACCGACCGCGACGCAACGGGATCGGGGCCGTACCCGATGACGACCTCCTCGAGGTCCTTCGCGACGGCGTCCACCGCCGCCGCCGGGGCGGCCGCCTTCTCCGCGTCAGCCATGGTGTCGTCCCAGACTTGGATCAGGTCTAGCGTGAGGACAGCCGCGCGGGTCCGGTGGCGGGTGGGCGGGTTCGTCAGCCGGGGCGCGAAGACGGATATCCGGCGCTCGCCGGGTGCTCGCGGCCGTCTTCCTTCCCACGCGCGGCCGTCGCGCCTCGCGCCACGGGATGCCGGACGGACCTGCGAGCGCGTCCTTCGCCGTCCGTCCTCCCGTGATCGCTGTTCTCCTGTCCGCCGTGCGCCTTTCATCCTTCGCTCCTGCCGTCCTTGGCAGTGCCTCGTGCTTTGCCCCCGCTTCTATTGCCGTTCGCCGTCCTCTGCCCCCTCGTTCTGCCGCCCGTTCGCCTACCTTTCCTTCACCTCCTTCCCGCGTGCTTTGAGCACGTTCTTCCGTCCTATGTGGTCGCGGTCGCAGGCCGCCGACCGCCCGACGCCGTCGCGTGCCGCGCCTTCGCGTGCCGCCAGCGGCCTTCCGTGCCTTCACAGCCTTCTGTGCCTTCGCCTGCCGCCTGCCGCCTGCCGTCTGCCGCCTGCCGCCTGCCGCCTGCCGTGCCTTCACAGCCTTCCGCGCCTGTCCGCGCCCTCGCGTGCCCATGTGCCGTCCGCTTGTCCGCCACGCGCAGCGGCAGCGTACCGCGTGGTGCGATGACGTCAGCAAGTGATGACGTCATTGACCGTTGCTGGGGCATTTTGAACCCACCGCGACGACATGAGCAACTTGAACGAGGAAACGATGCGACGACCACGAGGAAGGGTTATGGAGCATTGCTAGTTCAGCGCTTTTTATCATGATCACACGTTCCATACGTTAGTTGCGCCCTGTTGTTGAGAGTTAGGGGGGCAGCGATGAAGGTCTGTGGCCATGGGAGTCCTTATTTGCGTACCTTTCGGGTAGCCTCAAACGGGTGACTGGTCACGACCGCGTCACTGGCGCGGCACCTAACCGAGCGGCTGGCGGCCGACCAAACGGTGGCGCGTCTGGAGAAGGCCGCGTGCGAGCGCCTGGACGACCTTGTGCATGCGGTGCCGCCCGAGCCTGTGCCGCTGCCCGAGCATGTGACGTTTGAGCTGGCGGCGCCGGACTGGAGCAGGCCATTCGCACCGCTGGCAGATCTAACATTCAGCCACGTTGATCTGGCGCAATTCCCTCATCGCCTGTACAAGCGTGTACAGCGTGCGTTCAAGTCTAATAAACACGGGCACCATGCGTTCACCCGGGGCGCTGGCCAATCTTGCCGTGCCGTGTATGTTATGCCATGGTACCGAGGTACATGTCACCGCACGTTACGAGTAGGGCCTATAAAGAGCTGACGCCCGTTTGGCCAGGCTGCATGTACATGTACCTAGTGTCGGCCGCTCGATCTATCTCGGCCCCTGGCCCGCTCCTACGCTTCCGAGGAAACCGTTGAAACCGACGCGCAGGTCAGCGATCGCGACAGCGCGCGGCCTGCACCATGCCCCTCTTCTCCGCGGCCCCTCGTTGCGGGCCCCTCGTCGTTCTGCGGAAGCACGAACGAGTCTGCGCGAGCGTCTTCTCAATTACGACCCCCCCGAAAACGACCCCAAAAACGACGCAAAAACAACGCAAAAACGACCCAAAAACGATCCAAAAATCGTCCCACAGAACGAGCGCGAAAATTTCTCGCGAAACAGCAAAACGAACTGTTTTCGCGCCAAAAAAAACCGCAACTGCGATCTGCTGAGCGATTTCCACGATCTTCCACAAACAGACGCAATAAGAGCAAGCAAACCCTCCGCCTACCTCCTCCAGTCTCCTGCCTTCTTCGGCGTCTTCACCACCATCACCGCCACACCCGTTCTCCCTCGAGCGGTGGGCCCGTCCGACCAGACCATCCGCGCGGCAGCATCTACTGTCACGACGGTGGCTCGAGCGGGCAACCCGCACCGTCAGCCTCGCAAAGGCCTTCAACCACGACGGCCCGGCCTTCACCTCCGCCGTCGTCTTCGAGGCCTCCAAGCTCAACGTATTTCGTCTGCTTTGTCCTCTGGCCAGCCGCCACCTTCGCCCGACGCGACCGTCCGTCGTAGCCCGTCCCGAGCGACCGCGGACGCACACCCCCGTCCCCCATCTCTGCTTCCCGCGCCCCGCGGCGCTGGTTCCTCCCGCCCACCATGGCGATGCCGTCGACGGGCCGCACCGGCGACAAAAAGTCGCGCAAGAAGGAGAAGGAGCTCGTCTACCACGAGAACGTCGAGGAGCAGGCCGAGAACCTCTTCGAGGGCGTGGTGCAGCTGTCGGAGCTGTTCTACTTTTTCGGCGGCACCGTCGCCCTGCTCGTGCTGCTGAGCAGCGTCATGTACGAGCGCCCGACCGCCGAGTCGCAGGAGGTCATAGAGGAGGCCTACACCGAGTGGTGCGACAAGTGGCTCGACCACTGCGCGCCGCTGCTCGACGAGGCCGCGACGCCCAACCTGCTCTGCGTGATGTACGACGACAACATGCGCAACCTCCAGGACTCGCTGCCGCCGTACCGCAACGACTACCTCGCGCTCGCGCTCGACGGCGCCAACGCCAGCATCCCGACGCACTTCCAGCCGGACAACAACGTCATGGTCGGCGCCGACGTCCTCGAGCAGGTGCTCACGTGCCCGGACCTCAACGAGTTCCAGCCGTGGACAGAGAAGGACCCGCTCACCGCGGCCGGCTGCCACTTCAACCAGGGCTTCCTGGAGCAGCTCGTCAGCTTCACCGACCTGACGCCCGACACGGAGCAGCAGCGCGACCGCTGCGTCGCCCGCGTCAACTGGCTCACCAACCTGGCGTGGACCTACCAGCTCTCCTACGGCATCTGCAACTTCCCGCGCTTCATCCAGCTCTTCGTCGTCAGCGCCGTGCTTATCATCCTCTTCATCGCCCTGTCCTACTCCATCACCAGCTTTGGCCGCACCGCCGCGCTCAACACGCGCTACCTGCTCGTGGCCACCGGCATCAAGCTTGGCCTCGAGGTGCTCGGCAACCTGTGCACCATCATCATCGGCCTCGGCGGCCTCGCGCAGGGCACGCACTACGCCGTGTGCTTCAAGGGCGCGCAGCGCACCATCACCGTCTTCTTCTCGTCCGTCGTCTTCGCGGTCGGCGTGTGGTCCATCCTCCTGCAGATCCGCTACATGGTCTCGGTGCGCCTTCTCGCCAGCAAGCTGTGGGCCAACACGCAGTGGCACGCCGAGGAGCGGCGCCGCAGCAGCATCGTGGCCATGATGGACGCCATCGCCACGCTGCCCAAGGAGTACCCCAAGGACAGCAAGGACGACCTGGAGCTGGACGGCCTGGACTCGGAGGAGCGGGCGTCGGCGGCCGCCGCCTCCACCGCCGACAGCTCGGCCGAGCTGCCCCAGGAGTGATCCTGGACCAACGACGGCTGCCCGGTTTGCGGCGGTGTAGGTGCCTCGCTAGATTTTTCGTGCGTGCGTGCGTGTGTGTGTCGGTGTACCTGTCCGCGTGCGGACGTGTATGTGTTGGTGCGTGCGTGTGCGTTTTCGATCACATCATTGCCTTGCAGCACGCTGAGCGGCGACGGTATGTGCGTGCGGTGCGCGTGGCGCGTGCGGGGTCCCCGTCATTTCCAGCAAACCATTGTAAACACACCCATCACACGAAATACACTGCCATTCTGCATCGACGTGCATTGCTGCCATGTCCGATAACTGTACACACGCCGGAGCGCTCGCTCAGTCGTACTGCGCGTTCAGGAACTGCAAGAGGTTCTTCCGGTTGGCCTCGCGCTCCTTGTCGGCCGCCGTCTTCTTCACCTTGAGCTTGATCACCTTGCCCGTGATGACGCTCCGGCGCTCCTCCTTCTTGGCCTGCACGCCGCCGCCCGACGACCGCCTTGCCGTGTGGGCACAGTGAGCGTGAGCACGCGCAAACCGAGCCAGCGGTCCACGCTTCCAAAGCATGCGCACCTTCTTCTTCTGCTTCTTTTTCTTGTCTTTCTTCGCTTTCTTGTCCTTCTTGCTGCTGTCGTCCTTTTTGCGGTGCTTGTGGCGCTCTGCATCGCACGCGCCACCGCAACGGCACGCCGGACGGCCCGCACATTGCCACCAGCGTCGCCGTCACCGCACGAAGCAGCACGCGCCGAGCTTCCAGGGGCAGGAAGCGGCCGCGCCCTGCGCCCGCGCCTTGGTCAGCGCATTCTACGGGCGGGGCAGCACAGACCCAAGGCACGGAGGAACGCGTACCTCCGTCAGAATCCGAGCTCGAAGACGACGACGACGACGACGACGACGACGACGACGCGCTCGACGAGCTAGAGGAGCTCGACGAACTCGACGTCGACGACGCCGACGCCGACCGCGACCGCGACCGCCGCTTGCCGCTCTCTTCCTTGGCCCGCTCGCGCTCACGCCCGCGGCTCCGGCTCCGGCTCCGGCTCCGACTCCGGCTGCGATGGCGGCTGGGAATCGGGCTGCGGCTGCGGCTTCGAACCCGCGAACGGTCGTGCCGCGGCGGGCTCCGGCTCCGGCTCCGGCTCCGGCTCCGGCGGCGGTCGCCGGCCCGCTTGCTTGTCGACGACGCGCTGTCGCGGCGGCTCCGGCTGTCGCGGCGTTCCCGGCTGCGGTCCTGGCTCCGGCTCCGGCTCCGGCTGCGGCTCCGGCTCCGGCTGCGGCGTCGGTAGCTGGTGCTTGGGCTGCGGCTGCGGCTTCGCCGCCGCTGGCGGCCCGCGTCGCCGGCCGCCCGGTCGCGGCTGCGGCTGCGGCTGCTGCGGCGGCGCTCCATCTTCGCGGCCAAGTCAGAAACTGGCGCCAAGTGCCCCTCAACAAACTGCTGCATGCATGGGACGACGTTGGACGCACATTGCCGCAGCGCTCGCGAAGCCGCGACTCAAGCCTACTGTTACATTCGGGTACAAACGGCGATGCTACTTGTACAGGCCACTGATGCCAGCTAACAAAAGTTACTCATACAGATGCTGGGGCGCCCGGCCGGCGGGGCCCATCGTGCCGACGCTTGCTTCACCTGCTGTTGCGCGAGCGCGACAGCGCGGTAGTGTCGCGGATGGCCAGCATCACCCCGGTAAACGCCACCGGCTCGCCGTCCGCCGTGTGCAGGACGGGGCCAGGCATCTTCACCGCGCGCACGCTGGCGGACACGTCCGCCGCGCGGATGACGAGCTCGCAGGGCACCGGGCGCGCCGGCCCCGCGTGGCCGAGGTCGTAGCTGTCCGGCGGCGGGCCCTCGTCGGGTTGGTTGCGCCGGCGGCGCGCAAAGAGGCGCAGGCGAAAGAGGTACATGATGCCGAGCCAGATGACCAGCGCCGCGCATTGGTTCTGCGGTTCCGAACCCCGCGCGACACGGGGAGCAATATTGTTAGTCGGCAGAAGGCACGGAGGGCGCGACCAGCGGCAACGCACCACCACGGCCTGGATCCACTGCGAGTAGGCGAAAAAGTAGGGCACGCCCACAACGCTCATGAACACCGCGACGACGTAGACGTAGAACAGGTACTGCACCCGGGCCATCAGCGTGACCTTGTTGGCGAGGACGTCCGCGGGGAAGTCGGTGTCCGGCCGGCCGGCGAGCACTGGGGAGCCCTCCAAACCAAGGTGCTAGTGCGGCGCGGCGTACTCAGCGACGGCGCCCCGCGCTCGCTCCCCGGCTTTACCGGCGGCGTACCCAGCCGGCCGCGGACGCGGCTCAGCTGGTTGGTCAGGTGGCGCCGGACGGCGGCCACGTTCACAAACAGGCTCCGCATCACCACAATGTACATCACAATCACGCCGATCTGGACAATTTGCACCATGCACAGGACGCATGCGCACAGAGTCAGCACCACTGCTGGGCGCCGCGCATGCGACGGCGACGCGCGCGCGCGTACCAAGATGTAGGTTGTGAAGAGGTCCCACATGGTCAGCATCAGCACGAGCCAGATGGCCATCACTGGGATCGCGCGCGACAATGGCCCCGGGTAGTCTTGGCAGCGTTAGCATGCTCGTGGATTCGCGGCGGGTGAACGCCCACCCGGGCGCGGCCGCACCGGCGACGGTGACGCGCGTGCCCGCGCCGACGCGCCAGCGCACGACGGACCAGCCGCGGCTCATCAACAGCAGGGACGAGGTCATCAAGAGCTGGGCGATGCGCAGAAAGACCTGCTCGGCGGCCAGCAGCCCTTCGCTGTAGATGCCTGGAGCAACCAACCACGCCACGCGGCACGGTGGCGTAGAATGAGCCACCGCCGCTGTCGTTGGCACAGTCGCTGCGCTCCGTACCGGTGGTTTGGTACGTCTGCCACAGCGCGTTGGTGAGCGCGCTCGAGGTTACGCGCATCATGAGCGTGACGGAGAGCAGCAAGTGCAGTCGAATCACGATCTGAGCGGCGGCGGCGGCGGCGGCGGCGGCGGCGGCGGCCGGACGTCCCACGGCTCGCGTCGTCGGCCGTCAGGCCCGCGCGCACGCGTTCCCCCCGTCGTCCCAGGCTTCGGCCGTACCCGGTAGTGCGACACCCAGTTGAGGACCCAGAGGCTCAGGAGCGCCGTCCACGCCCACATGAACACCGTGTACACATAGGGCACGTTGACGGCGTTGATGGGCAGATGGCCGCCGCCCGCGGACAGCATGGTCAGGGTGTACTGTCACCGCGCGCGCGCGGTAAGCCCGCGTGCCCGCACGCGTCAGCCATGCGCCGGCCCGCCTAGCGTTCGACCTGAAGCGGCGCGCGGTCTGCACCTGTGCAGAAATTTCGCTGTTGTAGCACGAAAAGGTCACGGGTTGGTAGTAGTCCTGCTTGTTGACGGTGGCGGCGAGCTGGACCGTGCCGTTCGCCGCCAGCTGCCACACGGCGCAGCGCGGAAAGTCGGCCGGCCCGAGCTCGCCGGCGCTGGAGCAGACGAACGCACTCCGGTAGATCCTCTGCGCGCCCGCGGCACGCAACGCGCCCCCGGCCCGTCCTGGGTCAGCCCAACCAGCCGCCCATTGTTGACAACTTGGCAAGTCCTCTTGGGCGGGCACGCACCCCGCGCTCCGTCCGGCTGCACATCATGACCAGCACGTCGGCAGCCTGGTTCGCCCCGTCGGCAGGCGGGTCAAACGCGAGGCTAAACTCGTAGCTGCCGCCGGCATCGAGCGCAAAGGGTAGGGTCCGCAGCTGGAACTCGCTGAGGCCGCGCGGGATGCTGGTGGCGCCGCTGGCAAGCAGCGCGGCGGCCGGGCGGCCCAGCAGCGCCACCAGCAGCGCCACGGCGCACAGCACCGCCCAGCGGCTTCCGCCGTGCCGCCCTGGCGGCCTGCCGAGGCCGCTGGGCCGCGGCGGGCGGCCGGGCAGCCGCGGCACCGCCGGCCACCGCCCGCGCGCCTCCCGCACCGCCATCGATGACGTCATCTAGGGGTAGCAGTGCCAGCTCCGTGTCGCGTGAGCGGCGCAGGGCTGCGGGTGGTGGGTGGGCCATGGAGAGGACGCGGCGTGGCGGGGGCAGGGCCAGCCGCACGACGACGGATGGAGGGCGGCAGGACGCGTGCGGATACAGGACGTTGGCGAAGCTTGTATTGGGTAAAGTGCGTTCTCTCTAGGATGCAGGATTCGCGGCCGCGCGTGCGCCGGCCAGCAAAAAAGGTCGGCCCTGGCAGGCCGAGGCCGCCCAGGGAGAGGGTTAGGAAAAGCAGACAGAGTTCTCGCGCTCAATACACGCCTCTCCTCCGGCAAACACACTAACATTTAAGATGCGGCCGCAGATGCAGCGTTACAGTCCTGGCCAATGGAACAAGAGCAATGCACACACAAACAGACACGCGCCGGCCCCCCTCCGCGCGCGCTTACGCCTTGGGCACCTCCTCCGACGGCCGCTTGCGGACCGTGCCCGCCTTGAGGTTGGCCGGCTGCGGGTTCTTGTCGAGGCCGTACTTCTGGATGAACTTTTGGATGTTGTCGATCCACTTGGCGCGGTTCTCCACGCTGGTGGCCTCGAACCCGTACGTCTTCTCGTTGACGTAGAGGGTGAAGGCGTTTGGCCGCAGCTCGGGCTTCCGCAGCGTCAGGCGGCCCGCGAGGTCCGGGTGGTCGTAGTAGTCGCCGACGTCGACCCAGCCGGTGAGCGGGATCTGCTGGATGAGCATCTCCTCGCTTGGCGGCAGCGGCGACGCCGCGTCGTAGATCGAGATGATGGGCACCTGCGTGTCGCGGATGACCACCAGGCGCGGCAGCCACATCTTCTTGTTGTCCGACATGCCCAGGTAGCCGGTGTACGACGGCAGGGACGTGCCCTGTTGGCCCTTGATGTGGATCGCCATGCTGGCGGGCTACGGCGCTGCGGCGCAGTCGACAGCACTCTACGGAAGGCACAGACAGCAGGCGCACGGGGCCGGCGGCAGGCGGTCAGCAGCGCGCAAGCTCGGCGCACGGCGGCCCGTAGGCGCGGGAGGATCCGGCAAGCCACCGCCAAGCCCAAATCCTGCGTGGAATCCAGCGGCGCTGGCACGGTGCCGTCCGCCTTGCGCTTCTCGTGCGGATCTCTCCGTCGCGCTTTCGTCGGCCTCTCTTGTAGGCGTCCCCAGCCGCTCTGGCTCAATTGTGGCCGCCTTGGGGGGCCCTGACAAGTGCTGCCCGATGGCAGGAGTCGCTCCAGGCCGCCCGCCCGTTTTGCCCGCCATAGGGTGCGCCACACAACCTGGGGGGTCCGTTCTCGCTTAATCACGGTACCCCCACGCTCGCTTCTCTATGGGAGACGCGCCCTGCCTCGCCATCTGTCGTGGCAAGCTCTCGTGTCCCTCCGCCGCCGCGTCCGCGTCGACAACGTCCGGCGCACTTTCACAACGTGCCTGGCCGACTGCCCATCCGTCCGGCGCCATCTGCCGGATCCGTCTCCCGTGCCATTCCAGTGGCCCTTCGCTCCCGTTGCGGGCTCGATGCGCCGTCGCTTTCGGCCGCTGCGCCGCCGCGTCGGAGTCCGCCGCGTCCGCCGCTCCGCGTACCTTCGAACGGAGCACCCGAGCGTTCTGACCGTGTTCTGACAGCCGGAATTCGGCCACAGTTCTGCCGCTACTCTGCCGCGATTCTGCCGCTATTCTGCCGCGATTCTGCCGCCGCCATGGGAGGCCACGTGGACACATCTATTCTTATCATGCATATCATCGGCGGCTGGCGGATCACCAGACACACCACGCCGCCGCTGCCGGGACGATGGCCGCAAGATGGCGGGCCGGCTGGCCGCCGGGGATGGCCGGAGAGTCGGCCGGAGGATGACGGCCCGGATGGCCGACGACGCAGGACCGAGACTGTGATGGCCGGACGGCCGCCAGGATGTCGGCGGCGCTCGCGGTTCTGCCTCTGGATTCGTTCAGTAGCCATAGCAAGTACCGGTTCGGTTTCTCTTCTAGTTCTACAGCACACGGGAATATGTACATGAACGCAGGCCGGCGTCTACTCGTCCTCCCGCTTGGGCGGCGGCCCGCACGGCTGCAGCATTTTCTGTGGCGGCGGCGCTTAAATGAGAGCACTCCAGACATTTCGCCGGCGATTAGGGCCGCCTTCCCCGGGGGACGCACGGGGGGGACGCGAGGCGCACCTCGAGCATGTTGAACTTCACCCGCCCAATGCTCTCGTTCTCCGCGACGGCGATGTGCATCAGGATGTTGTAGTGGCCCAGGTACGACGCGTACGAGTCGCGGTGCTGGTTGACCAGCCACTCGCTGCACGCGGCACGGCACCCCGCTGAATGCAAGGCAAAGGTTAGGGGTGCGGGCGCGACACACAGCAGAGCAGCGACGTGCGCCGGCAACGTACTACTTGCTGGTGTCCGCGTGGCCCGTGCCGACGTACTTGGATTGCACTGCAGGCCGTTCTCAGCGCAACAGGGGCACGGCGCTCGTTAGGTCACCGACACGCGCTCGCAGCCCCCTATCCCCGCAACGGCCGACGTACAGTACTCCAGCTGGCTGTTCAGGCTCACGCGGTCCTGCCACACGGAAACAGCGCAGGGCCACCTACGGAATAGCGAGAACCGGGTTGAGTGGCGACGTCTGGCGTGGGCCGGCTGTGGGGGCGCGCGCGTACTGCCATGGTTCCCCTCGCTGCGCGCGCGCAGCGCGGTTTTACGCGGCCCTTCTCTTAGCCTGTTGCCAAAGGCAGACACAATAATCGCAATTGTTGTTAGCAATGGTGCACCCGCATGATGCGATGTGCGTGCTCCCAACGCCGGGGCACTTCATCCAGGCTAGCGCGACCTTGTGGCCAACTCATTGCCGCGACCCAGGCGCTAACACTCGCGTCCGTCTTTCTTCATCACACGTTCGCCCTTGGCCTCTTGGCCTTCTTCGTCATCTCCTCCTTCGCCTGCCTTGGCTTCCCTCGCGTTCGCCGTCGCCGCCCCTCCGCTTCGCCACTTTGCGCGCGCTAGCGCCGCGGCGACATTGGGTGGCTTCTCCGCCGCCTTCGCCTTCACCGCCATCGGTCCATTGCAGCTTTTGGCGGCCTCCGTCCGTCCTTGCTGGCCTCGCCGTCTTGGCCTGCGCCGACGGCCGTCGCCCCTCGAGCCACGGCGTCCGCGTACCCCGTCTGCCCGTGCCG
>Ga0180216_1003578_pt1 | contig 12243 bp, 13 predicted proteins | sample eDN3rd37CBELigMG_FD_128879 | JGI IMG/M metagenome (GOLD analysis project Ga0180216, IMG submission 128879) | Enriched Miracle-Growth compost microbial communities from Emeryville, California, USA - eDNA 3rd pass 37_C BE-Lig MG (version 2)... ...
CGTTATAATTGACACAATCCATTCACAGATTCCACAGAAAATTTGATTTATAATAAAAACAGGAAAGGATGAAGCCATCACGGTCGGTCTCTCCAAATAACCTGACTTAAGTCGGGAAAAATTTTAAACATGTCCAAAACCTACCTTTGATAACGGAGGGGCTGGCTGTAATGGTTTCATCCCTATGAACAAGCTGAAAAGCTTGTTTTTTTGGTGCGATTTTTGAATTTCTGTCTTTGCCCAGTACTGATCAATATAGCTGAAAACTTTTTCGAGAATACCATACTCTCCTTACCAATAAATAAGATTCTATCACATAAAATAGTAGAAATTTGGATACCAGCAATTAAGGTTAATTACCTGGATAGGAATTCCTCCCCTTATCACAATCAGCAACGGCTCAAACAAAACAGGCAAATATAGGGTTACGCGAATCTTGGTTTATACTTTAAAATAAGCTGTAAGGAGGAGTGGGAAACTAGCATGAATAGTCCATGAATAGCAGATGAACAGGTCGTGTACGATCTGCAAGATGACAGGTGGATAATAAATGGTAATCAGATCAGACCGATGAAAAATGAGGTTATTCTCACTTTTGATGATGGTCCGAGCCGCCATTTGAATTCCATTTTAGATATTTTAAAGGATAAACAGGTGCAAGCCATGTTTTTTTGGCAAACGAGATTATTGTTCAAGGAAAGGGCATGGAAGCGGATTTTAAATGAAGGCCACAAAATTGGTGCACACACCCACACGCATAAGAACCTAGTCAAACTAACAAAGGAACAACAATATAAGCAAATTAAAAATAATATAGATAAAATTCAAGAAATTACGGGGACAAAAGCAACCTATTTTCGACCGCCATTTGGGCAGTACAATGAAGATACCATGTCCATTCTATTAAACCTAAACCTAACTCCAGTGATGTGGGAAATCTCTTCTTTTGATTGGGACAATAAAAACACACCAGAAAATATTGTTTGTAACGTTGATCATCACATCCGCGAGGGTTCCATCGTTCTTCTCCATGAATTGGAACAGACGGTGCAGATACTTCCGCAGATGATTGATAGCATTCGTGGGAAGGGGTTTGGGTTTGCTGTGTTGTAGGGGGAGTTCCTGTTAACGGGGCGGAGCATATCCAGCGGATTTCAGTCTGAATTCAGGTCTAATTGGGACTGAGCTGGGAGGAACAGCGGAATTCAGTCTGAATCCGAGTCTAATTGGGACTGAGCTGGGGGGCTCCAGTGGATTTCAGTCTGAATCCGAGTCTAATTGGGACTGAGATGGGAGGAACAGCGGAATTCAGTCTGAATTCAAGCTGATCTCCTTCTATTTGTCTGGTTGGACAGCCCCTCGGGTAATTGAAGGTTTAAATTAGATCGTTTTATCATTTCTTCCTTTTCTATAACAACATACTATATGAAAAAGGGAGAGTTGATAATTATGGGAATCAGAAATTGGTCTAATCGGTTTCAAGTAAGCGGATCAGTTGGAGGTGTAAATACCGTTACTATAAATCCAGGAGGCGTTACCTTTTTTCAAAGAATTACAGCTAGCATTCCAGCGGAAAGCAGCCTTGTTATTAAGAGAACGAGATTCTTCTTCCTTGATGACTTAAGACTTTTTGTAGATACTTTCCCCTCAGGGACAGGTTATGTATCCCAGTCTAATCCTAATGAAGAAACGCCCAATTCTACGATTTACACCAACAACACCAACCTTCCTCAATTAGTGAGAATCTTTATTGGATGCACCAACACGAACGATATCCCGCTTAATGCCAATCCTTCAGATGGTTGGTGGATCGACTTTTCCATAGAGTAATCTAAAAATGGATAATTCCCTAAAACGAGTTTTGTGTCTACTTCACTCGATCCAGCTTTCTATTCCCCGCCCCCAAAAGAGTACCCGACCATGTAACCACCGTAGATCAAAAGACCCCAATCAATTTTGTGACCATTGACCCTGTAATATTTTCAGTTAGTGCATTAGTATGTTTAAATGTATCATTTACCCCTGCATGGCTTGCAGGGGTACTGGGCGTATTTTTTCTCAGGAAGGAAAAGGGAGTGAACGCATTGGGGAAAACACGAAAGGTGATGGCAGGCATTACAACAACCGTACTTGCGCTAGGTCTTGCGGGATGCGGTTCAAATCCTCCAGGTCCACCTCCGAATGATCCAAGTTGTGGGGATTGGGAATGGGACAGTGATGATGGTGTCTGGGTATGTGATGACAGGAGTTCTAGTCACAGCGGCAGCTACTATCATGGCGGCAGGTATTATAAAAGCAAAAGCTCGTTGCAGCAAAGCAGTGCTTACAAGAGCTATAAGAGTAGCTCCTCATTCAAAGGAAGCTCTGGATTTGGCAGCGGATCGAAAAGCTTCTTTGGGGGATAAGCCCTAATACGAAAGCCGAAAGGGAGGATCATGATGAATTTATATATCAATTTTGCATCTTATTTAGGGGTTTCCCTGCTCCTGCTTCTTGTAGGAGTGGTATTGTTTGAAATCAGTACACCGAAATTAAAGGAATTTCGCATGATTGCTGAAAAAAATGTAACGGCGGCGATGTCCCTCGGTGGGAAAATCTTTGGTCTGGCTATTGTCCTGGGAGCTGCTGCTGAATACTCTGTATCCTTGCTAGATATGGCCATTTGGGGAGTCATCGGGATTCTCTCGCAAATTATTGTGTTTTTTCTAGCAGAAGTGATTACGATTCGTTTTAGTATTCATCAAGCGATCGAAGAAGATAACCGAGCAGTGGGTACTGTTTTACTATCCTTATCGTTAGCCATTGGCTGGGTCGTAGCAAAATGTCTAACATATTAATTGAGGCGGGGAAGGGCATTGAAGAAATTAATCTATTATATTGATAAAGGCCATGGCCACTATGAGCCGTTTTATGAATATACCATTCCGAGTGTAGAAATCGACGAAGTTTACGCGAGACAGCTTTGTACCTATTTTGTGATGAGAGGAACCCAATACGAGCTCACTTCCAATGAAATGAACGGGGAAGAAGAGATTTTGGTGATTAAAGAGATCGGAAGGAATCTGTCCGGGGAAGATGAGAAAAGCTTTCGCGGCAAAGGGTTGCATATCGAATTTCGAAGCCCGAATGAACGGGAGAATTTCCGTCTGATCGCCCGCATTCCCTGTGCTACCCATTTGGATGTGATTCGGTTTCTCCTCAAGGATGTTGTGGATATTCCCGGCATCGGGCAGAAGCTCGTAACGTCTACGGAGATTGATGAAGATCGAGGCGTGTATGTGCTGTATGTCAAGGATGTAGGAGAGGAAGAGGATTGAGCGGGCAAGCGTATCATGCGAAACGACAGCAGTTTTATGGGAAACTAGATGGGTTTTGGGCGGATCTATATGGAGAAGAATATGCGCTTTATGATATTAAGCTGATCAATCAGGAGGAAGCTGCACAGATCCGTCTTGTCAGTGAGCGGATTGGCTCCATTTTTTATAAAATGGGTTCCCTGCTTCGAAGAGTGCCCGACGAAACATTACTTGAAATGGGGTTCCCAAAGGAAACCCTTTCTTTTATTAGGCTAAAAACCCTTCCCGCTGAGAGTGTGATTTCCCGATTGGACCTCATTCCCTATGGGGATAGCTATAAATGCATTGAAATCAATGCGGATACCCCTACTTTTATTAAAGAATTATTTCATATCAATGGGAGGGTCTGCCAGGAGTTTGGCGTGGAGAATCCGAACGAGGGCATGGAGCGGCTGTTGCAAAAGGCAGTTCGAGAAAGCATCGAGCAAAGCACATCCAAGAAATCCCCGCATATCGTTTTTACCGCCCATGAGGATAATATCGAGGATCGCGAAACCGTTCTGTATCTTCAAAAGGGGGTGCCATCGCGGTTCACTCCGCTCCATAAACTCCAGATCCAGCAAGGGGTGGGTCTGTTTGATGAGGAGGGGAGGAAAATCGATATCCTTTATCGGCAAACCTTCCCCATCGAAAGCTTAATCACGGATGAAGATCAGGAAGAAAACCCCATTGGTCTATGGCTGCTGCAGCTTGTGGCGGAGAGGAAGCTTGCTTTGATTAACCCACCTTCTGCTTTTTTATTGCAAAATAAAGCTGTTCAGGCAGTGATCTGGGGATTACATGAAGAACACCATTCCTTTTTTACAGATGAAGAGCATGAGTGGATTGAGGAATACTTTCTTCCCACCTATCTTGAACCTGATTCCTTTTTACAAAAAGGCCTTTCCTACGTAAAAAAGCCCACCTTCGGGAGAGAAGGGGACACGGTGGAACTATTCGGAGGGGACGGAAAGCTGCTTCACGCAGACGCGCAGCGCTCTTACTCGCAATACATTCCTGTCTATCAGCAATTTGTCAAGCATCCCACCATCCCTTTCCAGAGTGAAAAGGGAAGACAAAAAGGCCAACTCCTCCTTGGAAGCTTCCTGCTCCAAGGAAAATCAGCCGCATTCGGTTATCGAGTGGGGGGGACGATCACGAATAATCTTTCTTATTACTTGCCGGTCGGGTTGAGGTCCAATTCATTGACGAGGGCTTCTCAAGATCAAAGACCACCCAAAGAGTGGAGAGAATGAACTTGAGGGTGGCTCTCAAGATCAAAGACCACCAAAAAAGTGGGGAGAATGAACTTGACGAGGGCTCTCAAGATCAAAGACCACCCAAAAAGCAGGGGGAATGAACTTGATGAGGGCTCTCAAGATTAAAGACCACCCAAAAAGCGGGGGGAATGAACTTGACGAGGGCTGGCTTCTCAAGATCAAAGACCACCCAAAAAGCGGGGGGAATGAACTTGATGAGGGCTCTCAGGATCAAAGACCACCCAAAAAGCGGGGGGAATGAACTTGATGAGGGCTCTCAAGATCAAAGACCACCAAAAAAGTGGGGAGAATGAACTTGAGGGTGGCTCTCAAGATCAAAGACCACCCAAAGAGTGGAGAGAATGAACTTGAGGGTGGCTCTCAAGATCAAAGACCACCCAAAAAGCGGGGGGAATGAACTTGAGGGTGGCTCTCAAGATCAAAGACCACCCAAAAAGCAGGGGGAATGAACTTGAGGGTGGCTCTCAAGATCAAAGACCGCCCAAAAAGCAGGGAGAATGAACTTGATGAATACTAGTAAAGCGAACACGGTGTACCTTAATCACAGGCTCCTGTGTCCGCATCACTAGTTTACTCCTCCACCCTCGGTTTCGCCGGATTGCAATCCGGCCTTTTTACTTCTGACACCTGGGACAGCTTTGTCAAATAATAACATTCTTCACGAAACATATGGTCCGCCATCAGGGGTGAAAAGGTCCCTAGCACTTCATCATTTAACTTGTATTCCTCCAGCTCCCGAAGGAACCCCTGGAATAGATGCATCTCCAACTCAGCCTGACCGTTGAACCGCGTTAAAGCAGGGAATTGATCCAAATTGGTGCGCAGATACCCCGCCATTTCCACTGCCTTTAAATAAAAATCCTGAAAATGCTTCGTGAATGTATCGCTTTTTTCCTTCAACCTTCTCTCCGCTAAATCGAGTTCAGCAGACAGGGAACCAGCATGGCCAACCGCATCAGAAAGCCACAACAAATGATGATGCACCGGATGATCTGTCGGCACACCCCCCTGGGACAACACGTACTGAAGAATTCGCCAATACTCCTCCAATTCATTCACCATGTGATTGATAAAAGTGGGAGGCAGTGAAATCGAGATTTTTCCTTGCAAATGCCGTCGGATCAAATGAAGCTTAAATTCCCGAAATTCCGAAACAGGCCGACAAACCCATTGCGTCAGACGAACAATCTCCTCATCCGAAAGCCCTTCCCGTGCCTGTTCCAGCGTATTGTCAAAGAGCTGCATAAAAATTGTAGCCCTTTGGATCTCCTGCTGCTCTTTCGGCGCAAGCGATTGCAAAATAAACCGGGAGTGATCCCCTAAGATCTGCAGCCAAAATCGATGTTCAAATAAAACCTCTTGCAAACTGTAATCCCTCCTTATTCGCCCAGGATCAACATATGCGTTGGGTGGGTTGGAGGTCCCAACAAGGTCTGATCTTTCGGGGGACCAAACGATCCGCAAAAAACGGCCCCTCTTGAGATTCATGTGATTAGTCTTCATCGAGCTTATGAAGATTAAAGTGACCCTTAAAATTGACACGAATGAGCTTCATCGCTAAGAGGGAAACTCCATGCGGCCGCTTCCAAGCAAAGTCTCAGCCACCCCCACCCGCTCCCTTACGCAAGGGGAGAGTGGCCAAAAGGAATGAAGATATACCCTAACCTTGGACTTGGTTGCACTTCTACTGAAAAAACTAGGTGTAATCATGGTTGTGTTTGCCATAGTAATTTCTTTTACGATTGCAACGATTCCAAGTACAGCAGATTGAAGAAACGGTGAAGTATTCGTTAAAAGCCATCGAAAAGGCCTATTTTCTGTTCGGGGAAGACCTTGCTACAAAAATGGAGGCGACGTCTCATTTTGTAATGGAGCGCTACCAAGAGAATCCTGATTTGGACCAATGGGATTTCCAGAAATTGAAGGATGCCCTCAACTTTGATATTTACATGATTAATGAGAAAAACGTGATCACCCACAGCAGCCTTTCGTCTGACCTTGGTCTGGATTTTACTGTTTGTTGCAGGAAACTCGTCCCGATTTTGGAGAAGAGAAGATCTTCGGGGGAATTTTTTGCCGATGGTATGGATATAGAGCAGCATACCGGGGCCATAAAAAAATATAGTTACATGGCTACCTCCGATAAAAAGTACTTAATTCAACTGGGGGTATCACTTGAGGATGGATTGATCTTTAAGGAATTCAACTTTCTGAAGACGATGGAGGAATTAGTTCAGAGATACCCGTCTGTGAACGAGATTAATGTATTAAACATTGGCGGTTATTCTCTAGGGGAGCCTGTCGTGGATGAAAAGAAGCTGCCAGAAGCCAGAAAAAAGGACATCCTTTTCCGCTGGGGCGGTGACGAGTTTGCCGTCGTGATGCCTGACACAAGTAAGATCGAGGCTAAGCAGGCCGCGAGAGGAATTATTGAGAACTTGCAGGATCTGTGTGCTCAAAGAGATTTGCAATTTGACGAAAAAAAAATATCTGTAAGTATCGGGATTGCCCTCGCCCCTGAAGATGGAGTGGATCCGGAATCTTTGCACATGCATGCTGACCTGGCCCTTTATCATTCGAAGGAAAAGGGGAAGAATCAGTATCAGTTTTATAGTCGGGCCCAATAAAAGTGAGGGGGGCAGAGGCTCAGCAAATGTCCACCACACGAATTGGACCCTAAAAATAAGCGGAGAAAATCCGCTTAAATCCAAAATTCACAGAAAAATCCCCTAAATAAGCGGAGAATTTCCGGTTATTGCTAGAAAAATTGCGTATAACACCAATTTCTCCAAGTTTAACCGGAAAAACTCCGCTTATTTTGAGCCGAAAATCCCTTTTAGACCAATTAACCGGAATTTCTCCGCTTATCGAATCTTCACCTACATCTTATTTAACCAAACCAACATTTTTATAGACCCGAAAACTGTTTTTGCCAGACTCCTTCGCCCAGTACATCGCCTCATCGGCTCTTTTTATCAACATTTCTGGAGTTTCACCATGCTCTGGGTACAGAGAAATCCCTATACTAGAGGTAACGCTAACTAAGTTTTTATCAATAGGAAATGGTTTTTGAATTTCTGCAATCATTTTCCGCGAAACAGCCATAGCTTGTTCAATATCGGCTTGGGGCAGCAAAATAGTAAACTCATCACCTGCAAGCCTTGCTAAGAGATCATCGGGACCCATACAATTTTGACAACGGACTCCCACTTCCTGAAGTAAAAGATCTCCTGCTTCATGTCCAAACGTATCATTTACCTTCTTAAAGCCGTCCAAATCCATAAATAAAACGACAAGCTTTTCACCGTCCGCTTTTGCACTCTTCATGGCAATGGATAGCTTTTCTTCAAAATATCGTCGGTTGGGTAATCCTGTTAGAGGGTCGTGGAAGGCCATTTTTTTGATTTGATCATTCGCCTGTTTCGTCTCCGTTACATCAATGACGACACCGTCAATCCGTATTACTTTTTCTGACGCATCTACAATGGGTACACCTCGATCTTGCACCCATCTGATTTCACCATCTCGTCTTAGTATGCGATACATGGCATTGCCAGATTGACCGGAAAATAATTGCTTATCTAGGCACTCTGCAACATTTCGATCCTCCGGATGGATCATTTCTTTCCATATAGAAACAGGGTACTTGACGATCTCTTCACGAGAAACGCCATAAATTCTTTCAAGTTCAGTAGACACTTGTAAGGATTGTTCCTGCAAATCCAACGACCAGATCGCTACATCCAGATTATCAAAAATATTTTGTAGTTGTTCTTTTCTCTTTGCCATTTCAATGGTTAGTGATTCCAACTGCAATTTTTCCTTATTAAGCTTTACAATTAAACGACTGATTGGAACAATAAGAAGAATGTTAGCAAAAGAGACTTCGCCTAAAATGAGTAACGCACTTCCTGAAAATTCATATTCAGGGTTATCTATGAATTCGACAAGGAGATGAAGAATAATAAATAAAAAAGCAGAAAAGAGGCCGCCTCTTAACCCGTAATAGTAGGAAAAGAAAGTGGAAGGAATCAAATGAAGGAACCAAACAATAGACGAAACATCCTCCATGAAAGCCGTATCTGCAGCCAAAAATTCAAACAGTACAGGAGTTAGAAAGCTGACGAAAATAAGCAGCCACACATTAATCGTAATTTGTTTTGCCGGTAACACCATCTTATTTTTTCTCCTCTCGGTAACCCAGCCATCCTAGCCCAGAAGGGCGTTAGACCTGTTGTTTTGCGTCCTTACCTTTCGGTAAGTTTGCCTTTTTCTAAGGATTTTCATGAATTCTAGTGGTTATTTTTACTGGATAAGTCGGGGGGATAGTAAACGTAAGCATTAAGAGATTTTTGAAGAAAACAACATAACTATTGAAAGATATCAGGAGTCTTGAAAAATATCAAGTCATAAAAAATGTTTATTTCTTGGTGTTACACTAGAAAAAATCAGAGGAATTTCTCAAGGGGTCAAGAGGGGCAGCTATCGATCGGCTTGCATAAAGTTCAACCAGCCGAAACCTTTACCACTGCTTCTATTTGCCAACCATCGATCTCCGGTCTAGGAATTGAAGAATCGGGTGAACTTTCGATTTGTATGACTTTGCGATGATAGGTTCATTGAACGTCATAGGACCTAAAAACTAGTTTACCCTTAACATAGTTCTATTTTATCTATTATAATAATCTAAAGGAACTATTTCCCACATTTAGAAAGGGGGTGAAAAAATGGCAAATATTATCGCTGGTTACAACCCCTTGCAAGAGCAGTATGAGGAATCTAGGAAGAAAAGCATAAAGTGGGGGATTCTATCCTTTCTATCGTTTATCAGTCTCCCCGGTTTAGGTCCAATTGCTTTTCTTTTTATTTTAATCTCTTTTTTTATGCTAGGGAAACACGTGGCGAGATATAAACCCTTAAAAGCGGCCATATCAGGAGAGAAGAACGTGGAAAAAGTATGTTCTTCGCTGCCGGATTCCTATAGTGTTCTAAGTAATGTGGAACTGTTTTCAGAAGGGCAAACGCTGTATCTCGATCAAGTGATCATAGGACCTGGAGGGGTATTCCTGCTCGAGGTCAAAAACATGAACGGCTTGATAGAGGGGAATGCCGACAACGCGCAATTAACGCAGCATAAAACAGGGCGAAAGGGTGGCAAATACAGCAAGCGAATCCGTAATCCGCTCAAACAGCTTGGCGGACAAGTCTACCACTTGTCAAATTTTCTGAAATACTACAATGCAAATGTTTGGGTGAATGGGCTGCTCTATTTCTCAAACCCTGATGCACGAGAAGCGATTCGCGGTTCCAACTACCCCATATTCACGCTATCTGATGGGGCGCATGCCCTTCGAGATTTCATTATAAAAAATGAACAGCACACTTCCCTTAGTCAAACGGAAATCAATCATGTGGTGAACTTATTAACAGGAAAGACGACCTAAACCAAAGGAGAGAAGACTAGCATGAGTTTGTTGGAGACTGGCTTAAAGGAAGAATTGGTAGAAATCACGGCCCAATGGTTAAGCGATAGACATGGAGTTCCCGCATACGAAATTTGGTTTCATCTAGCCGATACAGAAGTAGAACCATCGGAAATTATAGAATGGTTCGAAGCCTTAAAACAAAGGGGAGTCATCCAACCAACCGCAAACATTCAATTTTTCACGGTTCCCAAGATGGGCTCTTTTGTCTTTGAGATGCATCTATTAAATCATGGGGAAAAAGTGATGGTTAAACCTGTTGACGAGTTTCTAGGCGTATATAAAAATTGGGATCCATCTAACCTGGAAGCGTTCTTTGATGAACTGACGAGTCTTTCCGCTGCTCAGCAAGAGCAAAAGTCATCGGAACCTGAAATTGAACGACAGGATGAATCGGACTTCCAACTGGATGAACCTTTGTTCAACCTCCCTTTGGAAGAAGTAGTAGTATTGCAGGAACAGGAAGTGATTGAGGTTGCTGACCAGGCGGCAGAACCGATTGAAGAGGAGGAAGAAAAACCAATGGAAATGACACAAGAAAATGCATCGATTACTCCCGACAAAAAACTAGAAATCATTCAATCTCTATTACAGAAAGTGGAATCTGCCACAGAGGAGGCCATGGCCCTGCAGCTTGCAAAGGAGACCATTGCACCGAAGAAATATATCCGGTTATTTATGGATCTGGAGGAGGAATTAAACGAGTTGAAGGAGACCCTCCAAACACCTGCTCGAGAGGAGTAATGGATGGAGATTACCGATCTGATTCAAAAGTATATCGTTTTTGTTGACACGAGTTCATGGATGTATACAGAAGGAGTGAAATTCCTGGAGCAGGAGTTTCCAGCTGCCCTTCACAGTCACCAGAAGAAGGTGCGGATTTCTGGGAAAGTCATTGAAGAAGTGAACAAGCACATCAAAGGGGACGATAAAAAACGGGCAGAGGAAGCTAAAGTAGCAGCCAAATTGCTGAATCAGTACCACAAACATAAAATACTGGAGATTTATCAAGATCCAGATGATCCCTTTCAAGATCAAGCCATTTTGGCCATGTTTATGAAATATCGAACGAAATTTAATTTAGCTATGATCACGCAAGACCGCAATTTTGCCAGAGATATTGAAGACTTAAATGACCAAGGCTCAGTCAAAAGTTCAAAAATTATTAAAGTGTTCTATCTCGATCGTGAGGGGAAGCTCCAACCCTGGGTGAAGGGTGTGAAGCAGCATGAGTTGGATCGAAAGAAAAGGGAAACAGCCACCACCCCAACTTCAGATTCGTCAAAGACGCAGGAGAAAATCCATCGCCTGCCGCTGGGAACGAAGGTGGAAACAGGACTTGATACGGTGATTCCAGTCAGCCATTTTCCCAAAGAAGGGGAAAGCGTACGAACCGAAAAATTCGGGGAGCTGACATTAGTAAAAGAAATTGGCAGCGGTGGGGAAGGCAGTGTTTTTCTCACGAGCAATGGAATGATCTGCAAGATTTACACGCAGATTACAAAAGCTCGAATTGAAAAACTAAAATTGATGTTGAAGATTCCCTTTGAGAAGAAAGGGATCTGTTGGCCGAAAGATTTCGCGACAAATAGTCAAGGCGAATATATTGGATATGTGATGGAAAAGGCAGAGGGAAAAGTGATGCAAACCTCAATGTTCCATAAAAAACTGCTGCAAAAGAACTTTCCACATTGGACAAGAAGCAGCCTGGTGGAACTGGCCATCAATATTTTGGATAAAATTCAATACTTACATGAACGAAACATTATTATTGGGGATATTAACCCGTTTAATATCATGATCAAAGATTCAAATGATGTGTACTTTGTAGATACGGATAGCTATCAAATTGTGAATTATCCCTGCCCGGTGGGGACGATTAATTTCACTCCTCCGGAAACACAGGGGATGCGGTATCACGAATATCTACGCACATTTAAACATGAATATTTTGCTGTGGCCACACTTGTATTCATGATTCTAATGCCTGGAAAAACCCCATATGCCCAACAGGGTGGAGGAACACCCGGAGAAGATATTAAGAAAATGGAATTTCCTTATCCATTTGGTGATTACCGGGGGAATGCGCCTGATGGGGCGTGGCGTTATATTTGGAGCCATTTTACCTATGCCATGAAAAAGAGA
>Ga0180216_1003579_pt1 | contig 12236 bp, 6 predicted proteins | sample eDN3rd37CBELigMG_FD_128879 | JGI IMG/M metagenome (GOLD analysis project Ga0180216, IMG submission 128879) | Enriched Miracle-Growth compost microbial communities from Emeryville, California, USA - eDNA 3rd pass 37_C BE-Lig MG (version 2)... ...
ACCGCTCGCGCTCTAGTCAATCACCAACGCGCCGTGGTGAGGTGCAGCCGCATCGATCGTCGTGGCAGGGGGCGGCAGCGGCTGCGTCATCACCATAGGGCCCTCCTGCTTGGCCCCGTGGTGATGCGCCGCGTGCGCCGCGCGGCGGCGCCGGATGACCACCATTGAGATCGCCACAGCCGCCGCCAACAGCACGGCGCCACCGACCGCAATGCCGATGATAACGGGCAGGCCCAGCCCGTGAGCACCGGAGCTGCTGTTGTCGCTCGTGCTGGCGCCGCCGCCGCCCGAACCGCCACCCGGTGACGTGCCGCCCGAACCGCCACCCGGTGACGTGGGGTTCGGCACACTGGTCGGAGCCGGCGTGCTCTGTGGCTGCGTTGGCGCTGGCAAGGCCGCCAACGAAATCTCGTCGTCCGTGGTAATGTATGCCGACGAGCTCAGCGTGGTGGCGGCGACGGCGACGCCGATGGACTTGCCCGAATCTAGGTAGCGAGTGACGGCGCCGAGCCGCAAGGTGGACGATGACGACGCAAGTTGCGACGAGAGCGTCTGCTGCACTTGGTAGGCAAAGTCGGTGGCCGCCTGGGTGGTCGCATGCGACTCGCCGACGAGGCCGATGCGGATGCGCGTCGGCGACACCGCCTCGACGACAAGGCCGTAGCTGCTGAGGGAGCTCACCGACGAGAGGGCGCTGACGACGTCGTTGGCGAGCGCGTCAAAAATGGCCGACGCGGTCTGTGCGGTCGTCTGCAGGGCCGCAGAAAACGTCTGCGCGAACGGCAAGCTAACGGTGACGCGTGGCAGCGCCGAGTCCGTCGCGCTGCTGGACGATGCCGCAAAGACACAACCACGCAGCACGTTCCCGCTGTAGAGAGGCACGTAGCCCCCCTTCGACACAAGCTCCTCGCCGGCGCTGGAAAACGGGTTGACCACCGTGATGCCGTACAGCAGGTCGACGTCCAGAACAATGCCGTACTCAATGTAGTGCTGCGCGGCACACACGTCCATTTTGACACTAGCCCACGCGGTGGGCATGCCCATGGGCGACGATGTGGGCGCGTACGGCGGCAGGGCGCCTCGAATCTTGGGCGTGACCGACGGCGACAGCGTGCCGAACGCTCTCGCGAGGCTGGTGAACGACGCCGACGCCTCGACGTCAAAGGCCACCGTGAGGTAGCCCTCCGCCTCAACGGAGCCGTCGAGGCCGGAGCCCGTGGACTGCAGGCTAGACAAGTCCACTTGCTTGTAAAAATCGGCATTGCCGTTGCTGTACTCGTACCAGACCTTGAACGGAATGCTCCCGCTGTAGGCGGCACTGGCGTCCGCGCGGGCGCGCAGGCCGAGCTCGATGTCGAAGAGGGTGGTCAGGTACAGTCCCACGCTGGCTGAGAAGCCACCAATCTCCAAAGACGGCGAGCCGGCGATCGTCGTGGTGACCTTGCCCACTTTGGTCGCCCACGACCTATCGACGAGGGCGTGCAGGTGCAGGTCGATGTTGAGGTCCACGGTGCCTTGGAGGCCCACGCGGACGCTCTCCAAAACATTGCCGCTGAGCGGGTTGTTGATGTTAAGCTGGAAGTTACTGATGGTCGTGTCACGCAAGTGGACGTAGCAATTGTCGCAGGTCAAGAGCACCTGAGCGCGACGCGTGCACATGTTCTCACCGAGGACGGTCGCCTGCCCATCGCACTCGTCTATGTCGACGAGGCGGCTACCCAGCGTCAGGTAGTGCGAGTTGGTGCAGGGCACGTAGAACGGGCGGCTTACCACCGTCGTGCACCACCCGAAGCATGCAAACTTGAGCTCAAAGTAGAACGGCAGGAAATCGTCCAGATCAATGCTCCCTGAACCGGAGCATGGATTGGAAGGGAGTGCCACCAAGACGGACGTTTTGTCGGCGACGTTCCAGGAACCGACGATCGTGTCAGAAGCCATCGGCTTATTGCGCCGCAGGCGCAGCGTCGCGTCGGAGTGGGCCTTCGTCCAAGCCACCTTGATGTAGTCTGTCCAGTGAAACTGCGCGTCGGCGACCGGTTGCGTGAAGTCCGTGACCGGAAATGCGAAGCGGGGCGTCTCGGCGGTGGCTATCACCCGCTCGCAGGGCGTGCTCTCGAACCACCCACAGTCGTTGGAAAGGTAGTAGACGGTGATTTCTGCGTAAAACTCGGCGTCGTCCCGCCGGTGGCTGCTGTCCAACTTGAAGCTGCGCCCGTCGCGCCATTCGGTAGCGGTAATGGTCGCCGTGAACGTGGCCAGCTTCGCGTCGCCGAGAACGCGCACGTTTCGGTAAAATACGACCCGAATCAGTCGCCCATTGTTAATGCTGCACAGGTCCCACCACACCACCAGCCACTCGTTGGCGTGCAGCTGCCCCGGAAAGTCGTTGTTAAACCGCACATTGTTGATGCCCGGGCACGCGCGCTTCGTCAGCTCGCCGTTGGCCTCGGACGCTGGAGCAACAGCAGCGGCGTCCCCCGAGCCCGCCACCGGCGGCCGCGTGGCCGGAGCGTCGTCGTCGTCGGCCCAGCGGGCGGGGCGCTGGTGCGCCGCTGGCGCACGGCGCTGCGGGGTCGAAGACACGTTGGCACGGGTGTGCGTGAGCTCGTGCGTGATCGTCGCTCGCTCAAAGCACTCGCCCAGGGCGGCCGGCACCGTGTGAATCTCCACAACGTGGTCGCGGACGGTGACGCTCACCGCGCGGCGGGTGAACGCGACAATGGCGTCCGGCGGAAAGCCCAGTTGGATGTCCTGCGGCGACGCCGTGCAGTTCCACTGGGGCCCGCCGTTGAAGATGGCGCCGGCCGCCCACGAGGTTGGCACGAGCGCCGGGTCGCGCACGGTGATGGCGAGCGTCGTGGGCGAGCAGAGGATCGTCGCCACATTGGGATCGATGTTGAGCCGCACGCACGAGGGCTTGAGCACGACGTCGTACTCCAAGTCGGTTGTGGTGACCTCCACCTCGCCGTCGCTGCTGTCCCGCCGGTGGCGGGGCGCCGAGGTGAAGTGCTGCACGGTGCGCCCCTTGAAGTGCAGCGGGTTGTCTGGCTCGGGCGTCGGCAGAGCGGCAGCGGTGCTGGGCACCGCGGGCGCCGCCGGCGTCGTGGGCGTGCTGCTCCGACGCGCCGCGGTCGCCGCGCCTGCCGGCATCCCCGCCAGCCCAACCACGAGCGACAGCAGCAGTGCGGCCAGCGCGGCCAGCGCGCGCCGCGGCCGCATCGTGACGAGGGGTCGCCGAGGCCGGCGTCTCGGGGGCTCGGACACTTGCGCTACGTTGCCTACGCGCGTCGCGCTGTCTTTAAAGGAAGGCCGTCGGGCGGCGTCGGCTCACGCGCAGTGGGCGCGGGCAAGATGCGGTTGCGTCCTTCTCCGTGTTCCCGACGGTGCGAGCGAGATCCTCTCGGCCGCGTTCGCCCTCGCTGCCGCCCCCGCGAGCGGTGTCCCCCACTGTAGACCAACGCGCCTCTGTAGCTGCGGGCACAGCAGTAGCGGCGGCGGCGACCGTCGTCCGCACGCTGGCGTCTCCCGGCGGGCGGAGGAGCAGGCGCCGCGGCGTTGCAGATTGCAATTGGCAGCCGGGGCGCGGCAAATCAGCGGCACCGCGTGGGACTGTCTCTGCCAATCCATGCGGGCGGCCACAGCACAAGCGGAGGGCAACATACATGCAGGTATCATCTGCGCCGTGGCAGACGCGCATGCCGGCAGGGCAAGCGGGTGCATGACGGTGGGGGCCGCGTGGAGCGCTCGAGCGAATGCGCTTCCGTACGCGCATTGCATGCATGCAGGCGACATGCGGAACCGGCGTAGCGCGGGCGCCATGGGCATGTACGCCCGCGCTACTGGGCCGCCCTGCGGGCACCTTGCGGGAGTCAGTCTGTACCTCGCCCTGTGCCGCACTGCGCGGCACTGCACGGTGCCGCTACTGCACGACTGCACGGTCCACCCATGCGGTGTCGTGCACCCACGGCGCCGACGGCCGAAGGGTGGGGCGCGCTAGTGCAGGCGGGGCTCCCACAGGAAACGGGCTTTTGCACTGCACTCACGGCGGGCGCCAGGAGCGCCTCACTGGGTCACATGACGTCATGGGTAGGGTGGACCAGGGTTGAATTGTGGCGGAATGACGGCAGAATCGCGGCAGAGTCCCGCTACGCCTTCGTCGTCGGGTGCGTCCGCGTGGCCGCCGGGCGGCGGCGGCGGCGGCGGCGGCGGCGGCGGCGGCGCACGGGAAGACGGCGGCGCACGTGAAGGCGGCGGCGCACGGGAAGGCGAAGGCGGTAGTACACGCACAAGCCGCGCAAGTGGGGTGGGCTGGGCGGCGAAGAACGTGCACGAACGAGCGGAGACTCCCCCAGACGCCACGCCGCAGGCGCCAGGCGTAGGCACAGGCAAATCTGGGCGTGGGCGCGATTGGAGAGCGGCGGGACCGAAAGCAGCGGCACGTGGCCATGCCGCAGCTGGCGTGCAGCGGCTGGGATCGCCGAGCCTCCGCGGCTGCCTCGGGCCGACGGCGCGAGAGGCCGCTGTGCCCGCCGCCATGCGCTGGGCGAACGGCGGTTTCTCGGTGAAGTCGGCAACGACGAATGCTCCTCCGCTGCTCTGAGTTCCTGCTGCCTCGCCCAGCGAGCCCAGTACTGACCTGTTCCCAAGTGGTTCGGCCGGGCTGGGCCGCATAGGTCGTTCCGCGCACCCGCGCGCACGTCACTCGCCCACCATGCACCTCATGTTCTACCTCAACGACCAGGGCAAGCGGGTCTACACCCTCAAGGTAGCGCGCCGCCACGTGTGCCGCAGCCGTGCACACCGCGCCCTGCCGCTGACGCGTCGCTCGCCTTCCCCCGCCGGTCGCGCGACGCCGCTGTGCAGAAAATGGACCCGAACGGCATGCCCACCAAGTCGGCCCACCCAGGTGCGACTTGTGTTCGCTTGCCGGTGGAGTCGCGCTCGCAGCGTGGCTGACCGGTCGTCTCCCCGCGCGTCGTGGGCGTTTTCAATCGCTGCAGCGCGCTTCTCGCCGGACGACAAGTTTTCGAGCCAGCGCGTGGCGCTGAAGCGCCGCTTTGGCCTGCTGCCGACCCAGCAGCCGCCGCTGGACCAGTAGCGACGGGACGTTCTCTGTATATTCCTCGCTCGCCGCTCTCTGTGTACAGGCCGGCACTCGGTAAAATCGCGCGGCGCCCCACCGAAATTCTCCTCCTCACACAACGGCCTACCACTCGTACACGGCTGGGCGCCCGCGTCGGGGCGCTTACTTTACATGGGCCGGCTTGTCCAGGTACTTGGAGCGCTTCGCCTTGACCATGACGGCGTGGAGCGACATGCCGCCCCACGGGTCGTCGGCCGGCATCGACAGCACTTCCTCGGCCGAGCGCTTGCGCCGGATGGGCGAGTACTTGGCCGAGATGGCCGCCTTCTGCGACGGGTCCACGAGGCGGCCTGCGCGCGCGGACGGCGCCGCCGGCGCGGCCGCGGGCGCGAGCACCTTGTCCAGCGGCGCGTGGCCCCACAGCTTCTCCTGCTCCTGCTCGGCCTTGGTCTTGGCGGCACGGGCGCGCGCCTCCTTGGCGGCCTGCTCCGCCGCGCGCGCCGCTGCGCCGGCACCCACGGGGCTGTGCACGACGCGCGGGCGGCGCACCCCGCCACTGCCGTCGCTGTCGCTGCCGCTCGCCGCGTCGCTCAGCGCCGCCATATCGGCGTCCAGCGCCGCCGCGGTCCGGACGCTGCGCAGCGGGCTGCCCACCGCCGCGCTCCGCGCGGGGCTGCTCAGCTTGGCGATCTCCAGCGCCGCCAGCCGCGGGCTCCGGCGCAGGCCGGCGCTGGGGCTGTCCACCACGCCCGCCGGCCGCCGCGCCGGCGAGCGCGCCCCGGCGGCAGGCGACGCTGGCGCCGGGGCCGTTGCCGCCGACTTGGCCGGCGACGCCTTGGCGGGCTCCTGCGTCGTCGTCGTCGTCGTCGTCGTCGTCGTCGTGGGTGCGTTCTTGAGGAAGCGTGACACGGGCGCCGGCTTCAGGACGGCGTCCAGCGGCTGGTTGCCCCATGCCTCGGCCATCTCGCGCAGGGCGCGCTCCCGCATCTCGCGTCGCGACATGGTGGCGGTTCGCTCCGCCCGGGTACGCGGTACTTGCGCGCACAGCTCGCTCGCAGAGCGGGTCGCTGCACACGGGGCGCACGGCACCGCGTCGTCCGCGTAGGCCGGCCGGGCACCCTTCCAACACGCAGGCGCCGCCCCCGGGAGCCGGGAAGGCACCGTGGCAGGCAGGCGGGCGACGTCGTCGCTGTAACGGCGGCGCGGCGGGCGTTCAAATAATCTGTCAGAAACGCGTCAGAGCCTTGGAGTTGTCAGAAACGAGTCAGGACGACCGATGACGTCATCATGGCGGCGGCGCCGGCGCTCGCGGCGGCGGCGCACGTCGCGTACATCGCGGGGCTGGACAAGGTGGGCGGGCGGCGCCAGGGGCGCGCGGCATGGGCACGGCGAGGTAGAGCCGGGCCGGGGGAACGTGACGGTACGCGTGGATCACGGGGACGGCGCCAAGTGGGCGGATGGCGGCTGCCTCGGGGGCCGCCACCCGCGGTCCTGCTGAAGGTCGCTGCGAGGCGGGCGAGGCGGCGCAGAACCAGGCGGGTGGGTGGGGGCGGGGGCACGGTGCTATGAGGGGGAGTGTGCGGCGCGCTGGCGTATGCACACGCGAGTAGCGCCGGCGCGTGGCTCGAGCGCCATGGTCAGGCGCCCGCGCGGCCAGGTCGGGGGGCGAGACGGACCCGTCGGCGTGAGCCCGCGCGGCGCCGGTGCTCCCGAGTGGGCTGGCCCGTGGTCACGCCCCTGCTGGGCCATTGCTAACGTGGCGTCCTCGCCTCCGCCCGGGCTGGCGGCGGCTGGGGTTTTAGCAACGTGACACGCTCGAGTACTGGGTGACCGAGCACCTGCGCGTGTCGGGCCTGTACTGGGGCCTCACGGCCCTGACCATCCTGGGCCGCGAGGACGCGCTGCCCCGTGAGGAGGTGATCGCCTTCCTGCTCCAGTGCTTCCACCCGTCCGGTAAGCCGCCTGGTGCTTTTTCCCGCATGCGGCCGGAATGGTCTAACTGGTGTCCACGCGACAGCAGCGGGTTGGCGCCCCCAGGCGGCTTCAGCGGGAATGTGCACCACGACCCGCATTTGCTGTACACATTGAGCGCCGTCCAAGTGCTGGTCACGTACGACGCGCTGGACCGCGTGGACACTGGCGCCATCGTGCGCTGTACGGGCAGTCGCGCCGAGTCCGCGCCCGCGCCCGCGCTGTCATTGCGGCTGACACCCGCGTCGCATGCCTCCCCGGGATGCGCGCGGGGTCCCCGGTCCAGTTGTCGCGGGGCTGCAGCAGCCGGACGGCTCCTTTGCGGGTGACCGGTGGGGCGAGATCGACACGCGGTTCTCGTACTGCGCGCTGTCGTGCCTCTCGCTGCTCAAGCGGCTGGACGCCGTCGACGTGCCCAAGGCGGTCGAGTTCATTGTGCGGTGCCGCAACTTTGACGGCGGCTTTGGCGCCGTGCCCGGCGCTGAGTCCCACGCCGCCCAGGGTGCGCGCCTGTGCGCACGAGCAATGCGCGCAGACCGGGCTGAGCGCGGGCGGCTGACGGCGCCTTCGCACGGCCGCTGCGCACGGCGGGCGGCCAGTGTTTTGCTGCGTGGGCGCCCTCGCGATCGTGGACGCGCTGGAGCACGTCGACCAGGACCTGCTGGGCTGGTGGCTTGCGGAGCGGCAGCTGCCCAACGGCGGCCTGAACGGCCGGCCGGAGAAGCTGGAGGACGTCTGCTACTCGTGGTGGTGCCTCTCGGCGCTGAGCATCCTGAACCGGCTCCACTGGATCGACCGCGACAAGCTCATCGGCTTCATCCTCAGTTGCCAGGTGCGCGGCGCACGCGCGCGGCGGGGCGTGCGGGGGCGCGCGGGGCGCTCGTCGCTTACCAGGGCCGCGGGCGCGCCGATCGCGCGACGCCGCAGGACGCGGAGGCCGGCGGGATCTCGGACCGGCCCGGCAACTACGTGGACGTGTTCCACACCAACTTTGGCATTTGTGGTATGGCAGCGGAGGGGCCGTGCCGCGCGGAGAAGGGAGGCCCCATGCGCCCTCACCAACGGGGGCGCGCATGGCGGATGCTCCCCGGTCCGCGCCGCAGGCCTGTCGTTGCTGGGCTACGAGGGCCTTCGACCGGTGAACCCCGTCTACTGCATGCAGCAGGATGTCATCGACCGGTGCGGCCTCGGGCAGTACCGGCTGCTGGCATAGCATTCAACGAGGTCGACTGGTTCGACTAGGTGTACAGATATGACAAACAAGTAAGCGCACATCTTCACTCGAAAAAAAAGGCAACTCAGGTTAACGCAGGCGGGCCAGGCACGGAAGCCGCGGCCTCAAGTCATTCGACGTAATCGTGGCAGGAGAATACAGGTCTAGCAACTACGCGTTCGTTACTTGGGCCGCCGGGGCGGCACCCGTCCCCGGGCTCGCGCCGCGCGCTTCCGGCCCGTCCAATGCTGCTGCAGCCGCAGCGGCGGGCACGTCCTCGGCGACTGCGGGCAGGCGCGCATCTGGCTCAGCCGCAGGGGACGGTGCCCGCGGCGGCCCTTCGTACATGCTGTTGCGGATGCGCACGCAAAAGCCCCAGTCGTACTGCTTGAACTTGGCGGAGATGTTGAGGCGCGGGCGGCCGTCGCGCGACTATCGGAACCGCACCGCCCCTCCCAGATAACGCGTCCACGCGAGGGACCCCCCGCCGCAATCAGCGCGTTCGGCTCCTGCGCGCCGCGCCAAAGGCACGCGCGCGGCCGTACCTTGCCCTCGGCCTTGCGCAGCTGGTCCTCGATGAACCGCGCGAGGTCGGTCTGCGGCAGGCGTCTGGCCAGGTACACGAGGCCGTCGGCCTCGTCGTCGCAAAAGTCGGACTCGAACCACTGCAGGAGCTCGGGCAGGAGGACACGGCGGCGCTCGGCGTTGATCTCGATGTGGCGCTGCAGGTAGTTGGCCGCCTCGGCGCGGATCTGGTCGCGCAGGGTCGCAAGACGGTACACCGCGATGCGGCCAGACGACGCCGTGCCGGACGAGAGGCAAAAGTGCAGGAGCGGGTCCGCTTGCTGGACGCGGCACGCGGCGCGCGGGTCGTCGTTGTCGAGCTTGCGGCGTGGCAGGAGGATGTTGAGGCCGGACCCAAAGGGGAACTGCGGTTGCGACAGGTTGGCCAGCAGGATGCCGTTGGACAGGTCCGACAGCGAGTAGTAGTTGCCGCCAATGTCGTAGACGTACTAGTAGCCCGCGGGCCACGCCAGCGCCGTACGCCGCGGGACGTTAGGGCGCGTTACGAATCCGTTGGCGCCGGCGGCCGCGGTTGACCCGTACTTTTTGGTACAGCTTGCTGGGGTGGCTCGGCCGCGTGGCCTCCGGGCCGGCCACAATCAGCGCGTGCAGGCTAGGGCGACCGCAAGGCCAGGTCGAGACGGGCGCAACCGGCGATCAGCCTCGACCAGTGCGCGCACGGTGCCAACAGTTGAGCAGCGCACCAAAGGGCATGGTACACGTTGAGGAAGAACACCAGACGCTCGTCGTCGTCCAGGGCCGACGGCGCCACGCCAGCGAGCTCCTCCGCGAGGCTGCAGTACCGCCGGAACACCTCGCTCTCGCGGATCTCGCCAAACGCCTTGGCCGCAGGGACGCGGTTCGGGTCCTGCGGGGCCTACCGCGGCAGCAGCACCACGCCATCGTATGAACGCCCGCATCGGGCGCAGCGGCGTGTCCCGCGCCTCGCCGCGCACCGAGCTGTCGGGCTGGTCGTCGAGCCGGAAGCACGCGTCCACGTCGCCGTGCTCGCCGACCGTGCGGGCGTGCGCGGTGACGCAGCCGGCGATGAGCTCGATTAGCTCGATGGACAGGTCCACCGGCGCCAGGGGCCCCGACGCGGCGCGCCGCGCGGCCTCGCCGCCGGGCGACCGCGCCGCGGCGGCGGCCGGCTCCGGCGAGGTGCGCGAGGGTGAAAGCGCGCTGGTGCTGCTGCTGCTCCCGCCGAGCGCGCCGGGCGACCCGGGTTCGGAGGAGGCACCCGCCGCGATGGCCGACTCGCTCTTGTTAAAGATCGCGAAGATACCGAGGAGGCCGCTGCGGCGGGCGCCGGGGCTCGGGGCCGCAGGCCGCCCGCCGCCGTCGGCGCTGGCGCTGCTGCCGCCCGGGCTGGCCGCGGGTGCCGCGCGCGCGTTGAGCACGATGCGGTCGGACGGCCGGTACTGCGGGCGCCGCCGAGGCAGCGGCGGTGGCAGGGCGCGGGGCGCCTCCGTGCGGGCCGCCCGCGCCTTGTTGGCCGTCGCTGGCAGGCCAGAGGCAACGGCCGGCGGCCGCGAGGGCGTGAGCTCAGGGACGGGCCAGGCCGAGGAGGTCGGCGGCAGGGCATACCAATCTGCTGGAGCAGGGCGTTCTGCGCCAGGATGTACTGCTCGGCCAGGCGGAGGCGGTACTGGAGGAGCACCTTCACCACGGGCGGCAGGAAAGGCGTCTCGAGGTTACGCAGGAGCAGCGTGTTGATGTCCTCGTCCGACAACGATTGGACGATGGTCTGGACGCAGCCCAGTACGTGGCGGCTGCCGCAACCGCAGGGAAGGAGAGCGGCAGTGGGGCGCGGTCGCCAAGGGTCAGCCCTTGTCCGGAACCGCGGCGAGTCGCTGGTGCGCACGCGCACCTGGGCACGACGGCGCCATAGTCGGCGAGCGCGTCCTCCAGCCGGCCGCTGTGGGATAGCAGGGTGGCGCGCAGCCATCGCAGGTGGATGTTGTTCGGCTCCGCTTTCAGGCCTGGAGGAGTGGAATGGCCACACGGCGTTGGGAGCGCGCGCGCAACTCAGGACCCGAGCACCGACAACCCAACGCGCACATGGAGCGTAGCAGTGGTCGCGTACGGGCTTCCAGCAGTGCGAGGACGTTGGCGAATGGGTTCTCGAGTTGCTACGGTGCCCCGCGGCCATCGCGGGGAGGGACATTCTCATGCGCGCACCGGGTTAGTATCCCAGCAGACAGGCACTTAGCCAACGCGCACCCTGCCCGCCGAACCTCGTAGTAGTAGAGCCGCGGGGGCAGAAGCACGCCCGGCGCCGGCGTGGTGGCCTGCACGGCGACCGCCAAACTCCCGCTGCCGGCGTCGTCGGTGGCGTTGGCGTCGCCGCCGCTGGTGCGGATCTGGGCGAGCAGCTGCGCGAGCGCCTGGGTGTGCGCGTCGTCGTCCCAAAGGAAGCGCAGCTCCAGGCCTGCTGCTGGCACCACAGGCGCCACCGGAGGAGCATCCGCGTCGGGTCGGCCGCCGGCGCCGGCGGCCGGCGGCGCGTCCGCGTCCAGCTCGTCGTCGCTGGCGTCCAACGGGTCGTGCGCGGCCGAGCTGAGGCGCCGCACGCCGGTGATGGCGGCGGTCGGCGAGGCCGTGTGCCGTTGGCGCGTACGCCACGCGTGGAGGTAGGCGTCGAACGCCGGCCACACCGGCTGCCAACGGGGCACCTCCGCCTCGAGCTGCAGCTGCGCCTGCAGCTGGTGCATCTCTGCTACATCATCGTCATCATCACCATCACCCGCCCCAACCTCCGCCGAGAGAGCTGGCTCTGGCTGCACGGCCGCATCCCGCTGCGAGCCCGCGAGCCCCGTGAACTCGCCAAAGAGCATCGTCTCGGCAAAGCGCTGCGCCGCCGTCACCGCCACCCCACCCCACCCCCGGAACAGAGCGCGTGCGGCAAGGCGCCGATCGGGGTTAAGAGCATCCCCAGCACGGCCACCGGGCCAGGGCGGGCAGCGATCGCACCTGGACAAACGCCTGCTCGTGCTCGGGGAAGCTGGCGACGAAGGCGGCCGTGTCGAAGCTGGTGTCGGGCCGGATGAACGCGCGGTAGTCCTTGAGCAGGTAGCACAGGACGTGGTCGAGCCAGATCTGCCGCACTTGGGCGGAGAACGCGACGGTGGCCGGATGCGCGGTGGCGTCGAACGCGCGCTGCAGCCGCTCCCGGTCGCGCCGCCACCGCTCGGCCGCCGCGTCGGCGTCGGAGCAGGCGAGGGCGCTCGAGCCGCTGGGCGTGGGTGTGCGCATCGGCGCGGCCGCGTCGGCGAGCGGGACGGTGCCGGCCGCGTGCAGTTCGCGCAGCCAGGCGTTGTACGCCTCGGTAAGCGCGGCGATGGCGGCCTCGGCGCCCGGCACGGCCTCGGTGGGCGTGTCGGACCACAGCCAGTCCGTGTCCAG
>Ga0180216_1003580_pt1 | contig 12234 bp, 11 predicted proteins | sample eDN3rd37CBELigMG_FD_128879 | JGI IMG/M metagenome (GOLD analysis project Ga0180216, IMG submission 128879) | Enriched Miracle-Growth compost microbial communities from Emeryville, California, USA - eDNA 3rd pass 37_C BE-Lig MG (version 2)... ...
CCGCCCCACGCACGCCATCCGTCTATCCGCCCGCTGCTGAGCGCGTCACTTCCGTGCGCCCCCGGCGGGCACACGTACTGGAGCAGGCGTCCTTGTAGATGATCATCTTGGCGGCGGGGGGGGGCTGGCGGCGCACGGCCGGCGACGAGTGGCGACGACGAGGCGGCACGCAAAGTCCAAAACTGTGCCTATGTCATGGTCAGCCTTGGGTGACGTCACTGCCAGACGCCGGGCCGAGCCCGGCGACGGCGGCCTCGGTGCGTGCTGTCCCGTATGTAGGGGGTGGGTAGAGTGTATTCGTGTGCACGATTCAGTGTGTATAACGCCGTACATACTTGCGGCACCCAGAACGAGACCGTTCGACCGCGACTGTCACGGCGCATGCAGCATGGCCGGCAGGCATACACGCAGGGGGGCGAATCGTACGCGGCACAAAAGGCACCCAAGGCATGCAGCTAGCAGGACGCTCGGCATTCACACGGGGAGGTTAACGTACACACTCAAAGACTGCGCTGTGCGACCGAAGCAGGACGATCGGCCGGTAAACTTTTGCTATTCGTAAGGAAACCGAAAAACCTCGATTGGACCTGTGGCAGAGAGAGTAGGTTTGGTGACGTTTCAGCAGCGCCGTGCTACGTCGCGCCACACCGCGCGCAGCGCCCACGTGCAGCTGTGCAGGCCGTGCAGGCCGTGAAGGCCGAGCAGGTGCGCGGCCCGGCCGCTTACGCCTGCTGCGACCAGCAGTCGGTGTAGCAGCGGTCGCCGGCGGTGGTGCCGAGCGCGAGGTAGTCCTGCGTGATGCTGCCGCAGCCGACCAGGCAGTCGCCGCTGCCGTCGATCATGCCGCGCAGGCGGCAGACGTAGATGTCGCCACCGACAGAGAGCGCGACGCCGGTGGTCGCCGCGTTGTTGTCAAAGGCGAGCACCCAGCGGCGGTCGTTGCCGCTCGCGTCGGCGAACGTGGCGGTGGTGATCGGTGCGCCGGTGTACTTCTCGAGCGGCTGGTCACGGTCGTCCCAGTAGCCCTCGATGTTCGGAGACAGGTTGGCCTCCGGGTCGCTGCCGATGAGGTCGTTGCTGGCGAGCAGGCACTCGGCATAGCAGACGGGCGCGTCGGCGGTGTCGAGGGCGAAGTCGGTGTAGGGCGTGTCGGTGCCGTCGCAGGCCGGAACGTTGCACACAGAGCCGTCGAAGGTGCCCTTGAGGCGGCAGCACATCTTGCCGTCCTCGATGGTATCAAAGCGGAAGCCGGGCGCAAAGTCGGCGGAGTTGCCGTTGGCCTGCACGCACCACGTCTAAACGAAGCGACAGTCCAAAAGCCAAGAAAAAAAAGGCCGGAAGGACCGCGCACGTTAGCCTGTGCCGCACGACGATGCATGGGTCGACAAAAAGGTTTGGCGCCATGGACAAAGAGGAAAAATTAAACAAATATAAAAGCAGAAAAAGCAATGGCGCATGGAGGACTCGGAGGAGCGCGAACGCGTCACGATGCGAACGAGGGGGATCAAACGAAGTAATTAATCAACGACGTACGTCAACGTCGCCATTGACGGTCCAGGTAGAGGCCGCGTAGCCGTTATCGGGGTTGTAGCTCTCGGGCGCACCGGTCACGAACTCTGATCGTGGCCGCGACGTAAGCGTACCAGGGGCGCCACATATCCATGTTAGTGGCAGTGCGCCGGGCGCGCGGGACAGTCGAGCGGGGCGGTCCACGTACTGGCGGCGACGAAGGCGAAGGTGGGCTGGGACTCCTCCAGGGTGTTGGCGGTGCCAAAGTTGCCGTTCTGGGCGATGGTGATGCGCACCGTGTAGGTGCCCGCAACGGTGAGCATCGTGGTCGCCTGCGCCTCAGCCAGGCAGCTGGTCGTGGTGGTGCCACTCAGACCGACGTCGGTCGCCGGCACCCAGTTGGCGAGCGGAGGGTCATGAATGGCCAAGTAACCCGTCGTCTGCAGGCTGCCGGGGGTCGGACCCGGGATGAGGTTGGTGTAGGCGTAGCTGGTGCCGGCGGTGCCCTCCAGGGAGATCGCCATGGCGTCGGTGATACCGTCGCCGGGGTTCACGCGCGCCGTGCAGAACGCGTAGTTGATAGTCAGCTCGCCTGCCGGGATCACGGCGTCGAAGGCGACGTAGACGTAGTTGAGGTAGCCGGCCGAGTCGAACGCCTGATCGAGCGTGCCGACCCCCGGGGTGCCGCTTTGAGCGTTGCTGCCCGAGTTGGGCGGGTTCGCGTTATTGAAGAGGGTCTTGACGCCGGTGAAGACGGCCTCGACCGGCTGCGTCCCGAACGCCACGCCCTCGCCGTCGGAGTCGACCACGAGAAGCGGGGACGCGCCCGTGTAGGAGGCGAACTGGCGGTCGTAGGGCAGCGGGGTGGCGCCCTGGATCACCGCGTTGCCGGCGTACTGGACGACGCCACCGTCCGTGGTCATCCTGCGGATGATAGCCTTGGCCAGCGTCTCCGCGGTGATGTCGCTGCCGGGCAGGACCTGGACGGGCAGCGCATTGCCGACCGCCGCTGCGGCGGCGAGCAGCGCGGCCGCCGCGATCTTCTTGCTGATGGGCGCCATTTTTTGTCGCTGGTGAGAGCTTCGCGCCTGCAGGAGTGGGGCGAGCGACAGACGCCGATGGCCACGCGCCTCGAGTTAGCCATTGTAAATAATCGCGCCAATGTTTGCCGATGAACGGCAGTCGCCCAGCACAACAGGCGCGCTTCGTCCCCGCGCGTCGCCCACACGTCCCTCCTTAAGCTCCTGGCGGTCGCTGCCAGCCGGATTTCCGTTTTCTTTTCTTTTCTTTTCCGCGTATTTTTTCCCTTTCCACCTCATGCCGCGATAACGGCCACCTGCCGCCACAAATCCGCTACACCACCACTTAATTGTGCTTAACCGCGCTCAAGACCAGCGTACCTGGACGCGTGTGCCGGGGAGGGGTTTACTCCGCGGCGTCGATGCGAGCGCGCAAGCGTTGGCTGCGGCGCGTGGCGATGCGATGCGGCTGGGGCGAGCAAGAAAGCAAGTGAGGACGCAGGGTAGAACCGCGGCAGAACGAGGGTGGAATCGCCACTGGGCGGCAGAGGGCGCAGGGTGGCGCCATTCCATTCTGCCGCGATTCTGCCGCCCGCCGTCCGCCAGCACGTGCTGAATGAGATCTAGAAGGGTGGAATGGGGGTGGAACGGGGCGGAACCGGCACTGCCACGTCGTCGGGCGAAACGGCAGAAGCGCGGCAGAAATGGGACGCGGGCGTGAACGGCAGCGTGGTGGTGCGCCCGCTGGTGCGCCCGCAGGTGAAGCGAGCAGCGCCATGGGGCGAACAGCGTCGCGACTCGCGACCCATGCATGCGCGTGCATTCGCGCCTCGTGCTTGACAGCTCGGTCGGCCAGGCCGTGCATGCAGTAGGGGGCGCGTGGAAACGCCAGACTGCCAAATCGAGATGCACCGGTCAGCAGCACGTGCGCGCCACGCGGACCGGAACGCCCATTTTTCGGGCGAATGCCTTTCATTCGCGCCGGTCGACATCATTCGCGCCTGCCTGTTGCGCACTGACCTTTGCCACATTGCACACATGTGCACCGGCGGCGCAGCATTCCCCACTGCGCTATGGACCGCACGCCATATTCCCCCGCCGTGTATCGCTCCGCCTCGTTTGTCTACTTGCCCCAACTAGCCCATTCCTGTCGGCAAGGGCGGGCGCGTCGATGGTCGGCGGACGCGATGGCGCCACCGCGGCACCTCCCGACCAGCCCACAGGGGCTCGGGACCTGCAAGTAGCCGTGCGGGGGGCAGATGTGGGTCAGATTTTACTACTGCTACCCTGCATGCCACAGGCGGGCCCATGCGTGTACTAGCATTGTCTGGAAACGCAGTTGTCTGACATGGCGAGTTACTAGCTGTACTGTACGTATGGTACCGGGCGCGACGGACACGTACAACGGCTGCATGAACAATCAGGTCGACGGCCGGGCGCGGGCGCGTGGCACGCGCGCGCGCTCGCGCGCGCGAGTTCATGCCACCCGAGCTCACAAGTGCTGGCTATACGAAACAACAAAACAGATACTACCGAGAGCACGGGTGTACAAGGCGTTCGAGAGGGGGCATCGCTCGAAGAGAGAACGGCGCCCGCACCGATCGATGGGCGGGACGACGCGCGAAAACGAACCCTAGCACGCTGCGTACGGGGGCGTCGCCGCATTTAGAGCTGGTAGAAGCAGTCGCGGTAGCAGCGACTGCCCTCGGTGGCGCCGATGGACAGGAAGTCGGTCGGGTAGGTCTCGCAGCCGATCAGGCACTCGCCGTTGCTGTCGACCACGCCGCGCAGGCGGCAGACGTAGATGTCGCCGCCGACAGTGAGCGCGATGCCGGTCGTCGCCTTGCGATCCGGGAAGGCCAGCACCCAGCGGCGGTTGTTGCCCGACGGGTTGGCGAAGTCCGCGGTGGTGATGGGCGCGCCGGTGTAGACCTGGAGCGGGTCGATGCGGTCGTCCCACAGGCCCTCGATGTTGGGCTGGAGGTCGACGAGCGGCTCGTTGCCAATGTAGGCGGTCGAGTCCAGGCACTCGGCGTAGCAGACCGGGGCGTTGTCCGGGTCGACAGCGAACGCGGTGTAGGTGTCGACGCCGCCCTCGCAGTGGCGCACCTCACAGACCGACCCGTCGCCGCTCAGCTTGCCGACCCGGCGGCAGCACATATCGCCGGCCGCCTCGAAGGTCTCGAAGTGGAAGCCCGGCGCAAAGTCGTTGGTGTTGCCGTTGGCCTGCACGCACCACGTCTGCGCACGCGTGCGGAGGGCCCCCGAAAAATTTCCAAGGCCGAATCGTGGAGTTAGCGCGGCACGCGGGTGGGCAGCGACGCCGTCGGTCGGCTACAGAACGTACGTCCACCGGGCCGCTCACGGTGTACTCGTCGGTCAGATAGCCGCCGGCCGGGTCGTAGACGTGCGGCTCCTCCGTGACAACCTCTACAGCGGCGGGCGACGACATCAAGGTACCGGCTCTGGGTATCAGGTAAGCGCAAGGGCAAATGCGGCCACGCAGCGCGCGCAAAGTCAGCACCGCAGTCACATACCGGCGGCGAGGAAGGCGTAGGTCGGCTGCGAGTCCGCCAAGGTGTTGAGGCCACCAAAGTTGCCGTTCTGGGCGATGGTGAAGCGCACCGTGTAGGTGCCCGCATCGGTGAGCGTCGTGGTAGCCTGCGCCTGGACCAGGCAGTGGGTGATGCCGGCCTCCAGGTCGACGTCGGCGCCAGGCACCCAGTTGGCGAGCGGAGGATCCACCAGGGCCAGGTAGCCCGTCGTCTGCAGGCTGCCGGGGGTCGGACCCGGGATGAGGTTGGTGTAGGCGTAGCTGGTGCCGGCGGTGCCCTCCAGGGAGATCGCCATGGCGTCGGCAATGCCGTCGCCGGGGTTCACGCGCGCCGTGCAGAACGCATAGTCGACGGTCAGCTCGCCTGCCGGGATCACGGCGTCGAAGGCGACGTAGACGTAGTTGAGGTAGCCGGCCGAGTCGAACGCCGGATCGAGCGTGCCGACCCCCGGCGTGCCGCTTTGAGCGTTGCTGCCCGAGTTGGGCGGGCTCGCGTTATTGAAGAGGGTCTTGACGCCGGTGAAGACGGCCTCGACCGGCTGCGTCGCAAACGCCACGCCCACGCCGTTGGAGTTGAGCACCAGGCTCGGGGACGCCTCCCCATAGAAGGCGAACTGGCGGTCGAAGGGCAGCGGGGTGGCGCCCTGGATCACCGCGTTGCCGGCGTACTGGACGACACCGCCCTCCGAGGTCATCTTGCGGGCGATGGCCTTGGCCAGCGTCTCCGCGGTGATGTCGCTGCCAGGGGCAAGCTGGACGGGCAGCGCCTGGCCGACCGCCGCCGCCGCGGCGAGCAGCGCGGCCGCCGCGATCTTTTTCATGACGGGCGCCATCGTTGGTTGGAATCGCAACAGGGCGGGGCCTGCCGGAAGAAACAAAAAATCGTCCCGAAAAAAAATGGAGGGGCCAGAAGCCACATCCCAGCCGGGATCGCGTTAGCGTCCGTCCGGCCTTTGTTGGTGATCGCGCCGGTCCGGTGCGCGCGCCGCCCGCTTTCCGCTGCCACGCGTCCGTTATTACGCGTGGTTCTTTCTTTTTTCCCGCGTGCCCGCCTCGCCCACGTCGATTTTCCCGTTGACTCCGGCGCCCACTTAATTGCTCTTAACTCGTGCGCCTTCGCGTACCTGCACAAACGGCGATGTTGCCGGGGAGGGGTACACTCCGCGGCGCCGCAGCGACAGGCAGAGCGCAGCGATCGAGCGTGGACGGCCGATCGAAGCGCGCGAAAGAGAAAAAAGGAAGTGAAGGGGTGGAACCGCGGCAGACCAACGGCAGAATCGCTGCAGGCGGCGCTGCGGCGGGCGCAGATTCTGCCGCGATTCTGCCGCGTCCCCTGCCTGCCGGCACGTGTTGGCCGCGTTCTGCCACGCGTCTGCCGCGATTCTGCCACACTCCGCCGCGTGCCCACCGAGCCACGTGGCCGAAAACAGGTTTCGTTCGCCCTGCCTGCGCGTGGGATGCGCCTTGCGCGCCATGCGCCAATGACTTTCGGTCCATAGGGTCGTGTAGCATGCGTTGCGCTCTATGCAGAGAGATTGCGCACAGGCCAGCACAGTCTGCATATGTGGGCGGCGCCCTCACGGTCATCCTATTTTTGAAACGGAGGCAGCGGTCCGGAACAAATAACGTGCTAGGGCCCTATACATCGATCTGCATGTGCACTGTTTCCATGGACGCGGTCGACGCGATGGCACCCGTACGTCACAGCTAGCGCGTGCAGCCCCCGGTGTTTCGACTTTTAGGGCCCTACCGCACCCCACGTGCATGCACGTACGTACGTCTACAGACCATGTATGCAGGCACCCCTTCGTTGTATAAGAGTTAGGGCCCTAGAATAGGGCCCTAATTAAGCATGCACGCCATGGACAGAAGCGGGCGCCACACATGGTATAGTTGCTCACTCGATCGTGAACGTACGTTGTTCTACCAGCGCGCGTCTGCATGTCCGCATGCATGCATGCATGCACCGCCTGCCGGCCGTATGTTGCACCTGGTCGCGGATTGATCGACGCGCATTGGCATCATATTACCTCGGTGCCGCTTGCAGGCATGCGCCAGTGTCTGCTGGCCTGACCCAGGCACATGTCCCAACTCGCGGCGCCGGTCTGCATCAATTACCGGCCCCTGCGCATGTCGATCCGTACACCGCCACCTGTGCCCGCCCGCTCGCCTACACAATGTCATGCATGCCCGTACCGCCTTGTAGCAGCTGCCGGGCCCGCTCCCTCCCGCGCGACCCAGGCGCACCTGTCTGGGCCTGACGATAACCGATATTACATTTTCGCCAGTCGTGCTCCCTCCGTCTGTGGATGTCCCCTTTATTCCTAGTCGCGACCAGAGCTCCGGGAGCGCTCCTGTGCTCATATAATCTCGAAGAGCCTTCGGGTCTTCGTGGGTCGGCTTATTGTCCCAAAGTATTAATAGACACTAGTTAATAGACATGGCGGCTCGATAGGCCAAACCCTAGCTCGTTGGGGCAGCTCGTTGGGGGCAGTTCCCCATGGGGGTATAGGCAGCTGACGACGCAGCGGACGACGCAGCTGACGACGCAGCGGACGTCGCAGCGGACGAAGAAGGCGCGGTCGAGGACGCAGCGGACGAAGAAGGCGCGGTCGAGGACGCAGCGGACGCAGAGGCCACGGACGCAGAGCGGAAGGACGCAGCGGACGACGGAGCGGACGCCGTTTGGACCGGTGGACAAGGGCTGCGAGGTGGAGGCGGCGTTGCAGAAGAGCGCGACGAAACAGACACCGCCACCCTAGCAGAGGGCGGAGGACGCGCCGGACGCCGCGGCGACGAACAAACGCACAGGGCGACGAAGTGGACGCGGGGCCACGGGACGCTGTCGGTAGCCGACTTGAAACGGCCGACACCGGCGCAGGTTAGAGCCGCAGGCCCGGACGGTTGGCTCTGGTACCCAGAGCACCCGGCCGGCGTACGCAGTTTGCGACCTGCTCGCGTCGGAGCAGCTGCACGCAGGCCACCATGATGGACGACAACCCGTTCGACGACCCCAGCCCGTTCGGCGACCCGACGCCCAAACCGGCGGCCGCCCCGGCGCCCCGCAAGCCCGCCGACGACGGCGAAGGTGCGCGGCCCGGCAGCGCGATGGTCTCGCACGGCACGCCGCTCTGCCCCGGCCCCCGGCTAACCCCCCCCTGGCGCCCTCTCGGGCCGCGCGCTGCCGCCGCGGCCGATGCCCAGCCAAACTGCGGGCGCTCGTGGACAAGATCGCCAGCCTCGTCCCGCCGGACGGCAACGGCCTTTTGGCCGGCAAGGCGCTCCGCCCCGTGCTCACGCGGGCCGAGGTGCCGCTGCCCGCGCTGAAGCAGGTGCGCGCCGCGCCGGCGCGCGCGGGAGAAGCGCGCAACCGCGGCTGATCCGGGGTGGGTGGAGCCGCCGCCCTCGCCGCGCCACAGGCATGGACGCTGGTGGACACGAGTAACCGCGGCTCGCTCACGCGGGACGAGCTCCGCACGCTGCTCGGCCTGCTCGCACTCGCCCAGCAGGGCCGCCCGCTCTCGCTGGACCAGCTGCACATGTCGAACGGTGCGTGGCGGCCTGCAGCCGGACGCGCGGAATGCCCTATCTGACCCACTTGGCACGAGGTGCTGCGTGGCCGTGACGCCCGCACTGCTGGCAGAAGTGCTCGTGCCCAAGTTCACCGACCTGGACAGCCCTGTGCCGGCGGCGGCGGCCCCGCCGTACATTGCCAGCCCGCCGATGGGCACAGCCGCCCCGCCGATGGCCGCGCCCGCCGCCGCGCCGTTCCCGTCGGCGCCGCCCATGCCCGTGGCGGCCGCGCCGGCCCCGGCGCCGGCGCCGGCACCCGCGCCCATCACGCCGCAGGCAGCGGCCATGCGCGGCACGATCCTGTACGGCCCTGCTGTCGACAGCCGTCAGGCGATGCTGGGCAGCGGCTAACTACGGGCGCCCGCCGCGCTGGCGTCCTGGCGCGAGGCGATCAGGGTGCCGTCGTCGCAGCTCGTCTTCCAGCAGATGTTTGACCGCGAGTCGGTGGACGTCCGGGTGTCGGAGCGCGTGGGCAACTCCAAGCTCTTTGGCAAGACCGTCTACTACGACGTCACCTCCAAGGTAGCGTGGCAGGGGCCGGCAGCTGCAATCTCGCGCGTACGGCGACTTATGCTTTGGCGCTGTGCCGCCGTTGCGTGGCGCGGCTGGCGCAGTACTTCCGCGCGACGGTCACGCGGCGCTACTCGGACTTTGCGTGGCTGCAGGAGGTCCTGCTGAAGCGCTACTCGGGGCGCCTCGTCCCGCAGCTGCCGCCCAAGAACTTTCAAATCACCGCACCAGGTGCGTGGGAGCGCGATCGCGCAGCGCGCAGTTTCGCGCGGTCCCGAACTGACCGCGCGTGGGCCTACCTTGTCGCCACCGCGGACGACCCCAGGCAAGCCGCTGTCGCTGAGCATCGCCGTGAACGCGCTGCCGGGCCTGCTGGACAACGAGGACGACTTTACCGAGGCGCGGCGCCGCGGCCTCGCACGCTTCCTCGAGTTCATCGGGCGGCACCCGGTCCTGGCCGAGGACGAGGACGTCCGGTACTTTTACACCGAGGTCGACGAGGCACGGCCCCCTCCACGAAATGTCTGCCGCGTTCCGCGCTGTTCCGTGCGGCGGCGCTAAGCACCGCTCGGCGCGTCGTGCGCCGTGATTGCGCCCCACTCCAGGACGGGCTGGCCAGCTACAAAAAGTCCAAGCCGACCTCGTCCATCTCGGAGGAGTACACGTACAACCCGCTCGCGGCCACCGCCAAGGAGCTCCTGCCGGCCAGCACGGAGGAGGTGCTGCGCGACGTGACGGAGCGACTGCCGCTCGCACTCGAGCAGCTGACCCACATGGTGGAGGCCGTCGAGAAGATCGCCAAGCGCCACGCCGGTGCGCCCGCGCGGTGCATCCGCCAGCCGCGCTGCGTGCTTGTTAACCGTGCGCGCGGGTGGTATTCAGGTAGTTCGGCGTTTTGCAGAGACGGCGGACGACTACAACCAGTTTGCCACGGGCCTGCAGCGCTACATGGAGCGCGAGTTCCCGGCGAATTGGGTGGCCTCCACGCGAGCCGAGCAGGCGATCGCGAACAAGCTCGAGGCCGTGGGCCTCGCGAACGCCGAGATGGTGCGCCGCGCCGGCACCCCCTTGCCCCGGACTGCGCGGCATGCAAGGTTAACTGGAAAGTGCGCGGCGCCTGCTGCATGGGGCCGGCGGCGCGCTCGCAGTCCAAGCGCGTCATGGACGGCCTGGTCGAGATGCTCAAGCAGATCCAAGAGATGACAATTTCGTTCCAGGTCCGCCGAATGTTGGCGGAGTCTTGTTCGTATCGGTGCCGCTGACGCGCGCGCTGCGGATTCCACCCTGGACTGGGCACGACCTGCAGGAGCTGATGGCCCGCCGCGCCGGCACGACGCAGAAGGACTACCAGGCGGCGATGAAGCGGATCCAGGCCAACCGGGCCAAGCTGTCGGGCATGGTCTCCAAAGGCGCGCGCGGCGTGGACCAGCTCACCGCCCAGATCGAGCAGGTACGCACCGGCGTGCTAGTCAGAGGTGGCTGAAATACCGCCCAGAGCTCACGGTAGCGCCCCCGTCGCCTGCTCAGATATCGCTGATGAATCCGCAGGACGAGCGGCTGGCCGAGCTGCTCCTCAAGAAGGACGACTTTACGACGCTCTGCATCTGCCAGGAGCTCATGTTTTACAACACGTACAAGGCCTTCCTGTCGGCCTCGCTCAAGGACTTTGTGCGACACTCGCTGACTGTCACCGACAAGGTGCGCGCACGGACGATGACGCCGCGCCTGTTATGCCGGGTGGGCGCACCGTGCTAAGCCCTTTGTTGGGTTTTGGGGCCGGTCCGCGGGCCGGGGGCCCGGCAGATGGGCGAGACGTGGCGGCAGATCGAGCCGTACATGCAGCTCCTCCCTCTAGGCGGATTTTAACGCCACTGCTCGGCATTGCTTGTGGCACCCGTTTGCACGCACTTCGTAATGTCCCGCTCCCACGGCGGGCTGAACTAATACTGCATATTTTTTGATTGCCGCTGCTCCATTGTAATGCTTTGGGTATACTTGTCCACGATACATCCGAGATGCGATCGCAGCCGGCGCTGCAAGGCATGGCTGCGTTGGCGGGGCACCGTCGCGGTGCTGCGCATGTGCCGAGCGACGGGCGCGGCACACCGCGTTTGTTGGCCGCGGGAGGCGACGGAATGGCGGCGGCAGGAGCCACGTTCGCGGCGGCCATCACGTCTTGGCCTTCTTGGGCTTGCGGGCGTATGCCATGCGGCCGGCGAGCATGGCGGCCTGCTTGTCCGCGATGGCCGCGCGGACGTCGATCTCGGGCGGGACGTCGATGTAGCGGAGCAGGCGGCCACGGACCAGCAGCTCGGGCCAGCTGATCTCCTCGCCTCTGGCCGTCACCGCCTCAGCGTTGCGCAGGTGGATGCTAGGGTGGCCAGATGCGGAGCAAGGGGGCGAGCGCGGGTGAGTGCGGGGAGGGGAGGCAAAGACTACTCCGAACCGCTGCGGGGCATACTTCATCGCAGCGTCGACGCCCTCGATCTCGCCCTCGATGGCGGTGTCGTCCAGCAGCTCCACTGTGACCCTGTGGCCGGCCAGGGCCTGCAGCAAGAGCAGGAGCGACTTTTGCTGCTGCCGATTTTCTGCCATGTCTCGTCCTACTCGCCCTGGCCCTTGCCCTCCTCTTCCTCCTCTTGTTCCAGTCTCAGCCCACCGCTACCTCGTCGTGGTGGAGGTGGTGCCGGCGGGGGTGGTCGCCGTCGTCGTCCTCCCCCTCCTCCTCTTCGCGATCCTCCTCCAGCCTCGTCCTTCTCTTCGTCCTCGTCCACTTAGACGTCCTCCTCCAGCCTCGTCCTCTTCGGCCAGTCGGCGTCCTCTTTGGCGTCCTCCTCCGGCCTCGTCCTCGTCCTCTCTTCGGCGTCCTCGTCCTTCTCTCCGTCGGCGTCCTCTTTGGCCAGTCGGCGTCCTCTTCGGCCAGTCGGCGTCGTCGTCCTCCTTCGGCGCCTCTCTGATGACGTCATAGGTCTTTTCCTCCACTGAAACGGCACTTTCGCCGCTGCATTTCACGGAAACGAAACGCCGCGGAAAAGTAGGAAAACGCTCAAGTTTTTTGGCGCGAAAACG
>Ga0180216_1003582_pt1 | contig 12233 bp, 8 predicted proteins | sample eDN3rd37CBELigMG_FD_128879 | JGI IMG/M metagenome (GOLD analysis project Ga0180216, IMG submission 128879) | Enriched Miracle-Growth compost microbial communities from Emeryville, California, USA - eDNA 3rd pass 37_C BE-Lig MG (version 2)... ...
ATGGCCGCCGGAGCGGTGGGCATCCCGTACATGGTTTCCGAGTCGGGCCACTCCCACACTCACGACGCGGCGCACGTCGAGCACTTCGATCTGCACGATGAGCATGCGGCCGGTGCTGCTGTGCCCGCTGAGGCTGCGCCGGTTCACCCCGCCGTGGTGCAAACGCCCACGGCTTCACTGACCGGCAACCTCAGTGGCGATTTGATGGAACCGTTCCGGTTCGAGATCACGCCAGATTGGGTGATCCGTCGGTGGCAGCGTGTTTCCACGATTTCCAACCAGCCCGATCTGCAAGGGTACCGCGTTCCGCTAGTCACTGGTACGCACGAGCACGACCTGGCCGGTTCGCTGACCTATTTCTTCGATCGCGACAAGAAGCTCCAGCGGATCGTGTTCCACGGTTCGACGGGCAACGCCGTGCCGCTCACCCAGCGGCTGGCCCAGATGTACGGTTTCAAACGCGAAGCCAGCCCCGACCCGGGCTTGTACCTGTTCCGCGTGCGTTGGAACGGCAAACCCGTCAGCGAACTGCAATTGCGTCCCAGCACCGTGGTCGATGCAGGCAGCCCCCATACGCGCATCGAAGTTCATCTGCTTATTGAGCGCCCGGCCAAGCTAGAGGTGTTTTCCGGCAAGCACGACGGCCGCCGTTACGACGTAAATCTATAAGCACACTGCACCTCCGCTGCCCCGCACGATGTACGCCAAACGCCTGCGCGCGGCCCTCCCGCCCTTTCGCTGGGACTTGGTTTGCCACCGCCAGGGCGCTAGAATTCGCGGGAGCCTACCGGCTGACACTTCACTCGACCGGCGGCTCGCCAGCAACGGAGGGTGAAATATGCAGTCCAACTCTTCGGCGGAACTCGAGGCGTTTGCCGCAGTCGAAGAAGTCGAAGTTGCCGGCCATATCATCGATAGCCTGATCCTGCCCAAGGTCTTGGACCTCATCACAGGGCATGGCGGCGCATTTCGCATCAAACAGATTTCCATCGGGCAAGCTCGCAACGATCCCAGTTATGCGCTGGTCGAGGTGCGCGCGCCCGACGAGGCGACGCTCGCTGAAATCCTGCAACAGATCGCCGATCACGGGGCCACGCCAACCACCGATGTCGATTGCCGCCTGGTGCCAGCCGACGTGGCCGGTGCTTTCCCCGAAGGCTTTTATGCCACCACCAACCAGCGCACGGAGATCCGCCTCAACGGTCACTGGGTGATGGTGGCCGACCAGGAGATGGATTGCGGCATCGTGGTGGATGAGCAGCGGCAGCATCCGCGCTGCGTGCCGATGAACGAGATCAAGGTTGGCGACCTGGTGGTGGTTGGCCACAGCGGCGTGCGCGTGTTTCCGCAACAGCGCGATACCGCGCAACAAACCTTCGCGTTTATGAACAGTGCCGTTTCGTCGGAGAAGCCCAAGGGACTGGCCATCCGCGATATTGCGCGCCAACTGTTCATCAACCGCCAGGAAGGCGGCAAGTCGGTGCTGGTCGGCGGCCCAGCCATCGTCCATACCGGCAGCGGCGAGCACCTGTGCGAGTTGATTCGCCGGGGATACATCAACCTGCTGTTTGCCGGCAATGCGCTGGCTACGCACGATATCGAACAGGCGCTGTTCGGCACGAGCCTGGGCGTGTATCTCGATCACGGAGGGCTGGCCGACACCGGGCATGAGCATCACCTGCGAGCGATCAACCGCATCCGCCGCATCGGCGGAATCCGCCAGGCGGTGGAGCAGGGCGTGCTAACCCGGGGCATCATGTACGAGTGCGTGAAGAACAACGTCGACTTTCTGCTGGCGGGCAGCATCCGCGATGACGGCCCGTTGCCGGAAGTCATTACCGACGTGCTCGAAGCCCAGCGGCAAATGCGGGAGAAGCTGCGCGACGTCAACTTCTGCCTGATGGTGGCGACCACGCTGCACTCGGTGGCGGTTGGCAACCTGCTGCCAGCTTGGGTCAAGGTGTTTTGCGTGGACATCAACCCTTCGACGGTGATCAAGCTGAACGACCGCGGCAGTTTCCAGACTGTGGGCCTAGTGACCGACGTGGAACCGTTCCTGCGCATCTTGGTGGACGAAGTTCTGCGGTTGGAACGCGGCGAAGGAGGCACCGTCCAGCGATGAGCGAGCAGCACCGACAACCACAGATTCTGATGTGTCCGCCGGACCATTACGGCATCGAATACGAGATCAATCCGTGGATGGATCGAGCGCGGCAGGCCGATCGCGCCGTGGCCGCGCAGCAGTGGACACAATTGAAGGCCATCCTGGAAGAAGCCGGGGCCAAGGTGCATACCATGCCGGCGGTGCCGGGGCTGCCCGACCTGGTCTTTACGGCCAATGCAGCGCTGATTTATGGCGATGCCACCGGCGGCAAGCTGGCCGTGTTGGCAAACTTCCTGCATCCGCAGCGGCAGGGCGAAACCGAGCACGACGAGCAGTGGTTCCAAGCCCACGGCTTTGAGATCAAACGCCTGCCGGAGAAGTACGCCTTCGAAGGCGCAGGCGACGCCCTGTTCTGCGGCGAGACCTTATTCGCCGGGTACCGCATTCGCAGCGATGCCGCCGGCCATCAGCAGTTGGGCGCGATGCTCTCGTGCCGCGTGATCCCGCTGGAGCTGGTCGACAACTACTATTATCACCTCGATACGTGCTTTTGCCCGCTCGATCCCGAAACCGCCATCTACTATCCGGCGGCGTTCGATGAGTACGGTTTGCGGGCGTTACACGCCCACGTGCCGAACCTGATCGCGGTCGAAGCCGAGGAAGCCCGGCGTTTTGCCTGCAATGCGGTGGTGGTGGGCCGCACGGTTGTCACCAACTCGGGCTGTCCCAAGCTGCATGCGGAACTGGCCGCCCGGGGCTTTACGCCGCGCGAAACGCCGCTGGACGAGTTTGTCAAAGCGGGCGGCAGCGCCAAATGCCTCACGCTGCGGTTGGACGGCGAAGATGCCGCCGCGTGGCGCTACCGCCAACCGGCACCGGCGGCGTGACGAGTTACCGCGCCGCTTGCTGCGGGTATTCCACCGTCACGTTGGTCGAGATGCCGCCGCGTGGAGTGAACTTGGCGGTCAGTCGCAGCCACTTGGGCTCCATCACCGCCACCACGTCGTTGAGGATGCGGTTGGTCACATCCTCGTAGAACGCACCCACGTTGCGGTACTGCTGCAAGTAGAGCTTCAGGCTCTTGAGCTCCACACACTTCGCGGCCGGCAAGTAGGTGAACGTGAGCGTGCCGAAGTCCGGTTGGCCCGTCTTGGGGCATACCGAAGTAAACTCCGGGCACACGATCTCGATCGTGTAATCGCGGTCAGGGTGCGGGTTGTCGAATGTTTCGAGCGTGGAGCGGAAATCGGTCATCGCGACAAGCGGCCCTGGGGGCAATAAATGGGGGAAAGCGAATGGCGGCCAGCGGCCACGCCTTCATTCTTTCATCACTGCGGCAATTGAACCAGGGGGCGGGCTGCAAACGCGGCCTAAGTGATGGCCTTGCCGCTCATGTAATAGCCCAGCCCAAGCGTCGGAATGAGCAGTACGATGATAAACATGCCTGCATAGCCGCCCACAACGGCCTGGCACACGGTGGCATCGAGCACGATCAACGCCAGCAGGCAGTGCTTCACCGCGAACTGGACGCGCTTGGGAGACGGGTCAAAGACCGTCAGCAGGGGCCGCCACAGCACCAGGGCCGCCAACAGCAACATCACCGTGGTGTAACGCGATTGATTGGCGCCGTCGGGCTGTTGCGGGAAAGAGAGGGGGAACCAGGCCAACATGCTCAGGCCAATGGCCATCACCACAATGCCCCACAGCAGCAGCCAGCGGTTACTGGTGCGCGATTCGGTTCGGGCGTACCAGGTCACACCGGCGATATAAACGCCGACTCCGCCCGCAATGAGGTAATGCCAGGTTTCCACCGGCCGTGCCAACGTCGACATGCCCAGCAACACGTTGAGAAACCGGCAACTGCCCATCACCAGCGGAGCGACCGGCGTGTGCTTGAGCACCTTGTCGTACATCACCACGGCCAGTGCCAGGGCCGACGCGATCAAGCCGGGCCGGTAGCTGCCATCCAACCAGCTCACGCCCCAGCCGAACGCCATGCCGATGATCAGGAACTCAAACCCGATCAGCCGGGCAAGTTCGAGCGGCACGCGGCCGGAAGGGATGGGACGCTGGGGCCGTTCACGGGCATCGATCTCGACGTCGTACACGTCGTTCAGCACCATGCCTGCCGTGTACAGAAACGCGCTGGAAGCCAGCAGCATCGCCAGGGCAGCGCCCGAGAAATACGGGTTCGTCGGGCCGAAAGCGATGAAGTATCCCAGCAGAACGTCGGCAAACGCGGTGAACAGCGCCGGCAACCGGAACAACTGCGCATAGGCGAACACCGCCGATGTGCTTCGACCTGGTGGGGGCGGGGCATTCAACGGGCGGCTCGCACGCAAACGACAAATCAGACATGACCACGGCAACGGAGCCGACGGCAGCGGGCGCTGCCACCGGTCTTCCGATTGTAGTCTTGTCTGCGCCGGCGCATAAGCCCCCGCGGCGGCATGCCTTGTCAGCCAAGCAGGCTTCGGGCGGCCAGTTATTTCTGGCTGGCGGCCTGTTGGCAGCGGCGTTCGGTCATCGCCAGGGCCTTGAGCAGGCCGCGGGCCTTGTTCATGGTCTCCTGGTACTCGTTGGCAGGCACGCTATCGGCGACGATGCCGGCACCAGCCTGCACATAAGCCTGGTTGCCCTGGATGACCAGGGTTCGCAGGACAATGCAGGTATCCATGTTGCCGTTAAAGTCGATGTAGCCCACGGCGCCGGCGTACGGGCCGCGGCGGTGCGGCTCCAGTTCGTCGATGATTTCCATCGCCCGGACTTTCGGAGCGCCGGAAACCGTGCCGACCGGCAAGCAGGCCCGCAGGGCGTCGAACGCCGTGCGGCCTTCTTCGAGTTGACCGCGAACGTTGGACGTGATGTGCATCACGTGGCTGTACCGTTCGATAGTCATCACGTCCGAAAGTTCGACGCTGCCGAACCGGGCCACGCGGCCAATGTCGTTGCGGCCCAGGTCGACCAGCATCACGTGTTCAGCCCGTTCCTTGGGATCGGCCAATAGTTCCTCGGCCAGCCGGCGATCTTCCTCGGGGGTGGCACCGCGCGGCCGCGTGCCAGCCAGCGGGCGTGTCACCACCACGCCGTTTTGCACCTGCACCATGATCTCCGGCGAGCTGCCCACCAGCGTCACGCTGGGCGTCCGCAGGTAGAACATGTAAGGGCTGGGGTTCACCACCCGCAGCGTGCGATAGATTTCCAGCGGAGAGGCCGTGATCGTGGTCTGCATCCGCTGGCTGAGCACCACCTGGAAGATGTCGCCGGCGCGGATGTACTCCAAGCACCGCTCGACGGCCGCCTCGAAATCCTCACGGCGGAAGTTCGACTGTACCCGCAGTTCATCGGGATCGGCATCCACCAGGTCGGTCACGTGCAGATCGACGTCGGGCTGCTGGAGCTGAGCCACCAGCTCGTCGACCCGGCGACATGCGGCGTCGTACGATTGCCGCAGATCGACGCCTTCGCCCGTTTCAGCCAGCGCGACGACGAACAGCGTCTTATGGATGTGGTCGAATACGACCATCGAGCCATAGAGCGCGAATGCCATATCGGGCAGGTGGCGGTCGTCGGGCGGAGCGTTGGGCAAACGCTCCACGTACCGCACGGTGTCGTAGCCCGCGTAGCCCACGGCGCCGCCACAGAACGGCGGCAGGCCGGGGATCACCGCCGCCTGCTTGCTGGAGACCAGGGTCTCCAGCACGGCCAGCGGGTCGGCGACTTCCTCCTCGGTGGTTTCAGTCCGGCCGTCGGGCAGGTAGCGCACGTGGCGAACCAGGTGTCCGTGCGCTTCCAACTGCTCGTACGGATCGGAAGTGAGGAAGCTGTAGCGGCCGACTTTTTCGCCGCCCACCACGCTTTCGAACAGGCAGGCACACGCTCCCCGATCAATCTTGAGGAAGGCGGAAACCGGCGTCAGCGTGTCGGACAGCAGCTTGCGATAGACCGGCACCAGGTTGGCATGCGCCGCCAGGGCCTGAAACTGTTCGAAATCGGGTTGGTGCATGTAAAGTCGGGGGGCTTATTTCGCTTGGGCCTGGGCTGCCACTGCCGCGGCCGCGGCCGCCGCTGCTTCGGGATCGCCCAGGTATCCGCGGGAAACCACGTTCAGGTTGTCGTCGAACTCGTACACCAGCGGGATGCCGGTCGGAATGTTCAGATCGGCAATTTCGTCGTCCGAAATGTTGTCCAGGTGCTTCACCAGGGCCCGCAGGCTATTGCCGTGGGCGGCGATCAGCACGTTCTCGCCCTTCTTCAGACGCGGCACGATCTCAGTCTGATAGTAGGGCAGCACACGGCCCAAGGTGTCCTTGAGCGACTCGGTGGCCGGCAACAGGGCCGGATCCAGGTTCCGGTAGCGGGGATCGTGCTTGGGGTGCATGGGATCGGATTCTTCGAGCGCGGGCGGGCGCACGTCGTAGCCGCGACGCCACTGGTGCACCTGCTCGGGACCGGCCTTTTGGGCCATCTCGGCCTTGTTCAGACCTTGCAGTGAGCCGTAATGACGCTCGTTGAACTGCCACGCCCGAACCACCGGCACCCACATCCGGTCCATCTCATCGAGGGCGATCCACAGGGTGCGAATCGCCCGCTTGAGCACCGAAGTGTAGGCCATGGTGATGTCGATGCCGGCCTCCTTGAGCAGGACGCCGGCCTGCTTGGCCTCCTCGCGCCCCTTTTCCGACAGGTCGATATCGATCCAGCCGGTAAACCGGTTTTCGAGGTTCCAGGCACTTTGGCCGTGCCGCAGCAGAATCAATTTGGCGGTCATCGAGCGTAACTTTCTCTCGGGGCACACGATTACGGAAAAACGGCGGCGGCTCGCCGCGGGAGGGGCGATGGTCCGACAGCCTGCTGGTTTGAATGGTGACCCCTGAGGTGGCGGTTCGTCAAGCGGGGCAGGCCGCCCCGGCGCCAAAAGTGGGCCAGGACAGCCCGGGCGGAGCAGCCGCAGAGCCCTTGCTTGAGAGACAAAAGCGGGTTCGGCCAGCGGTTACGGCCGCGGCCAGGCAAGCTGGCTGGACTGGTAAAACTGCCCGGCGGCGCAGCGATCTACCCAGCCCGCAGAGCCTGGCTCCGGCTCCCTACGCGCGTGCCGAGGCAGACGGTATGATGACACGCCTGAACCGCATGTTCCCCTTGAAGTTAAAGCCATGAAAACCGACGAGTTGCGGGAAGCCTATTTATCGTTCTTTGAAACCAAGGGCTGCGTCCGCCGTCCCAGCGACGTGCTGGTCCCCACCTGGGACCCCTCCGTGCTGTTCACGCCGGCAGGCATGAATCAGTTCAAGGATCACTTCCTGGGACGCTGCAAACTCGAGTTCACCCGCGCCACCACCTGCCAGAAGTGCCTCCGCACCGGCGATATCGATAACGTGGGCCGCACGGCGTACCACCACACGTTCTTCGAGATGCTGGGCAACTTCAGCTTTGGCGATTACTTCAAGAAGGAAGCCATTGCCTGGGCTTGGGAGTTCCTCACCTCCAAAAAATGGCTAGGGCTCGATCCCGATCGGCTGTCGGTATCGGTCTACCTCGATGACGACGAGGCCGCCAATATCTGGGCCAACGATATTGGCCTGTCGTCCGACCGGATCGTGCGGATGGGCGAGGACGATAACTTCTGGCCCGCCGGCGCTCCCACCAACGGCCCCGACGGCGTGTGCGGTCCGTGCAGCGAGATCTTCTACCACCCGCCCACTGGTGGCGAGGTTGAAATCTGGAACCTGGTGTTCACGCAGTTCAACCGCGTGGGCGATCCGCCCAATAACCTTCGCCCGCTGCCCAGCAAGAACATCGACACGGGCATGGGCCTGGAACGCTGCGCCGCCACGCTCCAGGGCGTGGAAACGAACTTCCACATCGACATTCTGCGGCCGATCGTGGAAGCCGCCGCCGAAGTCTGCGGCCGTAAGTACGATCCGGCCAGCGACGACGGCCGCCGCCTCCGCCGCATTACCGACCACATTCGGGCTTGTACGTTTGCCGTGCACGAAAACGTGTACCCCGGCCCGAACAAGGAAAAATACGTCATTCGCCGCCTGCTCCGCCGTGCGGTGCTCGACGGTCACCAGATGGGATTGCGCGAGCCGTTCCTGCACCTGCTGGTGCCGACGGTGGTAGAGATGATGAAGCGGCCCTATCCGGAACTCACCGAAACCACCGAACGCGTGGCCAAGGTGATCCGGCAGGAAGAAGCCGCGTTCCTGGGCACGATCGACGCCGGCTTGAACAAGATCGAATCGATCTTCAACGAGATGCGGCGTGACAACCGGGCTGTGGTCCGCGGCGACGACATTTTCTTCATGTACGACACGCACGGCTTCCCGCCAGAGCTGTTCGAGCAGATCGCCGCCGAACACAATTTTACGTTCGACTGGCAGGGCTTCCGCAAGCTCACCTCCCGGGGCGACGAAGGTCCCAGCGGGCCGCTGTTTAAGCACGATCCGCTGGAAGCCATCAAGCGGGCCGTCGGCCATACGGAGTTCCTGGGTTACGAAACCACCGAGGCCGATGCCGAAGTGGTGGCCATTGTCGCCGCTAACCAGCTTTGCGACTCGGTTGAGGAAGAGGGCCGCGAACAGCCCATCCAAGTGGTGCTGGACCGCAGCCCCTTCTACGGTGAAGCGGGCGGTCAGGTCGGCGATACCGGCGAGATCGTTGCCCCCGGCATGCGGTTCGAAGTCATCGATACCCAGCGCGATGGCCAACTGATTGTGCACTTGGGCCACCTGCGCGAAGGCAAGCTGGCCACGCGGGCTAGGGTCACTGCTCGCGTCGATGCCCGCCGCCGCCAGGGCATTCGCCGCGCTCACTCGGCCACGCACGTGCTGCACCACGCGTTACAATCGCATCTGGGCAAGCACGCGCAGCAACAGGGTTCGAAGGTCGACGACGACTGGTTGCGGTTCGACTTCACCAACCTGGAAGCGGTCGGCAAGGAGCAGTTGGAAGCGATCGAGGACGAAGTGCTCCGCCGCGTGAAGAACGCCGCGCCTGTCAAGTGGGAGACGCTGCCGCTGGCTGAAGCCCGCAAGCAAGGCGCCATGATGCTCTTTGGCGAGAAGTACCCCGACCCGGTTCGAATGGTGTCGATGGGCGACTTCAGCCGCGAGTTGTGCGGCGGTACGCACCTGACCAACACGCAGGAGATCGAGGACTTCCAGATCCTCAGCGAGGAAAGCGTTTCGGCCGGTGTGCGGCGCATCACGGCACTTACCGGCGAAAAGGCCCGGCAACACGTCCAGCAGGTGAAGCAGGCCCTGGAAGATACGGCGGCGGCCCTCAATGTGTCCCCGGCCGACGTGCCTGCCCAGGTCGAAGCCCTCACCCGGCACGTTCGCCAGTTGAAGAAGCAGCTCGCCGCTGGTGCGACCACGGTGGAGAAGCTGCCGCAGCCTAAGGGGGCCAGCGGAGGCACGCTCGACGCCCGCCAGGCTCGCCACGCTTTGGAGAAGGCGGCCCGGCATCTCAACACCGGGTTGCTTGAAGTGCCCGAGCGCGTTCGCGGCATGCTGAGCGAAATTGCCCGGCTCGAAGAACAGATTGCCTCGGCGTCACAGGCGGAAGCCGTTTCGGCCGACAGCCTGCTCCAGCAGGCGTTCACCATTGGCGATGCCAAGGTGGTCGTGGCCGAAGTGGCCGGTGCCAATCCTAACCAGATGCGGCAGTGGATCGACCAGCTCCGCAAGCAGCATGCTCCGATCGCCGTCCTGTTGGTGGGCGGCAGCGGCGACAAGCTGATGCTGGTGTCGGGCGTCAGCCGCGAACTGGTTGATCGCGGCGTCAGCGCCGGCAACTGGGTGCAGAAGGTGGCCCCGGTGCTCGGCGGCGGCGGTGGCGGCCGGCCCGACATGGCTCAGGCTGGCGGCAAGGATGCTTCTAAGCTGCCCGAGGCCCTGGAAACGGCTCGCAAGGTTGCCCAGGAAATGTTGGGCTAGTAGTTAGCCACCTGCCAATCAATGCAGCACAAACCGGCTGCGCGGCTTAGTCCATATAGCCTAGGTCGCGCAGCCGTTGTTCTATGACGGCCAACTGTTCCGCCGAGAGCGGTTCTGGCTGGGGGCCACTGGCGGTGTCAGCATTTGCTGCCTGAAAGTGCCCTGCGGCGACGGCTACTGGCGGTGCCGTGACGTTGGGGCGGATGCGCGGCGGCAATTCCGGCAGCAGCGATTTGCCGGTCATCGACGGCGGCACGTTCAGCCCCAGCACGCGCAAGATCGTGGGGGCAACATCCCACAGCCCGGCTTCCAGGTGTTCTCCGCGCGGTACCCCGGGGGCGTCGATCATCAATACGCCTTCGCGGCGGTGGGTGCCGGTCAGGTGGTCGTCGGGCAGCACGACCACGTCGGCCACGTCCCATTTGCTGCGCGTATGCCAGCCGTCGGCCGGAATGGCAACCACGTCGGGCCAACACCGCTCCAGCGGGTCGCAGTCAAAACGATCTTCGACCTGGTACACGTCGGTAAAGAGCGGCGAGTCGAACTGCGGATGCCGGGCTGCTTTGAGGGCGGCGCAAACTTCCAGCCCCGCCTGGCGGATCTGGGCCGCCGTGCGCAGCGGGCCGGCTCCAAACCGCTCGGGCCGATTCAGGTAAACCATGGCAGCCAGGTCGCCGTGCAATGTGACCGCCCGCGTGCGCCGCCAATCGAGCGGCACACGGCCCCGGGCCGAAAGGGCCAGGCTGGCGCTGCGCTGGCCGGGATGACGCCGTTTCCACCACCAGCGGCTCAGCTTGGAGGTTAGCCGATTGGCCAGCCAGGTAATCTGCTGCGTGCCAGAAGCCGGCACCAACAGGCCTTGTCGTTCCAGTACCCGCGGCACGGAGATCTTGCCTTCGAAGGTGCCAAAGCCGTGATCGCTGAGGGCCACCACGGCCGCTTGCCGCCGGTCGGCCAGTTCCAGCAACTGGCCGCAGGCGTCGTCGAGCGCATGCATGGCGCGCGTGGCTTCGGCAATCCAAGCCGCCTCGGCTTGCGCCCCCGGCACGAGCAGATGCCAACAGCGGTGCTGGAACGCATCGAGGGCTTGGAACTGTACGACCATCAAGCCCCAGTCGGTTGTTTCGTCGGCCAGTAGAGCCGTGGCGGCGTGGTTGCGAAACACCTCCGCGGTACGATCGACGCCGGCCTTCAGCTCTTCAAAGGTCCGCGGCTTGTGCTTCCACACTGCCGACAGGTCGTACGGAATGCCGGCTGCCTGCATCTTGGCGGCAAACCGTGGATTCGCGGCCAGCACTTGCTCGACCGAAGGGCTATCCAAGCCGCCCAGGATGATGTGCGGTTCGGCCTGACGGGGCGGATGCGTCATCGGCAAGTTGATCGATACCACCGTGCGGCCCGCGGCTGCCACGGCGTCGAACAGCGTTGTGGTGCCGATCCGGCCGGCGTGGTTCAAACACAACTGGCCTTGTTGGTGGTCCCAGTAGCGGTAGTCGAAGATGCCATGGGCGGCGATATCGTTGCCGGTCTGAAAGCTGGTCCAAGCCACCGGCGTGATAAATGGCTGGGTCGACAGCAGCCGTGCCAGGGCCGAACGCCGCATCAGCGCCGCGAGGTTTGGCAGCACGCCCGCTTCCGCCAGCGGCGTCAGCAGGTCCCACGTTGCGCCATCTAAGCCGATCACCAACACGCGATCGGTGCTGGAAGGATGACCGTCCATGGAGAATGCGCTGGTAGTAGGCAGCATGGTATAGGAACGCCGGCAGAAATCTATCTATTGAGAAGTTCAATCTATCTCGGGCCGCTATATCACACGTGGCAGCTAAGCCAACGTGCGGTCGAGTAGTGCCCTGGTGTCGTCCATGGAACTGGCGGGGAACTGCACCACGAAGCGGCAGGAATACTCGGCCGCGGCGCGTCGCCGCTCGCCTTTGCTGCGAGCCCAGCTGCTGATCCAGCGTTTGAACTGCTGCAGCTTGGGCTGCCGCCGCTTGGTCTCCGCGCACCATGCCTCGAACGATCGGATGAGCAGGCCTGCTCGCTGGGCAAAGCTGGCTGGCACCGGCGCCTTCACGCCGATACCGAAGACGGTATGCGGGTAGCCCTCCACGCCCTGCGAGCCCACGATGGTGGCCGCCAGCGGAGCCATCAGTCGGGCAATGCAACTGGGCGTGAGACGCCAGTAATCG
>Ga0180216_1003584_pt1 | contig 12230 bp, 9 predicted proteins | sample eDN3rd37CBELigMG_FD_128879 | JGI IMG/M metagenome (GOLD analysis project Ga0180216, IMG submission 128879) | Enriched Miracle-Growth compost microbial communities from Emeryville, California, USA - eDNA 3rd pass 37_C BE-Lig MG (version 2)... ...
CCAGCTGGGGGCTCTATGTCGCGTTCTCACGCGTTCAGCCGCCGTTCCCGCCCCCGCACCCAGCAGCCCACCGGCAAAAACTAGAGGCCCGGTGACCGGCGGCCCCACGGGGGTTCCCGACAGGCCGCTGGCCGCCCGTTCGCGCCGCCTCCACACGCGGCGAGCGAAGACGCCGCCGCCCGACCGCCGCGGCGTCACGCGACGACCCAGCGCTAATCTCACGTGACGCCTTCACACGTGACCTATGACGTCATCTATGGCGGAGGGGGCGGGCGCCGGCGGACGGGTGCCGACGTCGCGGCGGCGGCGCCTGGGGGGAGGCGCAGACCGCGGAGGCAGGTTTAGAGCACGTCGGGTGGGAAGACACTGGACCAGCTGAGGAACGTGCGGGGTGGGACGACGCCCGCCTGCGGCAGGCTCGGGTCGGTCGAGCCGGCCGCGACGATGGCGGCCAAGGTGGTCGTGCTCTACCACTACCCGTGCCCCGACGGCGCCTTTGCGGCGTGGGCAGCGCACCTGGGCCTGGCCGGCAGCGCCTCAGGTAGGTGTGATCTACCGCGCGGTTGGCCATCCGGCAAGGCTAATGTGAACGCATATGAAACCTGCAAGCATATCCTCGGCTTTGAGTCGCAGTGCAGTTTGTGCCGCACCCGGTCGGCGACCAGCCCGCGCTCCGGACCGAGCTGGTGGCCAAGGTCGCCCCCCGCGACCACGTCTACTTGCTGGACTACAGTGGGAAGCCCGGCCTGATCGAGGACCTGTGCCGCATCGCAGGCCATGTGACTTTGCTGTAGGCCGCCTAAGCGAATCCTACGCAGCGCCCTACGCTCGGCTGACCCTGCCGACCGCCAGCCGGATCTTGCCTTGCTCCAAACATAGTGACCACCACAAGACGGCCCAAGAGCTGCTGGACACGTGGACCGACCGGCCCGCCAACTTTTCCGTGACACTGGACCAAGCCCGCAGCGGCGCTCGGATCGCCTACGACCACTTTGGGCTAGACAAGGTGCGGATGTGGCGTTGCTACCTTCCCGAGCGCGGCGACGTCCATCCAGAGCTGAGCGATCGACGCAACCCACCCGCGACTTCTGTGTTCCTTTGCAGACCCACCCGGAGCTCAAGGTGCTCTTCGACTATATCCAGGACAACGACTTGTGGCAACACAAGCTGCCTCAATCGCGCGAGTTCTCCGCCGGCCTGCAGGCCATGCGCCTCGAGCTGGACGTCAACGTCAACCCGGATTTGTTTCAGCAGCTGGGCGCGCTCGTCGTCGACGACGTCTGCGCGCGCGGTGTGGCCGCGCTCCAGGAGCGCGACGCGCTCATCGCGCGCCTGCTGCCGGTCGCCGTGCCGTTTACCATTCCCGGGGGCCCCGCCGGAACGCTGACGTGCCTCGCGCTGGAGGTCGACGCCTCGACGGCGGAGATCCGGTCCGCGCTCGGCAACGCACTCGCGGAGCGGGCGCAGCAGGTGGTGGGCACCGACGTCGGCGCCATCATCTACCACTTCACGCTCGGGCCGGGCCCCCACGCGCCGGCGGACGCGCCCGATGCCACGTGGAAGGTGAGCCTGCGGTCCAAGCAGTCGGACACGACGCCGTTCTCGCAGTTTTACGGTGGCGGCGGCCACCGCTGCGCGTCGTCGTTCAGCGTCACGCGCGCCACCCTCGACACCTTCCGCCGCTCCAAGTAACGCCTGAATGTATGCCACTGTCAGACAGAGCCGTGTACAGCTAACTCGCACACCAAGCAAAGCACCTTCACTTGAAAGGTATATCAAGGTAGCAGCCTCTCAGCATGCATGCGCGTCCTGTGACGTCGGCATTGCCACACTCGTAGATGCCTAGGCAAACGCGCGCAGCAGCGTCTGCACGTGGCCCATGGTCTGCACGAGGTGCTGGCGGGCGGCCTCGCCTACAGGGACGATGCTCGCTAGCCATGACGCAGTCGCGGCAATCTGTTATACGTGGTCTTTGAACAAGCCCTGCGCACTTGATGCACGGCACGTACGCTGCTTCTTCGTGGTCGCCAGGGTGTGGCGGCTGGCTCGCATGTAGCTCTGGATACGCTGCTCGCGCTCCGCGATGATCGAGGTGGCGGCCTGCGTGGTATCCGCTGCAGCGCGGGGGGACGCAATCTTCGTCAGCACCGCCGCACGTGGGTCTACATCCACGCCGCTGGAGCCGACCTGGTGCATGCGGTCCGCCATGGCGCTGGCACGGCGGCGACGGTCGGCGCGGGCCAGCGCCGCCGCGTTGTACAGCTGCTGCAACTCCGCACGATATTCCCTGGTGCACATCGAGGAGGGGCGTGGGGTACGTCCGGAACAGTCAACGTTGAGTACCTGGGCGCATTTGTCACGCCTAGGATCGCACAGCATCTCGTCGTCGCGCTCGCCCAGTTCGGTCGCGGCGGTGTTCATGTAGGCATGGACGCGCTCGAGGGAGGCCTGGCAGTGCGCGACGATGCCGTTTTCCGTGCTTGAGAACGCCGCTGTTGCACGCACACGCATGCACAAACACGCAAGCAAAAAACCGTTGAGCCAGCGCCATGACGTTGGCCAGTTCTTCCAGACGGGCCTACCCTGCAGGCGCTGCAGCAGCTCCACGATCACCGGATCGTTCAGCAGTGGAAGCGTGTGGACAGCGGGCACAGGCGCCGCGACGGCTGCCGGGCGTGCGCGTGGCGGCGAGGGCACCAGTCTGTGAGTGAACAATACGCCAGTTCATCCACGTCTCAGCATGTGAACCAGGGGCATGACAAAAAGCGCTGATGTCGTACGGCGCCATGGCTGCAGCGGCCCCACGGCGCCGCACAACGTCCGAGAGCGGCGGGGCGATCTCATCGCCGTCGCCGCCGCGGTCGGTCTCGCCATCGTCGTCCGTGGCCGGCATGCGAGTAGCTGCCGTCGCGCGCGTGCTGCCATCCGTGGTCGGCGACCGCGCGTACTTGGCCGCCTTGTCTGCGCTGTTGGTGTGGTCTGGAGACCTCAGCGCACGCATGCGGAACGCTCAGCAGCGGTCAGCGAGCCCGTCGGATGATGCCTACTGGGTGGCCGTGATCCTACAGCCGCTGTCGTCCAGATTGCTGGCGGCGTGGTCCGCGGTAGTGCTGGCGGGGTTCTGCGGCGTGTCGAGCCTCTGTGCCACAGCCGTCGGGGGGCTGCCCGTGCGCGCACCGCGCGGCAGACGCAGACTGCGCCGACGTTCGGGCGACGGCCTAGGCACGACCCCGACCCCGGTCGCTCCATCCGGCGGGCCAGCGTCCGCCGCGGCAGCCACAGGCGCGGCCGGCATCAGCGGCGGAGAGGCGGGAGACCCCAGCGGCGCACCCGCGGTCGGCGGCGGTGCCACCTCCTCCCCGTTGCAGTGCGGTGGCGGTTCCTCCGCGCGCGGGCTGGGCTTGTGTGTGCGCGTCCCGGCCGTCGCCGCGACGGAGGCGAGCGTCACGGGCACCGCGGGCGATGGCCGCGGCTCCGAACGCGGCCGTGCAGGCTGCGGCGACGGCGACGCCGGCGGTGGCGAGCCGCGGAATGCGGCGGCGCGCTTGGTGCGCGTGGCCGCTGGCATTGGTAGCGGCGGCGGCACCGGCGCTGCCGGCACGTCGTCCTCCGGGAAGTCGAACGGCGACGGATGGCGGCGCTCCGACGTCGGTGCCGTGGTTGACCGGCTTGCCAGCCCCTGCGGCGGCTTGGTGGGTGTCGACGCGCGCGCATCCACGGCCTTTCCAGCTTCCGCAGCGGCGGCAGCCACGGCTTCCTTTGCCGTCGTGTTGCCGCCGTGCGCGGCCGGCTCGGCCGGTGGCGCAGCTGCCGTGGTGCCGTCGGCATCGTCCGGCGCACGGCACGGTGGTGGCGGGGTGGCCGCAGTGGTGGCGCGCAGCGTGCGACGCGCCTCCGTGCCCGGCGTGAACTCGTTGGCCATCTCGTCCAACGTTTGGAACGCTGTGGTCAGACAAACTACACACTCAAATCGTGCGATGGTCGATAACTGCCTGTGGAGTCCCCATCGCGTACTTGGATGCACCTACCGGCCAAGACGTTGTCGTGCGCCGTCCACCGTGCGGCGCGCACCGAGCTCGGCGTTGTTGTCGCCATGCGCTGTCACCATACGAGCAGCGGCAGGCGACAGCGCATCGTTAGCGGACAGGGCCGTCCGACGTTGCGTCCCCGGCGCCCCCGACAACCTTGGCCATCGCTGTCGGCGGCGAAATGGCCGCGGGCACGGACACTTTCGGCGGCTTCTTGCGCTCCAGCTGCCCTTGCAGCTGCTGCTTCAGGCTTGCGCACTCGTTCGGGTCGGTCGCCAGGAACAGGTGCAGCACCTTGCGCGGCAGCTCTGCGAATGCAGCCACCGGCGACGCCGGCAGTCGATGAGGGACCCAGTCGTTTGAGTGCTGCCGCGTATACGCTACGTGGCTATTGCGTAACCCCACCTTGGCCGCCGCAGTGGCGCAGGATGCTCGGCGCGGACGAAAGCAGCAGGCGCAAGCACAGCGCCGTGGTGCCTGGCGCCGTGGCGGGCGCCGTACCATCGGTTGGCCGCTCAAAGTCAAAGTGCGACAGCTTGCTGTATGGCACTTCGACGAGGTCGTGGTCATCTTCGCCCGGGAGGCGGGCCTCGAACGAGATGCCGTGCACGTTGAAGTCGATCCAGAAGTGCGCCACATGGCGCGACGGCGTCGCTGCCGACGGCGCGGCACGGCGGGCGGCGGCCGGCCGAGCGCCCGCCGGCGTTGCTGACGGAGGCGCTGCCGTCGGCGTAGCGGCGTCCGCCGGAGGCGCCAACGCCTGGCCGCAGTAGTACACGGCCAGGCCGCGCACGGACCGCAGCCGTTCGGCCATGTCGGTGGCACCCGCCGCTGTGCCGGGGGCAGCAGCGCGGTGGTTGAGCGTCACTTGGAAGATGCGGCAGTCGGCCTCAAAGTGGGCCGAGCGGATGCGCTCGAACGCGGTGGCGGCATCGGCCGACGCCGCGCGGAGCTGCGTCACCGCGTTGGAACGAATGACGGCGGCGGTGCCCGCCGTGGTCGACGAAGCGGCCGCCGCGCTGCGGAACAGCAGCTCGCTGAGCAGCCGCTGCAGGCGAAAGTCGACGCTGGACACCAGGGCGTTCACAAGCCGCTGCAAGGCGGTCGCGTCCAGAAGCGTCTGGATGGCCATGACGTTGCGGGGCGCGCGGTCAAGGATCTCGTTGGCCACCTCGCATGCCTGCGGCGACATCAGGGTTAGTAAGCGGAACAACGGTACGTTGATTCACACTGCTGCGACCGCAGCGGGCGACAATGCAACCGGGATCGACGCTACTTACATGTCGGCGCACTTGAATTTGCGCGACGCTGTCGCGGGCCGATCCGTCGACGGCCACTTGCACGAGCGTGGGCAGGTACAGCTCGCCGACCTTTTCCTTCACTGCATCGGACGGGGGCACACTCATACGGCTTTCGCTCTAACGTATGTCAGGCATCTGTGCGTCGCGGCACACGGAAGACCGCCTGCCACGCACCGGTCTTGGACGGCGTTTGGGCGTCGCGGAAGAGGCCGGCCATGGTCGCGCGCAGCGCCGCCCCGATGGCCGCCGTCGGTCCGTCCGCTCGCGTGTCGAGCGCGCTGACCAGTGACACAACGGTGGTGCAGACCGCGCGCGCGAGCTCCGCATGGTGCCAGATATGCACGTCGGGAGCCGCCTCGCCAAACTCGGCCAGGAGGCGCAGCACCGCCGGCGCGCAAACGGGCACCGCCAGCGCCTGCACGCGATCGGTTGCACGCGGGTCGCGATGGATTGTTTGAGTTCGGCGCACGTGGTGCGAGCTACGGCGCACGCTGCGTACGTCGGTCAGCAGGCGCGCAAAGAACTTTGGCCACCGCTCGTCCCTGCACCAGACGCAGACATGCATTGCAGGCCGCGCCGTTAGTGCTCTGTGTTTCGTGACTTGAGCCAGGCGCGGCGTGACGGTACCGAACGCGGGGAATGCGCAGCGGTCCGCCGGCGGGTGCCGTGGGCGGCATGGTTGCGCGCAACACGTCGAGCTGGCGCATAAAAATGATGACGCCCGCAACCGTGATGGCGGCATCCGGCGCAGCGGCCACGGCAAAGAACTCTTCGAGCAGCGCGGTCGGCGACACGCCCTCCCCGTCCACTGCAGTGGGCACGGGGACCTTGTCGGGCGTCGCGACCGCCGTCGGTGCTGGCGCTGGCGCTGGCGCCGGCGCGTCCACCTGGGCAGGTGGCTTGCCTGGGGGCAGGTTTTCTGGAGCCTGCCGCAGCGTCACGCGGTGCAGGACGAACGGCGGTGCCCCGTGCGCATCGTTAGTTCTGCCGCAGCTGCCCCACGCTGCACGGGTTGGTGCAATGGGGTTGCACCGTACCGGTTGCGCATGCGGCTTGGCCGCTGTGCGCGGCGACGACCGACGGCCCATCGCGACCGTCCGCTGGTGCGAGCCGCGACGACACGACGCGTAACGTAGCACAGAGGCGGTAACGCCAGCGAACGCGCCAATATACGCCCGTGCGTTGCTCGCACCCGCCAACGTCGCTTGCCAGTCCGGGGCCGCTGACAGGTACCTAAGTTGCCGGCACTTGAGGCGGGCGCGCCGGTGGACGCTCGAACCGCGACGCGTCGGTGAACGGCGAAAGTGGCCAGGTGCCTATCCGGCGGCCAGGTGCCTAGGACCGCCTAGGCAGTTGGTCGACCGCGAGTGACCGGCACGGGGCCGCATAGGGGATTGGTCATCCGACATGCGTGCATCGGCGCATGCATGCACGTGTCGGTGCGATCAGGCGCGATCGGTGAACACACAGCTCCTTCATCGTCGCTGTACAAAGGCACGTAGAAATACAACACGGAGCGGCGCTACATGTGCGCCTGAAGGTGTGCGGCCAGCTGCTGCACGCCAGTGTGGAGGGCCTGCTTGGCCGCGGGGTCCAGTCCCGCCAGCCACGACACGTCGGCCAGCGCCCGCTCCAGTGCCGTGCGCACCTGCGCGACGACGGGCGGGTCGGTGCCGTTCTCGGTGCCGGAGGGCAGACGCGGCCGCTTCGGTGACGGCGGGGCGGCGGCCGGGGCGGTGTCGACGCTTTCGGTGTGGACAGGCGTGTCGCCGCCAGCTCTTGCAGGCACGCGCGGCAAGGGCGTGGCACGCCAGGAGGCGGCGGCGGGCCACTGACGCCAGACGTCGAGCTCGGCGAGCACGGCCGCCGCGTCGGCGCGCGTGCCCTCGCCTGTGATGTAGCGCACCACCGCCGGGCGGCTGTCGGGTGGCATCATCGACTCAAGAAAGTGCGGCACGGTGGTGTACCGACCAAACTGCATGAGCTCGTGCAGCGCGTTGCTCTTGGCCAGGGCGGCCAGCAGCGGCGCGTCGGGCTCCGGCAGGCTGAGCAGCGCCACCGACAGCGCCGCCACCGCCGGCCCAAACGCCGTCGCGTCGGTCGCCGTCCGCGGCCGCACGTGGCCGCACGCGCCGACCCAGCCGGCCAGCAGCAGCGCCGCGCACGCGGCCGCGCCGCCGCCGCGGGGCCGGCGGTTGACGGCGTCGGCGGCCGCCTGCAGCAGCGGCACGCTGTCGGCGACGGGGAGCACCGGCAGCACCGCCGTGGCCAGCGCGAGCAGCGGCGCGCCCGCGCCCCAGCCCTGGGCGTCGTCCAGCCCAGCCGTGGCGAGGGTGTCGGCATCGGACCCCAGCAGCGCGGCCACCGCGGCGGCCGCAGCGGCGGCCACGCTGGCCAGCCGGGGCAGCGTCGCGGTCAGCAGCAACGCCGCGGTAGCCGGGTCGCGCAGGGCCAGCGCGAGGTGGCGGCCCAGGAAGGCCGCCTGGCCGATCGCCTGCAGCACGCGCGCCGGCTCGGGCAGCGCCGCGGCCGCGCCGCCGGCGCCTGCACCGCCGCTGCCGGCGGGCTGCCGCGGAAAGACGACGCTGACGGCCGCCAGCAGCTGCACCATGAGCCGGTCCACCAGCTGTTGTGCCCCGCGCAGCACCGACGGCGGCAGACGCGGCAGGATGCCGGCCACGGCATGGATCGCCGCCACCGCGCGCACGGTTGGCAGCGACACGGCCGCCGGGCCGCGCGCGGTGGGAGCCAAGGCGCGCGCACCCCCCGGTGCGGCGGCGGCGGTGTCCACGTCCATGGCGGCGCGCGCGCGCTGCAGGGCTTGCTCGGCCGCCTCCTGCGCCGCGGCGCGCCCGACGAGCCGCAGCAGACTGTGGGCCACTTGCAGCACAGCGAAGCTGCGCAGGTCGGCGCCGGCGTCGAACGCGCCGTCCACCCACGCGTCCAGCAGCAGCATGGCCGCCCCCACGGTGCGGCGCTCGGCCGCGGCGGCCGCGCCGCCGGGAGTCGCGGCGCGGTGCAGCTGCTGGTACCACAGGGCAGTGAGCGCCGCCGTCACCACCACGGCCGGCAGGGGGGCCACCTCGCGCGCCGGCGTCGGCGCGTCCGTCGGCGGGCCCGTCGCGGCGGCGATCAGCGCCGTCAGCAGCGTGCGCTCCCAGTCGACGGCGGCGCCCGCGGGCAGGCATGCGGCTGCGGTCGCGGCCGTCGTGATGGTCTGCCACAGCAGCGTGTCGTTGGCGGTCGGCGGGTCCGTGGGCAGCGGCGGCGCGAGAAAGACAGCCAGCGGCAGGCGGGCGACGGTGTCCAGCACGCCCGCGCGCAGGAGGAGCAGCGCGTCCGCCGTGGTCAGCGGCAGCGCGGCCTCGGTGGGCGCCGCCGGCTGGGCACCGCCACCGGGCGCGCCCCAGTTGTGCAGCAGCATGAGCGCCAACTGCAGCCCGCCCAGCGCGAGGCGCAGCGCCTCGTCGGCGTCTTCCTTGGCCGCGCCAGCGGCGACCACATGGCCCACCAAGGTCGAGCGGGTGGCGCCGTCCAGCGCGGCCTGCCCCAGCCACTGGCACAGGACGGCGTCGACGGGCAGGGCGACCTGCTTTGTGAGGGCCGCGAGCACCTCGGGCGGGTAGGCGTGGGGCGCCAACGCCGTGGGCGTCGCACGGCCCCGAGCCCGCACAAGGCAGCGCACCACGTGCTGTGCAGCGGTTGGGTGCGCGGCGATCGCGGCGCCGTGCGCACGCAGCAGCTGGCTCAGGTGCGCGAGGTAGAAGCGGTGCAGGGTCAACTCCTTGTGCTTCGCCTTGGCGTCGTCGGTGTGCGCTATGAGGACGTAGGCGGCGAGGTGCTCCTCGATCCCGGCGGCCGAGTCGACGACGAGACGGTCGAGCACATCGCTTGGCAGCGCCCGAGCCTCCACGACGAAGCGCATGACATGCTTCCACGCGACGTTGAGCGTCGCAAAGTCGTCGCGGCAGGACAGAACCAGCAACAGTTTTTCGAGGTAGGCGGCGCGGCACGCATCGGCAGCAACTTTGGCGTCCACCGCGAGGCTGCGCACCGTGTCGGCGGTCAGGGCGTCGAGCGTGGCAGTTAAGAGGTTCAAGGCGCTCCGGTGCAAGGCGCTCCAGTCAGCCCCTTCGCAGGCCAGGTCCCGGCGCTTAAACAGGGCGCGGGTCGCCACGTCCAGGCTCGCGCGCGCGATAGCGTCGAGGGCGTCGCCGGTGCCCGGCTCGGCCGCCACGGACGGCCACACGCTGAGCAGGGTGAGAAAGTCGACGGCGTCGCGCAGCGCGTGCAGGACGGCCCTCGTCGTGCACGACCCGCCATCGACGGCTGGGAGGTGATGCCCGACGATGGCGTTCACGGCGGCCACGAGCTGCGCGCGCAGCGGCGGCGTCCGGAGCACGGTGGCGACGCCGACCTCCAGCGTGAGGGCGTGGACGGTGGCTAGCGACGGAGCGACGGTGCTGCCGCGGTCGGCCACCGCGGCCAGCGCCGCCTCGAGCGGCGTCGCCATCGCGGCGGCGCGCACCGCGTTCGAAATTTCGCGCCAAAACTGTGGCCACGTGGTCGACTGGTGAACGCGACGCGTGGATGCACACGCGACGGAAACGCTCTTCTGGCTCTGGCCTGCGGCTCGGACAGGCTGCGGCACTTGTATTGGGGGGGATTGTGAAGGTGCAGATTGGTTCCCGGGCCGGTGCATACAGCAACGGCCAAAAAAACGACGTGGGAACAGTGGAGTTGCGGCAACACAGGAAGGCACGCACACGAGACCAGAGTACAGCCGCGTCACATGCGCGGGACAAGGGACAAACACAGAAGGCATTGACAACTCGCGCTGCGGCGAGCAAAAAGCTAGAATACATGCTTCGAAAAACGTAGTTCAATCAAACCGGGATTGTCGATCTAACGCCTCGCCGAGCAACGGCTGCGAGACGGACGCCGCCGCCGAGCCCGCGGCGGCGTCGCGCAGCGACCGCGCAAGGCGCGGTGCTGGCGAGCTCGCGCTGTACGAGGGCAGCGCCGGCGAGGCATTGTCGCCCGGGCTGGCCACGCTGTCATCCTCGTAGTCGTTGGGCAGGTCGAGCGTGCGGTCTGGGTCGGTGGCGTGGTTGATCACGAGCGCCAGCTCCTTCTCAAAGGTGCTCGAGCCGCCGTCGTCGTCCTCGTCGTCCTCGACCCAGTCGTAGAAGGCGCGCGGCTCCGTGCCGGCGCCGCCGAGCGCCTCGGCGCCCTTGGCGTCGCCAGGCGGGGTGTACCGGTTGGAGAGCCACGGAATCAGGTACTGGTGGTCCAGGCGCTTCCACCGGGCGAGCGCCGACTTGGGCGACGCGGCCGCGAGCCGCCGCCGGGCCTCCAAGTCGTCGGCGGGGGTCTCGACGTCGCCGACCTTGATGCGGAGCGCCCGCAGCAGGATCGGCGTCGACGCGCCGATGGCGCCGGTCGAGATCATGCCGAGCACCAGCGTCGTGGTGATGAGCATGTCGCGCTTGGGCACCGTCTCGGGGTTGAGCATCTCGCACAGCGCAAAGGCCATGGCGCCGCGCAGGCCCGCGTGCCAGTGCATGACCTGGGCCAGCGTGTTAAAAGGAGTGCAGCCTAAACAGCGTTACTACGGCCGCCGATGGGCCTCGACCCGTTCCCCGCGCGGCCCGGGTGCAACGCAAACCTGGAAGCGGAACGGGATCTTGGTGCGGCGCCACAGGTTGGCAACGGCCGACAGCGGAAAGATGCTGATGGCGCGGCCCAGCAGCATCACGAGCAGCGTGACAAAAATGTACGCCGGGTCCCACTCGAGGTCCTTGGTGACCAGCGCCGAGCCCATGAGCACGTAGATGAACGTCTCGGACATAAACGCGGCCGCCTTGAGCATGTCGATGATCGAGGTGCGCGTCGCCTCCGTCACGTTGTAGACCGTGTAGTGCCGCAGGACAAAGCCGCAGAGGAAGACGGCCATGATGCCGGAGAGGTGCGCGATGTGCGCGAGCGTGTAGGCCAGGTAGCCCGTCGTGACGAAGAGGACGAGCGCCCACGACCGCGTGGGCGGCGGCAGGTGCTTGGTCAGCAGCGACGCGAGAACGCCGACGCCGATGCCGATGACCATCGAGCCGACGACGGTGAGCACAAAGATGCCGAGCGCCTGCGCCAGGTCGCCGGCCTGAAAGACCTCGCTGCCCGAGTAGCTCAGGAGGATCTCGAACATGACGAAGGCGACGGCGTCGTTGAGGATGCTCTCGCCAAACACCAGAGCGTATAGCAGCCGGTCGACCTTCATCTCGGCGAACACGGCGAGCACGGCGACCGTGTCGGTCGCGGAGATAAGCGTGCCGAACAGGAGCGCGTCCAGCGCGGTCGGGCCGCTGTAGACGAGGCCGGCCATCTGGAGGCCGTAGAGCACGTAGCCGATGAACAGCGCCGACAGGACGGTGCCCAGCATGGCCAGCAGCGCAATGGAGCCGAGGTTGTTGAAGAAATTGCGCTACGGGCGCGTGGCGCGTGGCCGCGGGGGGGCAGGGGCGGTGCGCAGGTCAGCGTCGGGCACGACGCTGGCGCACGGGCACGTGCCCGGGACAAGGCACATACGCGGTTGGTGGTGAAGCCGGCTTCGAAGACGATGATGGGCAGCAGCACCGACAGGAACAGGTCGCTGCTAAACTCGATCGTCGTGGCTGGCGCGCGCAAACGGGCCGACGGCACCCACCGGGCCTGGGCATTAGCGCGTGGACCATTGAAGCGGGGGACAAAAAGGCGGCGGCGACGTACCGCCCGTCGCCTCGGCAATGCCGCCGTACGCCGCGCCGATGGCGATGAACACCACTGTGCGGAGCAGGGGCCCGCCATTGCGGGGCCGCACGAGGTGAGCGACAACAGGCGCAAGCCACTCGGGCGAGTGCACCCCCCG
>Ga0180216_1003585_pt1 | contig 12230 bp, 13 predicted proteins | sample eDN3rd37CBELigMG_FD_128879 | JGI IMG/M metagenome (GOLD analysis project Ga0180216, IMG submission 128879) | Enriched Miracle-Growth compost microbial communities from Emeryville, California, USA - eDNA 3rd pass 37_C BE-Lig MG (version 2)... ...
GGATTTATGCCCCTTTAGATATTCCAAGACAGCTTCTAATTTTTCATCAGTTGAATATTTGGCCATAGAAAAACTGCACCTCCAATTGTTAGTGGTGTCTAACAATTGGGGTGCAGTTCATTGTGAGCTGGTCCTTTGCTTTTTCAAACATTTACTCGTTGTTAAACCATCTCGTTATATAATGCTAAAGGTATGAAGAAAGACAGGGTGGGAGAGATCATGGTGGAAGTGTGGTTGGCTTTTTTGATTTTCGCCTTGACCATTGCGCTGGTCATTTGGCAGCCGAAAGGGCTTGGCATAGGCTGGAGCGCGACGGGCGGGGCTATATTGGCATTGATCTGCGGGGTCGTCAGCTTTGATGATGTCGCAGCTGTCACCGGGATCGTCTGGAACGCTACTTTGGCGTTCGTCGCTATTATTCTCATTTCCTTGATCCTGGACGAGATCGGCTTTTTTGAATGGTCTGCCTTGCATATGACCCGGTTCGCCAAGGGAAGCGGGACATTAATGTTCGTCTACGTTGTGTTGTTGGGGGCGGCTGTATCTGCCTTCTTCGCCAATGATGGCGCAGCACTGATATTGACGCCGATCGTGCTGGCTCAGGTGCGCGCCCTGCAATTGCCGGACTCCATGATTTTGCCGTTCATTATGGCGAGCGGCTTCATCGCGGATACGACATCCTTGCCATTGGTGGTCAGCAACCTGGTCAATATTGTATCGGCTGACTACTTCGATATCGGATTCATGGAGTATGCATCCCGGATGATCGTGCCCAATTTTGTTTCCCTGGGTGCCAGTTTGTTGGTTCTTTACCTTTATTATCGCAAAAACATTCCCAAGGAGTACGATCTGAACAACTTGAGGAAACCACGGGAAGCCTTGAAGGATCTCCGGCTTTTTCGCCTCTCCTGGGTCATCCTTGGCCTGTTGCTGATCGGGTTTTTGGCAAGCGAAGCACTGGCGATACCCGTCTCCTTCGTGATTGGGGCGGCTGCCTTGATATTTCTTCTGGCCGCGCGAAGCAGCCAAAGCATTCAGACCAAAAAAGTAATCCAAGAGGCTCCTTGGTCCATCGTCGTTTTTTCGATTGGCATGTACGTGGTCGTGTATGGATTGCGAAATGTAGGCCTTACGGATGCGTTGGGTGGACTGATTCAGGCCATTGCCGAACGAGGGCTGTGGTCGGCTACAGTCGGTATGGGATTTCTGTCTGCTGTGCTTTCGTCTGTGATGAACAATCTGCCTACGGTGATGATCGGTGCATTGGCGATCCAAGGGACGGAAACCACCGGGATCATTCGTGAAGCATTGATCTACGCCAATGTCATCGGCAGCGATTTGGGTCCCAAGATCACTCCGATCGGCTCCTTGGCCACGTTGCTCTGGCTGCATGTCTTGTCCCGCAAAGGGGTACGCATCACCTGGGGCCAGTACTTCAAGACAGGAATCGTACTAACCGTTCCGACCCTGTTGCTGACACTGGCAGGTCTGTATTGTTGGCTGTCTATCATTGCCCTTCTATCTTGATGAAGCGGGCGCCTTTTACTGGGTGCCTGCTTTTTTAGTTGCAAAAGAACCTCAAAGGCTTTAGTATACATATAGGGGTATATGTATAAAATAAAGAAGGAGAGATGAGGAAAATGGAAAAGGAAAAAACCACGATTGTCCTGTTCAGCGGGGATTTAGATAAAGCAATTGCAGCATTCATCATTGCGAACGGAGCTGCCGCCTATGACCATGATGTGACGATCTTCTTCACCTTCTGGGGTCTCAACACCATGCGCAAAGACGAGGTCGTCAACGTAAAGAAAAACTGGCTGGAGAAAGCATTCGGCTGGATGATGCCAAGGGGACCGAAAAAATTGGGTCTGTCCAAAATGAACATGCTGGGAATGGGGCCAGCCATGATCAAGCATGTCATGAAAAGGCACAATGCCCTGTCGCTGCCGCAGTTGATAGAGCTGGCGCAGGAGCAAGGAGTCAAGCTGGTTGCTTGTACGATGACGATGGACCTTTTGGGTCTGCAAAAGGAAGAGCTGGTGGATGGGATGGAGTTCGCTGGCGTAGCTGCCTATCTCGGAGATGCCACCCGGGCCAAAGTGAATCTGTTTATCTAACCTCCCTGATTTCGTCTATAATAGAATACAGGTATACGTATGAATGGAACGGAGGGAAAGCAGATGGACTATACGTATGGTGAAGATGTGAAAAGACGATTGCGCCGGATCGAGGGACAGATTCGAGGCGTGCTCCGGATGATGGACGAGCAGAAAAATTGCAAGGAAGTCGTAGCTCAGCTATCGGCAGTCCGCAATGCTTCCGATCGAGCCATTGCCCAGATCGTAGCCGAAAATCTGCAGCGCTGCTTGCTGGAAGAAGAGGGGACAGGCAAGGACCCGGAAAAAATGGTGAAGGAAGCAATCGAACTGCTGGTGAAAAGCCGCTAGATAGAAAGGGCGTATGTTTGTATGGATTTTACAACCATCCTATTAATCGCTGTTTACGCCTTGCTCACCTGGTTTTTGGTAACGCGTTTTGTTCCTGTCAAAGGACTGCAAAACCTGAGTGCCGATCAGTTCAAAGAGCGAGTCAACAAAAGAAGCGGCGTATTGCTCGTCGACGTACGAGAGCCGCACGAGTATAAAGCCGGGCATATTCCTTCAGCAGTCAATATTCCCTTATCCCAATTGAACAATCGGGTCAAGGAAATTTCCCCCAAAAACGAGATTCTGCTCTACTGCCGCAGCGGCGTGCGCAGCAAACAGGCGGCCAAAGTTCTGAAAAGGCATGGCTATGATAAACTGTCCCATTTGCGCGGAGGCATCTCCGTCTGGCGCGGCCCTGTCAAAAAGAAATAATAGCCCCAAGAGAATAGGGAAAGACCAGCGCTCACAGGAAGCGCTGGTCTTTTGCGTCTGTCTATCGGTTGTGTGAATTAGAATTAGTACCCGACCAGGGACCCGATGATTGGGTAATGGAATGGACGTCCTTGGAGCGAATAAATGACGCCTTTGATCGGATAGTAGATGCCCATCAGACCGAACACGATCAAGAAGGGAATCCCGATCAAAATATAGGAAAATATTGCGGAGATGCTGATCAACAGTCCAATTGCGATATGGAAGAGCAAGGCTTGCAATGCCATTCTTTTGACGTGTTGGTCTTGCATCAGCAGCCAGACGAGCAGGGGCACCAGAAAAGGTGCAAAAAATGCACTTGCATGAGTAATTGCTTTAACTCCATTGTGATCCATGTATGACCCTCCTAAAGGTAGCCGAACCAGTGTATGTTCTTATTGTACTGCATCGACTCATCGACAGATACCGTCAAGAGCGCGATTTTTGTCTCCACCTTGAGACGGAGCACCTGTTTCTGCTAAAATTTACAAGTCGCCTGAACGGTGTGCTTGCCTGTATAGTGGGCGGTGCAGATGCGCGTTCATCTGTGTACGGGTACCCTTTGCGAAAAGTAGGAGGAACGGAACAAGATGAGTATAGAGATGCTGAGTGAATCCGTGGGTCAGTTTGGGTATCCGGCTCTTTTCTTCACGTTGTGGTTGGGTATTGTAGGAATGCCCATTCCGGATGAGGTTATTGTATTGTCAGCTGGAGTGCTGACTTCGATTGGTGTACTGAGTATAATCCCTGCTTTTATCGCCACGTATCTTGGCGTCGTGTCCGGCTTGTCTCTCGGATATGTGCTGGGCAGAACCCTCGGTGCTCCCGCGTTGAATTGGATCAGCAAGAAAAAAGGGATGAACAGGCACGTCGAACGCGCCCAGTCTTTGCTGGAGCGCTATGGCAGCTACGCCTTGTGCATCAGCTATTTTCTCCCGGTGGTGCGTCATGTGGTGCCCTACCTGGTGGGGATCGGAAAGATGACATTTCGCCGCTATGCGCTGTTTTCCTATACGACCGGTCTGGTATGGACACTGATCCTATTTTTGGTCGGGTATGTGATTGGAGATCAAGCAACGAGTATAGATGCTTTTCTGAACATGTTCACCAGGGGAATCGCGCCAGCCATTGCGGTGCTGATCGTGGTCGTGATAGGGTGTGTGTTTGGCTACAGGAAATACAAAGAAAAGAAACTCCGTGTACAGGCAAAGGTCGACCAGGACCCCGATTGCTAGGCTTACAAAAATCGCGCGAAGGTTGATAAGCTAGTGTTACAATAGTCTCCGGTACAGACTGGGGAGATCTTTGCAACCCCATGAAAGAGGAGAGACTTGAGTGGCAACCAAGAAGCAATTGATCTGGGCGGATGCATCCTTGCTATTCATTGCGCTGGCCTGGGGCTATACCTTTGTCTTGAGCAAAGACATCCTGACAGAGATAGCCCCCTACACCTTTTTGGGCACGCGCTTTTTATTGGCATCCCTGATTCTCCTTCCCTTTGTCTGGAGGCGAATGAGAGGGGTGAGTCGGGAGGTTTGGGTGCAGGGATTGATCTGCGGGATCGTCCTGTGCGCAGCCTACACGTTCCAAATTCTCGGCATCGACCGGACCACCCCGGGAAAAGCAGGAGTGATTACGGGGACCAACGTCGTCATCGTTCCCTTTCTGTATTACTTATGGCGGCGCAAGCCCGTGGGAAAAGCAGCCGTGACGGGCAGCCTCCTCGCTTTTGCAGGACTGGTGTTTTTATCAGGGGATGAGGGGTGGACAGGCATTGCCTTTGGGGATGTTCTGGTTTTTCTATGCGCCATCTTTTTTGCCCTGCACATATTATTGGTTGATCGCGTATATGAGGAGCGGATAGAGGTCGATTCCCTCATGTTCGTCATGATCCAATTGCTTGTGGTCGGGGTCATCGATCTGGTCATTGCCTTCTTCGTCGAGCCGATGCCTCAGGGCTTGAGTCCGTATGGCTGGTTTGCCTTTTTGTTCGACTGCCTGATCGGGACCTTGCTCGCCTATGTGGTGCAAATCAAAGCGCAGCAATTCTCGCCTCCGGTCCATGTCAGCATCCTGCTTTCACTAGAAGCGGTATTCGCCTTTCTTTTCTCCTGGCTGCTTTGGGGCGAGCCTGTGACTCCCATCATCTGGACAGGGGTCGTGCTGATGCTTGCTGGCATCTATATTACGGAGCTTGGAGATTATCAAAAACCCACCTGAGTGAAGAGCGTGCAGCTCCACTCGGGTGGGTTTTCTGGTCTGATTAGGCGGCGGGTGAGGCGGTTTTGGGCTGTTTGCGCTGCACCAGTTTGGGCAGTATGATTCCCAGCAGGATGATGGCTACACCAGCGACTTGCAGCCAGCTTACCTGCTCCTGCAGGACGATGGCGGATGCGAAGACGGCCGTCGGCAATTCTGCCGCTCCGAGAATCGTGGCCATTCCGGCTCCGACATGCGGCACTCCAAAATTGAAGCAGGCTGTGGGGATCAGGATACCAAACAACGCCAGCAAGAAAACATAAGGGAACAACCCCTCCCACAGTGTGCCGTCGATCAGGAAGACGGGCGGATAGATGAGACACGTCAACAGGAGCGACCCGGTGGACATGCTGGAACTGCGGAGCCAGGGATTGACACTCAAGGCAGTTTTGCCGCTGAAAATAATGAAGAGCGTGTACGAGACGGCTGAGAGCAATCCGAACATGATTCCCAAAGGCTGAAATTGCTGCAGCCCCCCGTTTTCCAGCAGTCCTCCCGCCAGCATCGTTCCCAGAAACAGCAGAAGCAGAGAACCCAGCGTCGGTTTGTCCGGACGTTTGCGCGTCATGATGGCTTCTGCCAAAACCCCCATCCAGGTGAATTGAAACAGCAGGAGAATAGCGAGCGACGCAGGGATGTACTGCAGTGAATTGTAGTACAGGATTCCTGTTGTTCCGACTGCGATGCCGACACCTGCCAAAAGCAGCAGCAGACGTTTTTGCGGCTTGGTGCGCAGAAAGAAGAGCGCAGGAATCCAGGTTAAAAGAAACCCAAAGACCATCTGACCGCCTATGACTTGTGATGGGGAAAATCCTTGGCTGTACGCGAGCTTGACGATCGTGGAAAGAATTCCGTAACTGCAAGCCCCGAAAAAGACCAAGAGCATATATCGCATGCCTGTATCTCCTTACTTGATTTCGTTCTCCAATCCGTAGCTTAGAATAATACGGAAGCTTGCATTTGTCCATCTTCCTCCTCTTGATTTCGAAATGACAGGTAAAAAAGGTTTATCTATCTTCTTTATGTGGAAATAAGGATATGATGCAGTCCTTGAAAAATTTCGCAACTCTTATACCGTTGCGCCCAGGGCAACAGGCGGAGAAGGAGGAGGATGGTGTTTTCAAAGATCAAGGCCCGATTATTGCTCATGACGATTCTTGTATGCCTACTCTCGGCTCTGTTAAACTTCTGCTTTCTGTTGAATCACGAAGCTCAAATAGAGAATGCAAGAGACACGTGGCTTTCCGCCGACACTTCGGGCACAATATGGCTTGAAAGTGACCGTCAGCAAGAGAGTCATGTCTCTCACCATGCCCCTCTCCATTGGATGCATTGCCTGTATTGTGGGATCAATCTGATTGTTATGGTTTTGGGGATATGCGGGGCATTTTGGATGTATCGTTGGAAGAAGGGCTCCCGCAGTGAAACGCAGCCCGCCGCCACGCTCTCCGAAAATGGCTTGGATCAAATCGTACGCAGCCTGTACCTGGCGGTGGAGATGAAGGATTCCTATACGGCTGGTCATACGGAGCGTGTAGCCCAGTATGCCTTGGCCATCTACGATCAGATGGACGAGTCGCAAAAGCGGATGCTTCCTCGCAATGATTTGCGATACGCAGGTTTGCTTCATGATATAGGGAAGGTTGCCATCCCCGATCACATTCTGCAAAAAGAGGGCAAGCTGACACCGGAAGAGTACGAAATTGTAAAGCTGCACCCGACGACCGGAGCAGATATGGTGGAACAGATCGAGAGTCTTGCCCACATCAGCCGGGGAATACGCTATCACCATGAGCGATGGGATGGACGCGGTTATCCGCATCAGTTAAAAGGAGAACAGATTCCGCTGATGGGACGGATTTTGGCAGTCGCGGATACGTTCGATGCCATGATTTCAACACGTTCGTACCGCCAAGCGGTATCTGCGAAAGCAGCTTATAAAGAAGTGCTGCGGTGCTCACACACGCAGTTTGACCCACAAATCGTCGAGTGCTTCAAAAAGGCCTATGAGAAAGGCGCTCTCCAGATGAAAAAACCGCACTCTGAGTAGGATACTGGGCCGGCTGGGGAAGCATTCTCCAGCAATGGATGGCTTTACGCCTTGCTAACCACTCATTTCTTTGGTATTCTTAATTGTGCCGTGCTAGACGGGGAGGTTGCGGTGCCCTGTAACCTGCAATCCGCAACAGCAGGGTTGAATTCCTATCCTAGGTCTTCTCATGTGAGGCTGCCGTATGGTAGCGGTGTTGAGGATCGGGTCCTGTGCAACGCGAACCCATGAACCTGGTCAGGTCCGGAAGGAAGCAGCCATAAGTGGATCATCGCGTGTGCCGCAGGGTAGCCTGGTCTGAGCTGCAGCCATATGTAACGCTTGGATGTGGAGTATCGAAGATAGGTGCACGGTACCTATACAGCAATCAACGAGTGGTATGTCCCAATCGGGGGCGTACCACTTTTTTGTTTGGACCGATAAAAGAGGATTTTGTTGTTTTTTGGCGAGAACTAGCGAAAGATTTCTCCCGAACACATCCCCTGATAGAGCAGGTTTTTGTTCCATTTTCACGAATTTTCCTAAAGGGAAAAAACGATATGCTTTCCTGTGCGATGAAGTACGTCATAGGTCAGGAGGGACAAGCTGTGAGTGCATCTTTTTCGTTACACCATGTTGGCTCGTCCGATCGATTGCAGCGGTTCATGCATCAACTGCCTACTGCCGTTTTATTGGTCGATCACGAGGGTAGGATCGTAGAAGTAAACGAACAACTGCTTCGTGTGACCGGTTATTCGCGGGAGCAATTGGTCTCTCATGCTGTGCAAACCATTCTTCCTTCCAATGGTTCCATCGGAGAGTTCTATGAGGAACTCATAAGTCGGGAAAGCGAGTCGGCAGGGTTTGTCGAGGTGGAATGGCTGAACAAATGGGGAAAGTCGAGCAAAACCCCAGTTATGATCTTGTTGCAGGAAGCCGAGAAACCATTGTATCTCCTGCATTTTTTTCAATTGGGGAGAGAGACCGATCAAGATTTGGCACAGAGGATCGTCAACAAGCTGACGCACGATACCAGCCTGGGGCTGTTCGTGCTGGATCGTGAGGCGCATATTGTTGAAGCCAGTCTGACTGCCTGCAAATTGCTGGGCATGGAACGGATGCAGATTTTGAACAAACACGTCGATCAGTTGTTTGCCGGGATTCCCGAGCAGCATCGCCTGATCAAAAAAGAATGGCTGGATGGCGTCAAGCTGCATAATATCGCCACTTCATGGACCAATGATACCCAGCGCTACGAATTAATCGTCGATGCGAACACGATTCAGGATGAATCAGGCAAGACGGTTGGCGCTTTTGTTTTGTTCAAGGACATCACCAACCTGCGCTCCTTTGAACAAAAAATTGAACGGAATGAACGCCTAGCCATGATTGGACAAATCGCCGCTGGCACCGCCCACGAGATCCGCAATCCGCTTACCTCCATCAAAGGGTTTCTCCAGATGTTCCTGCAATCGTTCACCGAGAGCGGGATGGACCGGGAGAAAGCCTACACCGAGATCATGTTGACAGAGATCAACCGGATCAATTCCCTCGTCAGCGAGTTTTTGTTGTTAAGCAAGCCACGAGACGTACAGTATTCCATCGTCGATCTGAATATTATCTTTGAAGAAATCCTGCCTATTGTGGAGTCACAGGCGCATTTGTTCGGAGTGGAGGTGAAGTTTGCTTCCCGCGGCAAGCTGCCGATGGCGGTGGGGGATACGGAGCTGCTCAAGCAGGTATTTATCAACATTTGCAAAAACGGTATAGAAGCGATGGGAGAACAAGGGACGCTGCGCATTTCTCATCATATCGATCACGACGGGGACAAGATGAGCATTGACATTCACGATACAGGCCCAGGTATTCCCGTCTACATCATCGACAAAATCTTTGATCCGTTTTTTACGACCAAGGAAGAAGGGACGGGGCTTGGACTTTCGGTTTGCCAAAAAATCATACACGACCTTGGAGGACAGATCCGCGTCTCCTCCAAAGGCTACGGCACCACCTTCCATATCCTGCTGCCATATTTATAGTTACGTGAAAAAGAGCGAAATCTTCCCGGACATCTGTGCCGGGATTTTTTTCGGGAAAAGAGTATCCCGTACACATGAGCGTTTTGTACGAACTATGCCAATGGTGTATACTATATAGGATATAGAAGAGGACTGTGCAGATGGGGAGTGTCACACGAACATGGCTTATACCGCGCTGTATCGCGTATACCGACCGCAGACATTCGAAGATGTAGTCGGACAAGAACATGTGACGATCACCTTGCGCAACGCATTGCGCGAAGGTCGGCTTTCCCACGCCTATTTGTTCAACGGTCCCCGTGGTACGGGTAAGACAAGTGCAGCGAAAATCATGTCCAAAGCAGTCAACTGTGAACAGCCGCAGGATGGAGAGCCGTGCAATGAGTGTGCGACGTGCCGAGCCATTACGGAGGGTTCCGTCACGGACGTGCTGGAAATTGACGCCGCCTCCAACCGCGGCGTCGAGGAGATTCGGGACATCCGCGATAAGGTGAGATTTGCTCCAAGCGACGTCCGATATAAAGTGTACATTATCGATGAAGTGCATATGCTGACGACGGAAGCGTTCAATGCATTATTGAAGACATTGGAGGAACCGCCGTCCCACGTGCTGTTTATCCTTGCGACGACCGAGCCGCACAAGCTGCCGGCGACGATCATTTCCCGCTGTCAGCGTTTTGATTTTCACCGCATTCCCTTGCAGGTCATGGTCAATCTCTTGCAAAAAATTTGCCTGTCGCAAGGGGTGCGCGTAGAAGAACAAGCTTTGCAGCTGGTGGCGAAGCTGGCGGAAGGCGGAGCCCGCGACGCCTTGAGTCTGTTGGATCAGGCGATCAGCTACAGCAAGGATGAGGTTCGGGCAAGCGACATCATGCAGATCACAGGGACAGTGGCTCAATCGTACTTCTCCACCCTGGCGCTGCATATCGTGGAACGAGATGTGGCAAAGGTGATGGAGCAGTTCGACCGGGTGATGGTACAGGGAAAGGATCCCGAACAGTTCCTGCAGGATTTTCTGTATTACTATCGCGACATGCTGCTGCTCAAGACTGCCCCGCAGCTGGAAGAGATCATCGAACGAACCATGATCGACGACCAGTTCGTAGAGGTGGCGCAAAAACACACGTTGCCCGAGCTGTATGCCAAGATCGAGGTGTGCAATCAGGCGCTGACCCAGTTGAAATGGTCTACCTATGCAAGAGTATTGGTGGAGCTGACGCTGGTCAAGCTGTGTCAGCCTGTTGCTTCGACGACGGCAGAAGCAGCAGTTGGAGCAAGCCCGGGCGAAGCTCCCGGAAGCGCGGAAGTATCCAGCTTGTCAAACCGCATTCGCGTGCTGGAAGAACGGCTGGCGCAAATCCTCTCTGGCCAGGTTGGCATCCAAAGCCCGGCAAAAGCAGAGGAATCTCGCAAGGCGGAGCCAAGACGTACTGCTGCAAGTGCGAGCGGCTCGCGGACTCCGCTCAACAAGGTGCGGGAAGTAGCCAAGTCACTGGACCACAACTTGACCAGACAGGTGCAGGGACAATGGAGCCAAATATTGTCCGACCTGAAGAAGATCAAGATCCAGCATCAGGCGTGGCTGGTCAATGGGCAGCCAGTAGCCGCTGGAGCAGATGCAGTGGTCGTTGTTTTCAAGAGCCCCATACATTGTGATAAGACGATGGAGCCAGAGCTGAAAGGCGTGGTGGAACACGTCATGCAGACAGTGCTCGGAAGGCCGTTGCAGCTGTTGTCTGTAATGGAGGAGGAGTGGCAGTCTGTCGAGCAGTCATCCGCCCAATCGGATGCTCCAGCCGAAGAAGAGCAAGATCCCTTTCTGGCAGAGGCGATCAAGCTCGTAGGTGAAGGGCTCATTGAAGTAAAAGAGTAGGAAGAAATCAAAGGAGGACCCCTCAATGAAAAACATGCAACAGATGCAACAAATGATGAAGCAAGTGAAAAAGATGCAGGAAGAAATGCAGAAAGCGCAAGAAGGTCTGAAAGATAAAACAGTGGAAGGCTCTGCAGGCGGCGGTGCTGTCACTGTGACAGTAGACGGCCACAAGCAAGTGAAGGATATCGTGATCAAGCCTGAAGTCGTCGATCCAGAAGATGTCGAAATGCTGCAAGATTTGGTTCTGGCCGCTGTAAACGATGCGATGCGCAAAGCGGATGAGATGGTAGGCAAGGAAATGGGACGCTTTACCGGAGGAATGAACATCCCGGGATTGTTCTAATGCCAAGCATTTGAAGGAGTAAATACACGTATGTTCTATCCGGAACCGGTGTCCAAGTTGATCGAAGGCTTTATGAAGCTGCCCGGCATTGGGCAAAAAACCGCAGGACGGCTAGCCTTTTTCGTCCTCAACATGAAAGAAGACGATGTGCTCGACCTGGCCAAGGCACTGGTCAACGCCAAGCGTCAGCTTCACTACTGTTCCGTCTGCAACAACATTACCGACCTGGACCCGTGCCATTTGTGTCGGGACAAAAGACGGGACGGCTCCATCATCTGTGTGGTTCAGGAGCCCAAAGATGTCGTGGCGATGGAACGGACGCGGGAGTTCGAGGGTTATTATCACGTCCTGCACGGGGCCATTTCTCCGATGGACGGCATCGGGCCCGAGGATATTAAAATCCCGGACCTGTTGAAGCGGCTGAGCGATGAACAGGTCAAGGAAGTGATCCTCGCGACCAATCCCAACATCGAGGGAGAAGCGACGGCGATATACATCTCGCGCCTGATCAAGCCCTTTGGAATTCGCGTGACGCGGATTGCGCACGGACTGCCGGTGGGTGGAGACCTGGAGTATGCGGATGAGGTGACTTTGACCAAAGCGCTGGAAGGTCGTCGTGAATTATAGCCATGCGAAAAAAGACAGGGTATCCTGTCTTTTTTCTTATGAAGCGTGCCCAGCAAGCCGTTAATTGCTAGTTGGTGAAAGTCCAACCGAGGCAGGAGCCAAGTCACCTCGTAGCTGACAGGCAACTGGTGGAGAAATCCTAAGGTTGAAGCCCTGTGAC
>Ga0180216_1003588_pt1 | contig 12221 bp, 21 predicted proteins | sample eDN3rd37CBELigMG_FD_128879 | JGI IMG/M metagenome (GOLD analysis project Ga0180216, IMG submission 128879) | Enriched Miracle-Growth compost microbial communities from Emeryville, California, USA - eDNA 3rd pass 37_C BE-Lig MG (version 2)... ...
AGGTGGCGGCGCGGTCTGAAGCAACAAGCGGACCGCGCTCGGTCGCGTCGGCGCGCGTCCTTTGGAACGCGGCGGCGTCGGCGCGTGCTGCGGGACCTGGCCCGGCGAGCCACCCGTTCTGCCAGTGCCGCAATGTCAGAGCCTGTCAGAGAGGTGACGTGTCCTTCATAGTGCTGTGACGTAGTCATCACGGCCTGGGGCGGCTGCGGCATGCATGCCGGGGGCACGTGCACCGTGCTGAATGTGCGCCCATGCGGGGCGTGCATGTCCGTGCTCCATGCCCTCCATGCCGTCCATGCGCGCTCCATGGCGCGCTGCGTTGGCGCGGCGGGTGTATCAGGCCCTATCAGCATGTGGCCGGGGTGTGCGGAATGCTGCTATACCGGTACGGGGCGGGTGGCACCGTCGGACAGTGGCGTCGTTCGTCCGTCGTCGGCGCGGCGCCCCGTGCGCTCGTTCTCGCGAAGCGCGCAAGGCGGCCGAGCGCTCTAGAAGAACGAACGCTATGCACACACACGGCGCAGAGGACACAGAGGCGGAGCACGACCGCAAGGACGCCGCATGGGGGAAGGAGGTCGCGCATGGAGGGTGCAAGACACCGTAGACCATCCATCGAGGACATCGGCTTGGACAACGACTTGCCGGGGCAGGACGGCGCGACGATCTGCGAGGGCCAAGGCCGCGCCCACCGCCGCCCACGTGCGCGACCAGGACCGCCCCTCGCACGATCGCCGATCTCCCCACCGACGGTGATCTGCCGCGGAACGAGGGCCGGGGCAGCGGACGCGGCAGCCCGACGCCACCCGTTTTCCCAACGGGCGGCTGCGGGTCTCCACCTCGGTCCAGCAGCAGGCCCAGCACTAGGTTCCTGGGCTCCGCCGCCGCTCCATCAACAGCACGGCCACCAAGCCGCCGCGGCGTTCATCAAGTGAACGCTGCGCGTCGCTGGGCGGGCCTCGATGTCGTCGCCGCCAGACGAACCGGCAACGCCGTTGCTCCCCAAGGACAACGGCGCCCTCGCACCTGCGGGCGAGCCCCTCGCCACCGTCTCAGACGACTCGGTCGAGCAGGCCGCCGCGGCGGCGGCCGGCCGGGCTCGCGCTGGGGGGCCGCCGCCGCCGCTGACCGTTCCGGACCCGGCGGGCTCGTTGGCGAGCGACGCCGCCGTGCGGCCCCTCTCCCCGCGCGGCGCCGCGAGCCCGCGCACCAGCCCGCGCAGCCCGCGCAGCCCGCGCGTGGTGTCGCCGCGGCCAGGCTCGCCGGCGGGCTCGCCGCCCGCGTCGCCTCCCGCCGTTCGCGCGCCGCGCGCCGGCTCCGCCAAGGGCATTGCGGCGCCCGCATCGGCTGCCGCCGCCGCCGCCGTCAGGGCGTCTTCGCCGACCGCGCCGCCGCCGCCGTCGTCGCCGACCGCGACCGCCGCGGCGGAAGACCGCAGCACCATGCCGATGACGCAGCGCAAGCCGCGCCCGTCCGCGCTGGCGCGCTTCTGGCACCGCGTGCAGACAGGCGTGACCGGCACGCCGCGGGCGACCGTGCCCACGCCCGGCCAGCCTTACGTCGTCGACTTCAACCCCACGGCGGTCGCCGAGCCGGACGACCGGTCCAACTACATCCGCACCACCAAGTACACCATCTGGTCCTTCCTGCCGCTCAACCTCTACAGCCAGGTACGCCACGCCGGCGCGGTGGGTGGGACGCAGTGCGCCGGCCCGTGCTCACGGCGTGCCTGTGCTCGCCGCCGGGGGCAGCGACCCTCAGTTGCTGCGGTCGTACAACATCTACTTTACCGCGGCGGCGATCATTTCGCTCATCATGTCCGCCAAGAACATCGCGCCCATCTCCCCCGTCACCGCCGTCCTTCCGCTCGTGGTCGTGCTCGTGGTCACCATGATCAAGGACGGCATTGAGGACTACGTACGTGGGTGGGCAGCCCCGGGACGTGCCAGGCCGTGGACGAACGGTGCAGCTGAGCCTGTGGCCGAGGCCGCAGTGCCTGGCATTGGGCGTGAATCCAGAAACGCTACCGCGCCGACCGCGCTGCCAACAACAAGCCGTTCACGCTGGTGTCCATGGCCAGCGCCCACACCGTGCTGAGCCGCGACCTGCACCCGGGCGACATGGTGCGGCCGGCGCCCGGGCCAGCAAGGGACCACCGAAAAGCCGACGCTGACGACAGCGGTGGGCTGGCCGTCGCCGTCCGCGCGCGTGTCCCAGATCATGGTGGAGCGTGGCCAGCAGTTCCCCGCGGACCTCATCCTCGTCGCCTCGTCCAACGAGGATGGGCTGGCCTACATTGCCACGGCCGACCTGGACGGGTGCGGCCTATGCGTGCGATGCAGGAGACGGGGCCAGCGCGGCGCCTCATCCGCGGCGGCAGTATCAACCGCATTCTGGTGAGGTAACGCGCAACAGCGAAACGAACCTGAAGCGCCGCCAAGCGGTCTACACGACGCGGCCCATTCGCTCGGCCGTAGTACGTCGCGGCGTCCCGCCGCCCCTGGACGTGCGCGAGTAACGTCGCGTAGTGACGCAGCTGTCGCGCGCGTGGCTCCGTTGGGTTTGTGCGTACGATTCCAGGAAGCCAGCCAGCTGGCGGGCCGGATCGAGTGCGACCAGCCCAACGAGCGGCTCTACCAGTTCCAGGGCCGCATCCGGTTCCGCGGCGACGTGGCCCTCCCGCTCAACGCCGACAACCTGCTCCTTCGCGTACGGCGCTCGCGGCCGGCTCCAGGGTGGTGGGTCCGCAGCCGCGTACTGACCTAGGGCGATGGTGGTACCGTGCCCTCGCCGGTTGGCAGGGCGCGGTGCTGCGCAACACGGCCTACGTCTATGGTGTGGTTACCTACGTCGGTGCGGACACCAAGATCATGCGGTGCGCGGCGCGCTGGGTTATGGCGCCCCTTGTGCCGCGCCCAAGCATCCTGCTGACGCGCGCCGATCGCGGTCCCCATGCTTTGACGCCCATGCGCCTCAGCAACCTGAAAAACACCAAGCTCAAGTTTTCGTCGCTGGAGCGCCGCGTCAACCAGCTGGTGTGGTCCATCATGGGCCTGAACGCGATCGTCCTCTTCGTGACCTTCTTCATGTCCTTTGCGTGGGCGCGCGAGCGGGGCTTCTGCCCCACCGCCGAGAACCCCGATCCGACGCCGTGCCGGCCGTGGTGGTACATTGGCCGCTTCTACAACACGGACACCTTTGTACGGACGGGCGCCGCCGCTTCAGGCCACTGCCCTCCTGCGCGGCGTGATGCTGATCTGCATTGCCTGGATGTCAGTGCCGGCCTCGGCGGTGACGCGGCAGGCGCCGGGAACGCCGATCGAGCAGTCGGTCTCCAACTGGATCAGCGCCAGTTGGGAGGACGCGGCGGAGGCGCTTGGCGCGTACTACGTCCTGTACACGTACATGGTGCCCATCTCGCTGTTCGTTACCATCGAGATCTCGCGCCTGGCCCAGGCGCTCTTCATGTTCTGGGACGACGAGATGATGTCGCCGCAGGGCGAGCGCATGAAGCCATCCAACTCGAACCTCAACGAGGACCTCGGCCGCGTACGAGGCCGGCCCGCCGTCCGATGCGGCCAGGGACAGACCACGTGCTGACAGGCCGTCTGGCCCGGTTCGTCGATGCGCGTTTTTGCGCCGTGCGCGCAGGTCGACCACATCTTCTCCGACAAGACCGGTACGCTGACGCAGAACATCATGAAGCTGCGCCACTGGTACATCCAGGGCCGCATCTACGACGAGAACGGCGACGGCCAACTTGCCCAACTGGCAAAGGTAGGAGGCGCTAAGGCGGCCATGGCCATGGCCATGGGAGGCGCGGCTGTGCTGATCGTTGCCGTCGACCGAGCGTGTGGGGCTCGCCGCCGCGTCATTCGCAGGGCATCGGCGCGCAGTCGCCCGAGGAGCAGCGGCTCATTTTGGAGTTTATGCGTGCCGTATCCGTGTGCCACACGGTCATCCCATCCATCGACGAAACGACCGGCAGTACGCGCGCGGGCCGTTGGGGGCACCGGGCGATTCAGCGGCGAGCGCGCAGGTTAACACCCGGGTTGATGGAATGCTGGCGCTCCCACACGCCGCAGAGCTTGTCTACGAAGGCGACTCGCCGGATGAGGCGGCCCTGTTGGACGGCCTGCGGTCGAACAGCGTCACCGTCAAGGCGCGCTCGCCCAAGTACCTCACCGTCGATGTCCTGGGTACGACGAGCGCGCCGCGCTGTGCGCGCAGAGTGGCTTGCCGGTGCCGGTCTCAACCGGGCAGGGGGCCCCCGCCCCGTCCCGTCAATGAGGGGACCGCCGGCACACAGGCAACGACGAGCGCTTTGAGCTCCTCAACACGCTCGAGTTTACGTCCACGCGCAAGCGCATGTCGGTCGTGGTGCGCCTGCCCGACAACGACATCTGGCTGTACTGCAAGGGCGCCGACAACGTGATCCTGGAGCTCTCGGTGCCCGAAGCCGACCCCGTCATGAAGCAGCACCTGGACAACACCATGAGCAACTTTGCCAAGGCGCGCCGGCCACCGCACGCTGGCGAGGGCGCCGGGTGCGATTTCGAGACTAACCAGGGCCGGGGCCATCGGCCGTCTTGCCTGGATGCGTGCACAGCTCGGGTTGCGCACCCTGCTCGTGGCTGGCCGGCAGCTGTCGGAGGACGAGTACGCCAAGTTTGCCGCGGTCTACAAGGACGCCGAGACCAGCCTCGACGACCGCGAGGAGAAGGTGCCACGCGAGCGCGTCCGAAATCATTCAGACCCGGGGCCAGGTGGACGACGGCGCTAATAGCTAAGCGCGGCGGCCGGCGTCGTTGCCCCAACCCGGCTACGGCCCAGATTGCTCACGCATGCACGCTGGTGGAGAAGGACCTCAGCATTCTCGGCGCGACGGCGGTGGAGGACAAGCTGCAGGAGGATGTCGCTGAGACCATCGAGTACTTGGCCAAGGTCTGGACGCCTTGCGGGCTGCTTGCGCTGGGCCGGACCCTTGCCGCTCACATGGGGGCCGCCCGCCCGCTCTGCCTCTGTTGGCCGCAACCTCCAGTGCGGCATTCACATCTGGATGCTCACGGGCGACAAGCTCGAGACAGCCATTTCCATCGGGCTCTCCACCAAACTGCTGACGCCGGAGATGCACTACGTCATTGTGAAGGAGACAGACTCGGACAAAATCCGAGAGGAGATGCAGAGCCACATCGAGTACGGTGGCCGTGTCATGCCCACGGCTCTGGGCGGCTCGCCGCCGTGTGCCAGAGTCCTTACAACGGGCCACGCTATTTCCGCTGACTTGCGCGCCTCAGCCACATGCTCCGCCCGCTCACCGCGGAGCTGTCCGTAAACCTCAAGGGGCCGGACGGCAGCATGCACAAAGGCGTGGTGCACTTGATGGCTACGGGCCAGGAGAAGCTGGACACGTCCAAGAACGGCCTCGTCATCACGGGCCAGGCCCTCATCTACGCGCTGGCGGACCACCCCGACCTGTTCCTCACCCTCGGCGAGCTGTGCTCCTCGGTGCGAACGCGCAACAACTGCGGCGTCGCTCGAAATCCGCTACGGCGTCCTGACACGTGCGCTGTCGCGGCCGTGACCGCCGGCCACGTCGCCGTGCAGGTCATCTGCTGCCGCGTCTCGCCGGTCCAAAAGGCGCAGGTAGTCGCGCTGGTGCGCAAGCACAGCAAGCGCATCTGCTTGGCCATCGGCGACGGCGCCAACGACGTGTCGATGATCCAGACGGCCAACGTGGGCGTTGGCATCATCGGCCTGGAGGGCACACAAGCCGTGCGCGCCAGCGACTACGCCTTCAAAGAGTTCCGGTGCGGCTCGACCCTGCCGCACTCCTCCCCGCACAATCTGGCAAGAGGCGTGTCTAATGCCAATCGTTTTCTACCGTCTTGTGCCGGCCGCTCTCAGCTCGCTGCGGCGGCTGATCTCGGTCCACGGCCGCTACTCGTACATGCGCATGGCGAACCTCATCTACTACTCCTTCTACAAGAACTTGACCTTTATCCTCGTCCAGCTCTGGTTCTCCATCTTTTCCGGGTGGGCCGGCCAGGTGCGTGCGGCCGGTGATAAAGCTTGGGCCAGGCGACCGTGCCGCGGCTGGTGCGATGCTCACAGCTAGGCGAAGGCCTGGGGCGGCAGTCGCTGCGTGAACCAGGTCGCGTACAACGAGATCGTGATGACCGGCTTCAACTTGGCCATTACCGCCGTCCCGCCGTTCTTCCTCGCCATCTTTGAGCGCGACCTCGACGAATCCATCATCCGCGACGTATGGGCCGTTCGCAGCTGACGCGGCGCAAAATGCGTCTTTGGAAGCTTATGACGACGCCGAGACGCTTCCGTACACCGCGTGCGGGTATGCGTACCCTAGTATCCGGGCGCGTACACCGAGGTCCGCGACGGACTGTGGTGGAACGTGCCGACGCTCCTCTCCTGGCTGGTGACCGCCATCTTCCATTCTACGGGTACGGCAGCATCGGCAGGGAGCTCCTGCGGGCCGTCCGCGCGCAGCTGATAAGCAATGCACCTCTCCTGCGGTCTGAGTTGTCGATACGGCGCAGTCGTGTTCTTTACCATGTACTTTATGTTTGGTCAAGGCATCCTCGGCGGCGACGTGCACTACTACGACTACTGGATTGTAACCTGCTTGAACGGCACCTTCGCCGTGTGCCTGGTCCTGACCATGTGGTCCTTTGTCATCCGGTGCGCCCCCGTCCTCCACCATTGAATGCGCACGCCAGGGGGCAATGCGCGGCTAACCAGGTCGCCGGGCGCGCGCGCCAAGCATCAAGCGACGTTCGTTGCAGGAGCTGGACGTGGCCGATGTGGCTGGCCCTTGGGGTCAGCTTTGCGATCTACTTTGGCGGCATTTTCGTGCTCAACTTTGCCACCCAGTCCTACGATAACATCCCCAGTATGCGAGCGGTGCAGCATCGGTTTGGCGATGACTTGGCGCGCAGCGCTGACGGTGACGGGTGCTTGGATGAGCGTACTGGGTGCTCGGGCCCCGCAGCGACTATGTTCACGATGCCCAACATGTACTTTGGTGTCTTTGCCGTCCTCGGCATTGCGATGACGCCCGTCCTCGCGTTCCACTAGTACGTTTGGCGCACGCAGCGCGAGGGAGTGTGCACCGTTGTGGCTTGCTGACCGGACTGGGGCGCCGCCTGCCGCGTGCCGATTGGGGGAATGCGGTGGCCGTCCCCAGTTGGCGACGCCAGTACTACCCGAGCGATATGGTCCTTCTGTCGGAAATGTTCAAGTTCCTCGGCGTCGGCCGGGGCCGTGGGCCGTCCGCGACACGTACCGAATCGTTCATCGAGATGCGCCGGCTGGCGTGACCGCTCCGCATGTACTCTTACCGGCTATTTCTTATAGAACTGTAACAGTACAGAGAATGGAATTTTCTTTTTGCGCGGCTCCTTCTACATTACCAATGGCGCTTGAATGCTGCCTTGAACTTCTCAAGCGTCGACGCCTCGCCCTCGCCACCCTCCGCGGCCGCGGTCGCCGCGGCGCTGCTGGCCGGGCTGTACGACGGCGGACGGCGTGGGGCCGGCGGCGCTGCCCGCAGCGATGCTTGCCGCGACGGGCCCGGCGGCGGCCGCTGTCGTTCGCCCACCGGCAACCCGCATGGTGGTGGGCGATGAGTGATCGATCGTGCACAGATAAATTGCGCGAGGTTGACGGGCTAGTGGCATACCTCCACAGTGGTCGAGGACGCGGGCGTGCTCAGCACCGCGTTCCGGAGCACCGACGCCGGCGTGGGCGCGGGCGCCGGCGCCCCGGGGGCGGCCTTGTTCTTGGTCAGGCCCGTGATGATGACCGACACGCGCAGCCGGTCCTTCATGGTTTGGTCAAACGTCGAGCCAAAGATGATGTTGGCCTCTGGGTGCACCGAGTCACGGATCCGGCTAATGATCTCGTCGACCTGTGCACCGCACACATCACTAGCCGGTACTGCGCAGGTCAGTGGCGGCTGGAAGCAGCACCAATGCGCCGCCCCTGCCCCGGGGGTGTCCGCACCTCGAAGAGCGTCAGGTCGGCGCCGCCGGTGACGTTCACCAAGCAGCCGCGAGCCTCGGCAATGGCGGCGCTCTCCAGCAGTGGGTTGTCCAGGGCGTCGTCGACGGCGACCTTGGCGCGCCCCACGCCCTCCGCCTCGCCTGCAGAGTTCCGGCAAAGCAGGCACGCTCCTGAACGGTTAGGACACATAGGCCTGGCGGCCGACAGCGCGCACGCCGGCATGATTCGTACCGGTGCCCATCAGGGCGCGGCCCATGTTGCTCATGATGGCCCGGACGTCGGCAAAGTCGAGGTTCACCAGGCCGGGGTTCACGATCAAGTCCGTCACGCCACGGATGCCCTCGTACAGGACGTTGTCGGCCATTTTGAACGCTGCCAACACAGACGCAGGTCATACTTTCCCCGCCAGCGCGCGCGGTCGTGTTGGCAGCTGCACCGATCCGGGCCATGCAAGCTAGGCCGGCTCTCACCGTCGCCAAAGGTAGTGGTCGGGCTGGTGCTCGACAAGAGATTCTGGTTGGGGATGACGATCAACGTGTCGATCACCTGTTCCAGCTCGTTCAGGCCTTCCTCGGCGATCCTGGGCCGTGCACATGCCCAGTGATCGCCCACGGTGCTGTTAGCGTGTAGCCGAGCGGCCGGCGCCCGCCCGCCCGCCACGTACTTCATGCGCTGCCGGCCCTCGAAAATGAACGGCTTGGTCACGACGCCGAGCGTCAGGATGTCCATCTCCTTGGCGGTCCGGGCAATGACCGGCGCGGCGCCCGTGCCGGTGCCACCGCCCATACCTGGCGTCGGCCCGCAGCATGCTCATCGCACGCAGAGAGCGCTTGGTATGCACGCGCAACTAACCCTGGAGCCGCGTGGGCCTTGGCGCGTCCTCGTACCGCCGGTGATGAAGACCATGTTGTAGCCTTCCAGCATTTTCCGGATGTCGGGGATGACCTCCTCGCTGGCCGTCCGCCCTGCGCCGACCGCAGCGAATCATCCACCGACCGACTCGCGTAAGCCCCCGTGCCCATAGCGGCTGTCTGGCCTAGCCATCGGCCGATTTCGTACCAATCTCGGGGTTCGCGCCAGCGCCCAACCCGCGCGTGGTCGTGCGTCCCAGCTGAAGCCGCTTCGGCGTCAGCGAAAAGTGAAGCGCCTGCGCGTCGGTATTGGCCGTCACAAAGTCAACGCCTGAGACCGGCCGGACCGAGCAGCTCAGGGCAACACGGCGCGCCCTTCGTAAGCCGCCGCGGGTCCGCCACCGACTGCAACCAACTCGAATGCCACGCCACCGCACCGGAGAGCTTGGCCCGGATCATGTTGTTCACGGCGTTGCCACCGGCGCCGCCGACGCCCACGACCAGCAGCCGCGGCGCCAGCAACGGCGCATCTGCGCGGAATCGGGAAAAGCCCTCGTGCTCAGTGGCGATGGCAGGCGTTAGCGGGACCCGCCGACGGGCAAGGACAAGCGCGCAGATCCGCTGTCTCGCGGCTGCGGCGCGACGCGTACCAGCGGCAGGCGGCGCCGGTGCGTGCTTGGCGGCGCTCAGGCTGCGGGCAGCGCCCCACGCCGGCGCGGGTGGCCGCGCGAGGCACCGGGCGGCGGGCCACGGCGCGGCGGCCGACGTGGCGAGCCAGCGGGCCCGCAGCGCGGTCGCGGCCATGACGGCCGGCTTTCCTGCAGCCCCGCAGGCACCAAGGGCGCGGCGGGCGTGCACAGGCGGCCCGGGAGCGTGGCCACGCAGCGCCCACGCTAGGACGTCGCCGCTCGTTGTCGTCGAACGCGGCGGCACACGGCGGCAGCGACGACCAAGAAAGTTGGCGCCAAAATGCATGTGACCGGTGAGTCACGTGCACCCGTTGAGCAGCCCCCCGGTCGCGTGCGCCGCGAGGGATGTGCACGCGCATGCTGACGGTGCCGTGTTTATGCTGTACATGGATGGTGTACTGTACAGAAATTATGCATGTAGGTCTTCAGCTGGATGGGTGGCACAAGGCGCAGCGTTGCACGGGCAAGTCAGCGGCACAGGCCGCGTGCATTCGCGCCCCGCAGGCCGTGCAGATCACGGTGGGGCTGCCGTCGTTGTAGGCCGCCTGCACGATGCCGCAGTGGCACGCAAAGCCGGACGGCGCACCCGCGGCACCCGGACGCGCCGGCGCCGGCGCGGGCGCGGGCGCGGGCATTGCGAACGGCGCGCTCGGTGGCGTGGTGGTCGACACATCCAGATCGGGCGCGGCGCTGCTGCGGCCGCTGGGCGCATCGTCCGTGGCGCTGGCCGACGGCGTGGCGCTGGCCGACGGCGTGAAGCTGGCGGGTGCGCTGCCGTCGCCGCCGCTAGTGGGTCCCTGGCTGGCCGTGCCGTCGTTGTCCTCCTCCACCTCGTCGCCGTCGCCGTCGCCGTCATCCTCCACCTCGTCGCCGTCGCCGTCGCCGTCATCCTCGTCGTCGTCGTCGTCGTCGACGACAATGTCGTCGTCGTCGTCCTCGGGCAGCACGCCCGTCACGACGCTCGACGCCGACGACGCCGCGCTACCGTCGCTGTCCTCGACGTTCACGTCGCCGCTCGAGCTCGGGCTCACGCTGCGGGCCGCCACGGCGGCGTAGCTAGCTGCGGGCGCAGCCCCGGGTGGCGGCACCCCGCCGGAGGCCGCCTTTTCGCGGCAGGCGGGGCACACAAACTGGACGTGGGCGAGGTCCACGTGCCGCAGCTCCGGCTGGCACGCCGTGTGCTGCCAGACGTCGCACCGCTCGCATTGGATCATCTCGCGGCCGTCGTCGTAGTTTTGGCCCTCGGCGCCGCAGCGGCAGCGGAACATGTACGCGTCCTCCTGGCGGGCGGCGCACTTGGCGCACACGAACTCGAGGCCGTCCAGCGCCTGCGGCCGCAGCCGGTTGCACCGCACGTGCTGCCACACGCCGCAGCGGTCGCACGCGACCATGGGCGTGCCGTCGTCGTAGTTGCGGCCCGAGATGCCGCAGATGCACTCAAACACCCACTCCTCGCCGCCGCCCTCGACCTTGACGACGGTGCCGTCCGCGGGCGGCTGCGAGCCCCGGCCTGCGGCGGCACCAGCGGTCTTGGGCCGGCGCGCGGGCGGCTCGGCGTGCCGCGGCGACGGCGTCGCCTTGCGCTTGGTGGCGGCGGCGGGTGCGGCAGCCGCCGGCCTGGGCGGCGCGGCCGGGCTCGCGACGCTGAGGGTGCCTGGCGTGGAGGGCGTGCTGCCCGGCTGCGACGCCCACCGGGCCGAGTCTTCGCTCTCGCTGTCGAAGCCGCGGCGCATGAGCCGGCTGTCGCGCTCACGGGCGCGCTCCTCGCGCGCTTTCCGCTCCGCCTCTTCCTGCTGCAGACGCTCCATGAGCTGGCAGGCAGTCACCACGCGCAAGGGAGCACGGCCCCAGAGAGTTAGCTCGAGGATGTGCATTGTGGATGCACGCCGCGCGACCATCGGATGACCGACCATCCGCGCGGCACGCTCCTCCCGTTCCCGCTGCCGCCGCTCCCGCTCCAAGCGGGCGTTCTGGTAAGGGCGCCGTCCGCTTCAAGGGTGGACGCAGGTGTTAGCAGCGGCAGGAGCCACTGGAGCCGGTGCCACGCAGGGGGGCCCACCAGGGCGCGTTGCTCTTCCAGCTCGCGCTGACGCCGCTCGGCTTCCTCCTGCGCCCGGCGCTCGGCCTCCATCCGCTCGATTTCCTGGTTCGTACCGATGCGCGTTGCGCACGCACAGCTGCTGTGTAAGAGCAGCAGCGCGACCGCGTTCAAGACTCTGCGATTCCGCCGCACCTTGGACTGGATCCGGGACGACCGCTTTCGCGGCAGCACCAGCTCGTTCCGTCGGCGTGCGCGTTCGCGGCTCTGGGTCCCGGCCCCCTCCCCCCAGTGAGGGTCCCCCCGCGCCGATGAGATCGGAGCACCCATGAACCCTGACAAGACCCAGGGCGAGCGGTACCTCCAGCTGTGGCAGCACCTCCGGCAGGATGTCGTCCACGAGGAAGCGGTGCAGCTCGCGGTTCGCCTTGTGCTTGCTGTTGGCAAATTGGGCCGGGAACTGCTGCCATTCCTCCGACGTGGCACACACCTGCCCCCCCCCCCCCCACCCCCCCCCCCCCCCCCCCCCCCCCCCCCCCCCCCCCCAGCCCCCCCGCCCCCGCGCCCTCCACCGCAGAGGGACCCGCGACCGCCCCCCCCGCTGCCAGCAGACACCCCACGCCC
>Ga0180216_1003589_pt1 | contig 12221 bp, 9 predicted proteins | sample eDN3rd37CBELigMG_FD_128879 | JGI IMG/M metagenome (GOLD analysis project Ga0180216, IMG submission 128879) | Enriched Miracle-Growth compost microbial communities from Emeryville, California, USA - eDNA 3rd pass 37_C BE-Lig MG (version 2)... ...
GTCGACAACGTCCGCGAGATCATCGAGAACGCGCGCTACCGGCCCATTCTCGCGCGTTACAAGGTGTTCATCATCGACGAAGTCCACATGCTCTCGAAGAGCGCCTTCAACGCGCTGTTGAAGACGCTGGAGGAGCCGCCGGAGCACGTCAAATTCATCTTCGCCACCACTGAGGTCCGCAAGGTTCCGGTGACGGTGCTCTCCCGCTGCCAGCGGTTCGACCTGAGGCGAGTGGACACGCCGCTCCTGGTGAAGCACTTCAAGTCCATTCTCGCCCAGGAAAACGCCGAGGCGGAAGATGATGCGCTGGCGCTGATCGCGCGCGCGGCAGGCGGCTCGGTGCGAGATGGTCTCTCCATTCTCGACCAGGCGATCGCAATGGGCGCCGGCAAGGTTACGGTGCCCGCCGTTCGCGCGATGCTCGGGCTGGCCGATCGCGGCCGTATCTTCGATCTTCTCGAGGCGCTGATGCGAGGCGCGGCGGGCGATGCCCTCCGGCAACTCGAACGTTTGCATCGGGATGGCGCCGATCCCGCCCAGATCCTCGCTGATCTCGCCGAGGCTGTGCATGCGGCAACACGGATCAAGGTCGTTGGTCAGGATGGTGCGAGCGAGGACCTGTCAGCGGAGGATCGCCGGCGTGCCGCGGGTCTCGCCGATCAGCTTTCAATCCCCGTTCTCACGCGCGCCTGGCAGATGCTGCAGAAGGGCTACGACGAGGCTTCGCGCGCCTCCGAGCCGCTACAGGCGGCCGAGATGGTGCTGATACGCATCGCGCACGCGGCGGATTTGCCATCCCCCGACGAGCTGATCCGGATGCTGGGGACAAGAGGTGGGCAGGCGCGCGCGAATGCTCCCGCCCCTCGGCAGCACACTGAAGGCGCTCGGCTCGAGGCTCCGGCGCAAGCCGCGGTCGCGGGCAGACCTGCTGCCACAGGTGCACCGACTTTGTCCGCCTCGGGGCCATCGGCAGCTTCTGCGCAGCTTCAGAAGCAACCGAACAGCTTCTTTGAGATTGTCGCATTGGCCGGTGCGCACCGGGATGCGCGGCTCAAGGTTCACTTGGAAGAGCACGTGCGCCTCGTCCGTTTCGAGCCAGGCCGACTGGAAATCCACCTGATCGAAGGAGCGCCCCAGGGACTCGCAAACGAGTTGAGCGAGAAGCTCGCCAAGTGGACTGGAAAGCGCTGGGTTGTGGCCGTAAGCCGTGAACTGGGTGAGCCACCCATTGGCGAGGTGCGGCGCCAGCGCGAAGCCGCGGAGCTGGCGGAACTCACCGCCCACCCTGCGGTTCAGGCAATTCTGAACGTTTTCCCTGGTGCCGAGGTCAAGGCGGTGCGCCCGTTGCCCGAATCGGAGCGGGATGAGAGCAAGGCCGGCTGACGGAGGCACGCGGGCGAGGCGGCCCGCGACAACGGAGAATACCATGAGAGACTTGATGGGAATGATGAAGCAGGCGCAGGAGCTCCAGGCGCGCGTGCAGAAAATGCAGGAGGAGCTTGCTGGCCTCGAGATTGAAGGGCAGGCGGGGGCGGGGCTCGTCCGCGTGACTCTCAACGGCAAGGGTGAGATGCGCGGGCTCAAGATCGACCCCAGCCTGTTGAAGCCTGAGGAAACGGAAATTCTCGAGGATCTGATTGTCGCCGGGTTCCAGGACGCGAAAAACAAGGTCGAGCAGGCGGTGCAGGCCAAGATGCAGGAGATCACCGGCGGCCTGCCACTGCCGCCCGGTCTGAAGCTGTTCTGACTGGCTGCTCCTTTCAGTTTCTTGCAAGAAGAGGGCACGCGGGAGAATGCGCGCGGGCAGCACCATGGCCGGGCCTGAGATCGAGCGGATGATACAGCTGCTGTCGCGGCTTCCGGGGTTGGGATATCGCTCGGCCCGGAAGGCGGCCCTGACGCTGCTCAAGCGTCGTGAAGAGTTGCTGGTTCCTCTCGCCGCAGCGCTGAGTGATGCCGCGGCAAAACTCGTCGAGTGCTCCGTCTGCGGAACCGTCGATACGGTCGACCCTTGCAGCATCTGCCAGGATCCGCGGCGCGACCGGTCGATGATTGTCGTCGTCGAGGAGGTCGCTGATCTGTGGGCCCTGGAGCGTGCCGGCGTCACCAACGCCATGTATCATGTCCTGGGCGGTCACATCTCACCACTCGATGGCATCGGGCCGGAGCGGCTCAATATCGGACGGCTGATCGAGCGGGCCGGGCATCCGGAAGTGAAGGAAGTTCTGCTCGCCCTCAACGCCACGGTCGAAGGGCAGTCCACCGCGCATTACCTGACTGAACAGCTCGAAGGAACGGCCGTCAGCGTCTCGCGGCTTGCGCAGGGCGTACCTGTCGGCGGGGAGCTGGATTATCTTGACGAAGGTACACTGGCCGCAGCCATCAAGGCACGCCAGCGGATTTGAGCAGCAACTGCTGACGGGGATTGGATCGTGCGTTTCTTGACATTGCGCAGTGGTGCCCGCGTGCCGGCGCTTGGACTCGGCACCTGGGGCATGGGCGAGCGGCGCGGCGACCGGTCCGCCGAGGTGAAGGCGCTGCAACTCGGCCTCGATCTCGGGATGACGCTCATCGACACCGCCGAGATGTACGGCGAGGGCGGGGCGGAGGAGGTGGTCGGAGAAGCCATCGCCGGGCGGCGGGATAGCGTGTACGTCGTCAGCAAGGTCTATCCTCACAACGCCTCCCGCTCAGGGGCGATTGCAGCGTGCGAGCGCAGTTTGCGCCGGCTGGGGATCGAAACGCTCGATCTCTACCTCCTGCACTGGCGCGGCAGCATTCCGCTCGCCGAAACGGTGGAGGCCTTCGAGAAACTGAAGACGGACGGGAAGATCCGGGCTTGGGGCGTCAGCAACTTCGATCCCAGCGACATGGCCGATCTTGCCAAAGTCGCGCCCGCCGGCGCCTGCGTTGCCAATCAGGTGCTGTACCATCTCGGCTCGCGCGGCATCGAATGGGACCTGCTGCCGGAAGCGCGCGACCAGGACGTCGCGATTATGGCTTACTCGCCGCTGGGCCAGGGCCGAATTCTGCGGAACCGCACGTTGCAGTCCATCGCGGACAGGTACGGCGTAACCCCTTCCGCCGTCGCGCTCGCCTGGGTGTTGCGGCATGAGCATGTCTTCACGATCCCGAAAGCGGCAAGCCCTGAGCACGTCCGCGCCAATGCAGCGGCTGCCGATCTCACACTCGACGAGGACGACCTTCAGGCTTTGGACAAAGCATTCCCTCCGCCGAAGGGACCGATGCCACTGGCTATGCTTTGAGCGGCATTGGCCGGCGATCGCCGAGTCACCGAAATAGTTGTCTGTTGCTGTAGCTGGCTTAGGGAAACCGCACCGAGCGGTCAGCCGGCTGGAGTGAGCTGCCGGACGGGCGGTTTCCCGGCGACCCGCCTATCGGGGACCCGGATGGCGGGTCGTATCTCCAAGTTCAACAGCAGCGGGAGCTGCGTGCCTGGCCTCCACGTGAACAAGATCAGGCCGCCTTCGACCGTTGTCGAGGGCGGCCCGCTTGCCTGCAGATTGCGCTGGAATGTCCGATGGCCCTCTGAAAATCGCACTGCAGGCAAAGGGGTCGAACTGCCGTTCGCAGCCGTGGTCCATCGGAGTGCTCGCAATGATTTGCCAGTATTTGTGCCTGTTGAGCAAAATGCGGTGCTCAATGGCAGGAGGCACATTAGGACCAAGTCTCAGCCGCGCGCCTCCCCTATTTGGGGGATGACAGGGTAATTTAGGACGAGGTGTCCAAATCCGTGCACAGATTTGTCGCCGCGAGGCGTCGGAGTGCCCTCAGTCAACCACCTGAAATCCCTTCCAGAATGGATCGCGGTCATCGACGAAGATGGTGTTGAAGCCGGTCACCCGCGCCCAGCCTTCGATGGATGGAATGATGGCGTCATAGTTACCGAGCTTGGTCCGGCCTGCGATCCGGCCGATGAACTGCGAGCCGATAATGCTCTCGTGTACGAATTCCTGGCCTTCCTCGAGCCGTCCCTGCGCTGCCCACTGCGCCATTCGGGCAGAGGTGCCCGTGCCGCAGGGCGAACGGTCGATAGCCTTGTCGCCGTAGAATACGGCATTCCGCGCGGTGCTGTTGGGCTGAGTCGGCTTGCCCGTCCACATGACGTGGCTGAGCCCTTTGATGTCGGGCTTCTCGGGGTGGACGAAGGAGAACTTCTCCCCGAACGTCCGCCGCACGATCGGGCTCAGTCGGACAACATCGCTGGGCGGCATGTGCTCGAGGCCGCGGAAGTTCTCCTGCGGATCGACGATCGCGTAGAAGTTGCCGCCGTAGGCGACGTCGACCTTGAGCAGGCCGATGCCCTCGACTTCCGCCTCGAGCCCGGTGGCGTGCAGATACGAGGGCACGTTGGTGATCCGCACCCAATTCACGTAGGGGCCGTTCTGACCATATTCCGCGACCACCACACCGGCGGGAGTATCGAGCCGGAGCGTGCCCGGCGTGCGCGGCTGTACAAGCCCCCGCTCGATGGCGGTCGTCACCGTACCAATAGTGCCATGCCCGCACATGGGCAGGCAGCCCGAGGTCTCGATGAACAGGATGGCGACGTCGCAATCCTCTCTCGTCGGCGGCATCAGAATGGAGCCCGACATCATGTCGTGGCCGCGCGGCTCGAACATAAGGGCGGTTCGGATCCAGTCGAACTCGGCGAGAAAGTGCGCCCGTCGCTCCAGCATCGTCTTGCCACTCAGCGCCGGAGCGCCGCCGGCAACAACCCGAACCGGGTTTCCGCACGTATGTCCGTCGATGCAGAAGAAGGTGTGCGTGGCCATGGCCTTTCGAGACTCCTATTTCAGAAACGCTGGGCGCTGTAGGGCGCGACGTCGATGATGGGCTCTTCGCCGGAGATGAGCGCGCCGACAAGCTCGGCCGTCGCTGCGGCTTGGGTCAGTCCGTGATGCGCGTGGCCGAACGCATAGACCACCTTGCGGCTCCAGCGTGAGGTGGAAATCACGGGCAGCGAGTCGGGGAGCGAGGGCCGGCATCCCATGTAGTCGACGCGGCCGTCTTCCTGGAGATCGGGAACGAACGCGTGGGCTTTGGCAAGCAGCGCCTCGACGCGGTTCCAGTTGGGCGATGCAGCGGTGCTGGCAAGCTCGACTGCACCCCCGATGCGGAGACCCGTTTTGAGGGGCGTCAGCACGAATGCGTGCTCCTCGAACATGACCGGGCGGCTCAGGGAAATGCCAGGATGGGAGATGGTTGCATTGTAGCCCCGCTCCGTGTCGAGCGGGACCTTGTCGCCGAGGCAAGCTGCGAGCGATTTGGACCACGCACCAGCGGCTACGAGGACCCGATCAGCAGTGAGTGTACGGCCGCCGTCTAGGATGACGATGGGCTCGTCGCCGCTAGCGATCGCGATTCCGCTGACGGTGCCCTCTTTGAGCTCCGCGCCGCGTTGAGCGGCGGCATCGGCCAGCTTCAGGGCGAGCTGGTAAGGGTCGTTCACGTGGGCGACGCTCGGGTAGAAAGCCGCGCGTTGGAACCGATCCGAAAGGGCAGGCTCAAGCGTGCGGACGACCGATCCGTCCACGAGCTCGAGCGGAATGCCGAGCTCAAGCTGCCGTTGGTAGTTGGCTTTGTTGGCCTCGAAAGCGTCGATGCTCTCGAACACATAGAGCATGCCGTTCCGGTTGAACTCTCTTCTGAGACCGAGCCTTGCGAGCAGTCGCTCCCAGGCCGGCAGCGCCAGCATTTGCAGCGGGATGATGCCATGCATCGACCGCTGGACCTCGGATGGCCTGCTGGCGAGCAGGAAACGCACGAGCCAGGGGGTGAGTCGGGGAATGTAGGCGGGCCGGACGGAAAGCGGGCCGACCGGGTCGATGAACCAGCGGGCCGCCTGCAGAATCATGCGCGGGGAGGCGAGCGGCTGGATATCGACGTGCGCGATGATGCCCGCATTCCCGCGCGAAGCTGCCGTCAGCTCCCCGCGATCGATGAGCGTCACCGAATGCCCCCGATCGAGCAGCTGATGGGCGCTAGCCAGTCCGATGATCCCCGCTCCGATGATGATGATGTGCATTCGAGCGGTTCCGCCTCGTTCTCCCCATAGTGGTGCGAGCAAACTCGCAAGGGCGTTCTTGCCCGAGCGGACGCCTGCTGTCGAGGTCTCATCCTATGATGCGGCAGATTCCTCTGCGCCGCTTCGGATCACCAGTTGACGACTTTCGGTTCGCAGCATGATATCGATGGCCAATGGGCCGGTGAGGTATGCTTGTGGCCCGAGCTCACGCGGGGACGTAAAATGGCCGATACGACAAATCAAAAGCCCAGGAAGCTGCGCTCCCAGGCCTGGTTCGACAATCCTGACAACATCGACATGACCGCGCTCTACCTGGAGCGCATGACCAACTACGGCTTGACGATCGACGAGCTGCAGTCAGGCAAGCCGATCATCGGCATCGCCCAGAGCGGTTCCGACATCACGCCCTGCAACCGGCACCACCTGGAACTCGCCAAGCGCGTCCGCGAGGGTATTCGCGAGGCGGGCGGCATCGCCTTCGAGTTTCCCGTCCACCCCATTCAGGAGACGCTGAAGCGCCCGACCGCAGCTCTAGATCGCAACCTGCAGTATCTCAGCCTGGTCGAGGTGCTTTATGGCTACCCGATCGACGGCGTCGTTCTCACTACCGGTTGCGACAAGACCACCCCGGCGCAGATCATGGCCGCGGCGACGGTCGACATCCCGGCCATCGTGCTTTCCGGCGGGCCGATGCTCAACGGCTGGTACAACGGCGAGCGGACCGGCTCCGGCACCATCGTCTGGCTGGCACGCGAGATGCTGGCCAGGGGCGAGATCGATCACAAGCAATTCGTCGAAATGGTGGCCTCCTCAGCGCCGTCTGTCGGCCACTGCAACACGATGGGCACTGCTTCGACGATGAATTCTCTCGCCGAGGCGCTGGGTATGAGTCTGCCGGGTTGCGCGGCAATTCCGGCCCCCCATCGCGATCGCGGGCAGATGGCCTATCTCACCGGCAAGCGGGCGGTCGAAATCGTACTCGAGGATCTGAGACCCTCGAAGATCCTGACTCGCGCTGCGTTCGAGAATGCAATCGTCGTCAACTCCGCGATCGGTGGATCGACCAACGCGCCGATCCACCTCAACGCGATCGCGCGCCACATCGGGGTCGAGCTCGACAACGACGACTGGGAACGGATCGGCTACGACATCCCGCTGCTCGTCAACCTGCAGCCGGCGGGCGAGTATCTGGGCGAGGACTATTACCGCGCAGGCGGCGTCCCGGCGGTGGTTGCCGAGCTGATCGAGCAGGGCAAGATCCGCGAAGATGCGATCACCGTGAACGGCAAGACGCTCGTTGAGAACTGCAAGGGGCGGTTCTCCAAAGACCGGCGGGTGATCAAGCCCTACAACGAGCCGCTGAAGGCGCAAGCGGGTTTCCTGAACCTCAAGGGTAACCTGTTCGACAGCGCCATCATGAAGACCTCGGTCATCAGCGAGGAATTCCGGCAGCGCTATCTCTCGAACCCGAACGACCCCAACGCTTTCGAGGGCAGGGCGGTCGTGTTCGACGGGCCGGAAGACTATCACGCCCGCATCGATGACCCGTCGCTCGAGATCGATGAGAACACGCTACTGTTCATGCGCGGCACGGGGCCGGTCGGCTATCCGGGCGGCGCCGAGGTCGTCAACATGCGCTCGCCCGACTATCTCTTGAAGAAGGGCGTGCGGGCGCTGCCGTGCATCGGGGATGGACGCCAGTCCGGTACGTCCGGCAGCCCCTCCATTCTGAACGCGTCGCCCGAGGCGGCGAACAACGGCGGGCTTGCACTGCTGCGGACAGGCGACCGGGTGCGCATCGATCTCAACAAGCGCACGGCCAACATCCTGATTTCAGACGAGGAGCTGGAGCAGCGGCGCAAGGAGCTGATGGCGGCCGGCGGCTACAAGTACCCGGAGAGCCAGACTCCCTGGCAGGAGATCCAGCGTGGTCTCGTCGATGAGCAGAGCCGCGGCGCTGTGCTCAAGAACGCCGTCAAGTATCAGCGGATCTCCGAGACGAAGGGCATTCCGCGCGACAACCACTGATCGAAACGGAGTCAGCATGGGGCCGAAGGCGACGACCGCGACCATGATCTCGGCCATGCGGTACGAGGATCCGACTGCCGCGGTAGACTGGCTGTGTCGCGCCTTCGGCTTCAAGCCGCACGCCGTTTACAAGGATGACTCAGGCAGGGTGGTCCATGCCGAGCTGTCGTTCGGTAACGGCATGATCATGCTGGGGCCGAACGTCGAGAGCCCGTTCGGGCGGTACATGACCATGCCGAAGGACACGGGCGGGCGCTGCACGCAGACAATTTACGTCATCGTCGATGACGTGGACGCCCACCACGCTCAGGCCAGCGCCGCAGGCGCGAAGGTCGTCATGCCGCTGAGGGACGAGTCCTACGGCGGCCGGGAATATTCCTGCCGGGATCCCGAAGGGCACGTCTGGACCTTCGGCACCTATGATCCATGGGCGCAGGCGTCGGGTGCGGCAGCCGGGTGAGCAGCCCCGCAGTCTCGCCGGCCCTCATGCTCTGATGAACGCCAGCAGGTCGTTGGTCAGCGGTTCCCGGCAGGTAACGGCTAGGCCGTGCGCGCCGCCCGGGTAGACCTTGAGTTCCGCATTTTTAACGAGCTTCGCCGAGGCGCGCCCTGCGGCATCGATGGGCACGATCTGATCGTCGTCCCCGTGGATGATCAAGGTCGGAATATCGAACTTCTTCAGGTCTTCCGTGAAATCGGTCTCAGAGAAGGCCTTGATGCAGTCGAAGGCACCCTTGAAGCCGACCATCATGCCCTGCAGCCAGAAGCTGTCTATCGCACCTTGCGAGACCTTCGCCCCTGGTCGGTTGAAACCGAAGAACGGCCCTGAAGCCAAATCTTTGTAGAGTTGTGATCGGTCGGAGAGCGTCGCCGCGCGCAACTCGTCGAAGACGCTGATCGGGAGTCCGCCCGGATTGTCTGATGTTTGAAGCATCAGGGGCGGGACGGCGCTGACGAGCACTGCCTTTGCCACGCGGCCTGTCCCATGGCGCCCGATGTAACGGGCGATCTCACCGCCCCCCGTTGAGTGTCCGACGAGGACGACGTCGCGCAGGTCGAGAGCCTCGATCAACTCGGCAAGATCATCGGCATAGGTGTCCATATCGTTGCCGTCCCACGGCTGGCTCGATCGGCCGTGACCACGACGGTCGTGCCCGATCGCGCGGAAGCCGGCGGAGGCGACCGAAAACATCTGCGATTCCCAAGCATCGGAATTGAGCGGCCAGCCGTGACTGAAGACGACCGGCCGCCCAGTTCCCCAGTCCTTGTAATAGATCTCCGTACCATCCCGCGTCGAAATCGTAGGCATCCGAGCGCTCCCACATTTTCGCTTTGAAGCTGCGCCGGATAACTGCGACTGCCGAGCCGAGTTCGAGGCGTGACAGTTTCGAAAGTTGATTTTGGTCAAAAATCCTTAACCACACTCACTCGGCTGCTGCCTCGGCCGGATGCGGCTGCTGAGATTCCTCCTTGCGGGGCTCGAGTGCGGCGGCGATCGCCTCCTCGACCCGCTCGATCCAAATGAACTCGACGTCCTTGCGGGCTTCTTCAGGAATGTCGTCGTAATCCTTGCGATTGCGGGTCGGCAGTAGCACGCGCTTGATGCCAGCACGGGCGGCGGCGATCACCTTCTCCTTTATTCCACCCACTGGAAGCACCAGCCCCCGGAGGCTGATTTCGCCCGTCATTGCCGTATCGTTGCGCACGCACCGTTGGGCCAGGAGTGAGACGAGCGCGACGAAAATCGTGATCCCGGCACTCGGCCCATCCTTTGGCACGGCGCCCGCCGGCACGTGCACGTGAATATCGCTTTTCTCGAAGCGGGCGGGATCGATGCCCAACTGCTGGGCGCGATTCTTGACGATGCTGAAAGCAGCCTGCGCGCTTTCCTGCATCACCTCCCCGAGCTGGCCGGTGAGAATGAGCTTGCTCGAGCCCGGGATCCGTGTGGCTTCGACGAAAAGGATGTCGCCGCCGACGGGCGTCCAGGCGAGGCCGGTGGCAACGCCCGGAACGCTGGTGCGCATTGCCACCTCGTTCTCGAATTGCGGCGGGCCCAGGATCGCCTGCAGATCGCCCGCATTGATCCGGATCGGGCCGGCCTCGCCCTGCGCGATCCGCACGGCAGCGTGCCTGAGGGCCTTGCCGATCTCCCGCTCGAGGTTTCGTACGCCCGACTCGCGCGTGTAGTGCTCGATGATGTCCTCGAGAGCGGAATCCGTGATCTCGACCTGCTCCGGTTTGATGCCGTTCGCCTCCATTTGCCGCCGCACGAGATAACGGCGTGCGATCTGCAACTTTTCCGCTGCCGTATACCCAGCGAGGCTGATGACCTCCATGCGGTCGCGCAATGGGCCTGGAATGGTGTCCAGCATGTTCGCCGTCGTAATGAACACCACCCGGCTCAGGTCGAACGGTACTGCAAGGTAGTTGTCGCGGAACGTGCTGTTCTGCTCCGGATCGAGCACCTCCAGCAGGGCCGCTGCCGGATCGCCGTGAATGCCCGCGCCGAGCTTGTCAATCTCGTCGAGCATCAGCACGCAATTGCGCGATCCCGCCTTGCGGATGGCCTGGATGATGTTTCCGGGCAGCGCGCCGACATAGGTCCGCCGGTGACCGCGGATCTCGGCTTCGTCATGGACGCCGCCAAGGCTCACGCGCTGGAACTTGCGGCCCATGGCGCGAGCGATCGACTGACCTAGAGAGGTCTTACCGACGCCAGGGGGACCGACGAAGCACAGGATCGGCGCCTTGCCCTGCGGCGCGAGCTTCCGCACCGCCAGGTATTCGATGATCCGCCGCTTCACCTTCTCGAGGCCATAATGGTCCTCGTCCAGGATTTTGCGGGCCTGCTCGATGTCGATCGGCGGCTCCTCGGGAAGCTTCCAGGGCAGCTCCACCAGCCAATCGAGGTACGTCCGCACCATGCCATACTCGGCTGCGGCCTCTGGCATGCGGGAAAGGCGCCGCAATTCCTTGCGCGCGTGGTCCTCGACCTCCTTCGGCATCTCCGCCTTGGTGATGGCCTGTTCGAGGTCCGCCATCTCCTGGGCCTTGCTGTCCTCCTCGCCGAGCTGGCGTTGGATGGCGGCCATCTGCTCGCGCAGCAAAACCTCACGCTGCCGTTGGTCGAGAGCGGCTTTGGTCTGGCGGCTGATCTCCTGGGAAAGCCGAAGCACCTCGATCCGGTGCGCCAGCAGCTTGGAAACCTTCTCCATGCGCACCGCCAGGTTCACGGTCTCGAGGATTTCCTGCTTCTCGGACGATGGGATGTCCATGTAGGCGACGGCGAGGTCGGCCAGCGCGCCCGGTGAGGTCACCGCCTGGATGGTGGCGATCATCTCCTTGGGCGCCTGGGGCAGCAGTTCCAACGCCTCGATCGCCTGCCGCTGCAGATGCAGGAAGCGCGCCTCGATCTCGGGCGTCCGGGTCTCCGCATCGGGGATGCGCAGGACGCGCGCCACGAAGTAAGGCCATCCGCTCAGGAACTCTGTGACGTGGAAACGCTCCTCGCCCTGGCAGACGATGTGGTGCGTCCCGTCCGTGCCGGTAACGAAGCGGACGATGTTGGCGACCGTGCCCATCCGGTAGAGGTCGACCGGTTGGGGATCGGCCATCTCGGGATCGCGCTGGGCGAGCACGCCGATCTGCCTCTGCTCGCGCACCGCCTGCTGAATGGCCTGAACGGATCTCTTGCGGCCAACGGTGATCGGCAGGACCACCTTGGGAAAAAGCACCATGTCGCGAACCGGCAGTATGATGAGCGAATCGGCCGGCGGGCTGGAATCCTTGGGTGGTTCGGATGATGGGCGAGTGGCCTCCTGATCGACCATCAGATCTCTCCCGTTTTTTCGAGACGGATAAGCAGGCAGCCCTGGCTCGAGGACCAGCGGATGGACTGATACTGGCCCTCCGGCAGGCTGACGCGGCGTTCGAAGCGCCCCTGGGGCAGCTCCAGCCTGTGGATCGCTGCAGTCCGGAACGCTTCCGGTAATACGCGAACGCCAGCTATGACTAGATCTCTGTCCTGAATGACAGCCTGAACCTTGTCGGGGTCGACCCCGGGCAGGGCGATGAAGACAAGGACTTCGTCATCCGTCTCGAGGATGTCAACGGGCGGCCGCCACGCCGGCTGTCGAGAGGA
>Ga0180216_1003590_pt1 | contig 12219 bp, 8 predicted proteins | sample eDN3rd37CBELigMG_FD_128879 | JGI IMG/M metagenome (GOLD analysis project Ga0180216, IMG submission 128879) | Enriched Miracle-Growth compost microbial communities from Emeryville, California, USA - eDNA 3rd pass 37_C BE-Lig MG (version 2)... ...
CAACATCTACAACGGCGTCCTGCTGCCGACCATCGGCTACGGCATCCGGGGCGCCATCTGGTATCAGGGAGAAACCAACGTCGGCCGCGCGTATCAATACCGCGACATGTTCCCCCTGATGATTCAAACCTGGCGCGATCAATGGGGCCAGGGCGACTTCCCCTTCTACTGGGTCCAACTGGCCGACTTCCTTGAGGAGAAACCCGAACCCACCGACAGCGCCTGGGCCGAGCTGCGCGAGGCGCAAACGATGACGCTTCGGCTTCCCAACACCGGCGAGGCGGTCATCATCGACCTGGGCGAGGGGAAGGACATCCACCCCCGGAACAAGCGGGACGTTGGCAACCGCCTGGCTCGCTGGGCCCTGTCCCGCGACTATGGCGTCGACGTCCCCGCCCAAAGCCCGACCTACAAGGCGATGGAGGCGAAGGACGGGAAGGTCGTTTTGACCTTCGACCACGTCGACGGCGGCTTCCGCCCGTTTGACGTCAACGCCCCGGTGGGCTTCGCCATCGCCGGCGCCGACCGCAAGTTCGTCTGGGCCGAGGCCAAGATCACCGGCCCCAACACCGTCGAAGTCTGGTCCGACCAGGTCTCCGACCCCCAGGCCGTCCGCTACGGCTGGGCCGACAACCCCGTCTGCAACCTCTACAGCAACGCCAACCTCCCCACCACCCCCTTCCGCACCGACGACTGGCCCGGCGTCACCGAGAACACCACCCGTTGACCGCCGCCGACCAACCGCCGCGCCGAATTTTGGGTTCGTTCGGCGCGGCGGCCTCACGCGGACTTCAACGCAAGTCCATTCAAATCGAGAACTTCCACCGAATCACCCAATCCAAAATTGGGTTCGTTCGGCGCATTTTCACGACTTGCTCGAACGCCAACCTCAAGCCGACGGGCTAAGCCCGGCTCACGACCCTGGGACATGGCGAATCCCGCGATTGGGTTCGTTCGGCGCTTTTTTCCACAAATCGCCGCCAAAGACGCGCCCCCCGCGACCCGGGGATCATCCCAAACCACCCCGCGCCGCCCGTCTCGCGGCCAGTCCGAGTTTGGGTTCGTCCGGCCCGGCGCGCCAGGGCGAACCGCGCCTCAAATTCCGCGAAATCACGAACTCGCGCCCAGGCGCCGCACCAAGAAGTGGGTTCGTTCGGCGCTTTTTTCACGGAACAACGCGCGCACAACCTTCCGAATTGACAAAGAACCCCCTCGATCGAGACTCTCCCACCTCATAAGATCCTCGCGAGCGGCCTCGAATTTTCAGGAATCTTGGAAATCCCCCGGCCCGCGCGCGGATCGCGCCCAAAGGGGAAGAGCCGGGGCGGGCGCGTCAACTCGCGCCGGGCGGCAAATCCGCGCGCGGACCGGCCTCACGAGGCCGGACTTCAACTGAGATCGTCAAGAAGCGGACTCGCTATTCGGCCAGGCGGCGGTACTGGCCGTGGAAGTAGAGCAGGGGGGCGCCGTCTTCCTGGGCGGCGCCGGAGAGGACTTCGCCGATGAAGATCTCGTGGTCGCCGCCGGGGAGGATGTCGACGACTCGACAATCGACGTAAGCCAGGCAGTCGGAGAGAATTGGGGCTTCCGTCGCGTCGGTCGCGAAGTCGAGGCCGGCGAAGTCCTTGGGGCCGGGCGTGGCGAACCGGCGCGAGATGTCTTCCTGGTCGAGCCGGAGGATGTTGATGGCGAAGCAGCGGTTTACCTTGAGGAACTCCAGGCTGTGGGCGCGCTTGTCGACGGCCACCATCACCAGCGGGGGGTCGAGCGAGAGCGAGGCGACGGCGTTGGCCGTCAGCCCGTGCCGGCCCATCGGCCCTCCGGTCGTCACCACCGTCACCCCGGTCGCGAACCGTCCCATCACCTTGCGCTGAACCGCCGAGTCGAACGCCATGATTCCTTTTCTCTCCGTCATCGAACGCTCAAGAGCCGCGCGCGTCGCGACATTGATTGTACACAATCCCGGCGAATCGCCGCGATTTTTCGTCGTGGAGCGCAAGACGCGGGGGCGTCCCGCGTATTTTTATTAAAGTGGGGAGCGTCATGAAGGGCGCGGATCGCCGTGGCGGACCGGCGGAATTTTGGCTGGACTTTTTGCGAGATTTTTCCGGATCCCCTCGATATGGTGATGGGATCGGAATGGCGCCCAAGCGCGGGAGCCTCAACCCATCCACGTCCACTCTCTCAATTGGACGCACGACCATGACGGACACGGACACGGACACGCGGGTCTCGGTCATCATGGGGGTTCGCCAGAACGACCCCGATCGGTGGAAGGAGTTCTACGCGATCTACAACCCGATGCTCCTGTCGTACATGCGCAAGCAGGGCCTCTCCTACAGCGACGCTCACGACACCGTTCAGGATGTGTTTCTGAGGCTGATCCAGAAGATCAGCTCCTACGATCGGACCCGCGCCCGGTTCCGATCGTGGCTCTTCAGCGTGGCCCGCAACGCCCTGATCGACCAGGCGCGCCGGCGCGCGGCCCAAAAGCGCGCCGTGGACGGCTGGGTGGCCCGGGTGGTCCGGGGCGATCCCCAAGAGGATCGCGAGATGGAGATGCTCTTCGAGCGGATGCATCGCGAGCGGATCCTTCAACACGCCGTGGAGACGGTTCGCAAGCGGGCCTCGCCGGCCGCCTGGACCTGCTTTGAGCAACGCCTGTTTCGAGACCGCCCCAGCGCCGAGATCGCCAAGGATCTGGGGATCTCGACCGACTCGGTATACGTTCACACCTGCCGGACTCTCAAGAAGATTCGAGCCATCTGCGAAGAGTACGACGAGGATCTCGGCCATGCCTCGAACCATCGCGTGTCCTAGGGAAACCGATCTGCTGGTCGTCGCCACCGGCGACGAGCCGCCTCCCCGGCTGCTCTCGCACCTCGCGTCCTGCCCGAGCTGTCGCGCCTGGGTTCGCCGCCTCCGGCGCGAGATCGCCCGGCTTCGCTCCAGCCGCGAGCGCGCCCTCGCGTCCACGCCGTTCCCGAACCCCGAGGATGGATAAGGGTCGACGAGCTTCCCGAGAGCGTTTTGAAAGAGGGGCCCTCGCCAATCATCCCTCCCCCCGGGAGGAAGAGAGCCGTGGGGCGGATGAGGGCCAACGGCTTGCGGCGACGCCTTGGCGATCGCTCCTTCAAGTCGAAACCCGCCTCGAGATCCGGCGACCCTCGCCCAGCCCTTCGGGCCATCCCCTCGCGGAGGGAGAGGGGACGAGAGGCCGCCGCCGGCCCCCGCGATCGACCTTGATTTCCCGGGGCGGCTTTCGCATTGTGGAGACTTCGGGCGGCGGACGGTCGGTTCTCCGCGGCCGAGCAATCCACTCAGGATCAAGACCGCGGCGGCGCGCGCGCCGGCCGCCCCAAGGATGGCGGACATGGCCCATTCCCACGAATCAACCCCCGCGGCCCCCTCGGGCGGCGGCTGGGGCTTTCGCCTGGCCGTCGCCGCGCTGTTGTTGATGGCGGCGACCCCGATTTACCTGAAGGTTTGCCAGTCGTTCGCGGTTTCTCCCTCGCAGGCCCAGACCGCTCAAGGCGAGGGGGTTGAAACCGAGCCGGAGGCCGAGACCGAGGCCACGACCAGGGTCGAAATCCGATCGAGGACCGATGATCGGAGCGTGGGGACCCAGAAGTTGACGACGGTCGCCAGCGGAGGCTCCAGCGACGCCGCCACCAACGTCGCCACGGTGGCCCGGATCTTTCGCGACTCGCAGTGGACGATCCTGGTCGTCGTTCTCGGTTTGACGATCCTCTCAACTCGGCGGCTATATCCGGTCCTTTGGCGGGTGGTTCACTCGAGCATGGCGAACCACTCGCTGATGCTGGGGGTGATTTTCCTGCTCTGGCTGGTCCACGGCGGGCTTTCGAGCATGGGGATGCCGGGCCTGTTTTGGAACGCCGCCCCGCGCGACGAGTTCATGGCCGCGATGGGGGCGGCCCTGTTCGTGTTTTGGATGCTCTACCTGCTGTTCGTCAGCGACTTCGAGAGGCATCACAGCGATTCCAAGGCTCGGCTTTGGCGGCAATTTGAGCCGGTGCTCCGCGACTTTTTGCCGCCGGGGCTGGCGGCGCGGCTGCCGAAACGGCCCTCGGCCGCGCACCGGATGAGCCTGTTTCTGTTCCTCTCGGCCTTCCCCATCCTGATGATCCTGGCGATTCCGGCGGTGCTGCCGTCGCTTCGCTCGGGCGACTTTCAAACGATCGTGGCCGCGGAGTGGTTGCTGGGCCTGGCGGCGGGGATCATCGCCGCGTGGGTGGTCATCATCACCCGGATCCCGACCCGCCTGAACGAGCTGCGCCGGCAGATTCTCCGCGGCCGGTTGGACCTTCGCCAACTCTGGGCGCTGGACCCCGAGCAGCTCGATCCGGAGGGGAACGCCAAGAACATCCTGATCATCGTCGGCCTCCTGTATTTCTTCGCCTGGCTGTTCCCCAAGGCGACCCAGGCGCTGTTTCCCCCGGCCTTCTCGCTCTGCATCCTGCTGGGGGTGCTGTTGACCCTGGTGGTCTGGCTGGGGATGCGGCGGAACTGGCGGTCGCGGCTGATCGCCGCCGGGGTGGCGCTCTGCCTGATCGCGGCGACGGGGATGCTCGACTACGACGTGGTGATTCGCGACCTGGCCGGCAAATTCCCGGGCGCCCCGAACCTCTACGCCACGCCCGGCGAGCAGTACCGCTATCACATCAGCATGAGCTCGTCGCGGCCGCGCTCCTACGGCAAGGTGGTCGACCTGACCAAGTTTCAGCGGACCCAGGACCCCTCCAAGGCGGGCCCCGCCGACTTCCAGGCCCGCGAGGCGATCCTCGACCGCTGGAAGGCGGCGATGGCCAAGCGCGGGGAGCCCGAGCCGGCGGGCAAGCCGATCCTGGTGGTCGTCACCACCAGCGGCGGCGCGCTGCGGGCGGGAATCTGGACTCAGGCGGTCCTCCGCAAGCTCGACGAGACCTTCCCCGGCTTCCATCGTCACGTCCGGTTGATCACCGGGGCCTCCGGCGGCATGTTCGGCGCGGCCCGGTACGTGGCCAAGCACTGGGAGAGCCCCGCCAACGCGGTTTTCAAGGGCCACGAGGAGCATCCCGACTTCCTCGGCCCGATCGCCTGGCAGATCGCCTTTCGCGACTTTTTGCCCAACGCCCTGATGCCGTTTCCGCTCTACAACCGCGGCGACGCGCTGGAGGACGCCTGGACCGACTACGCCCCCGAGCTGAAACTCACCTTCGGGCAGCTGGCCGAGCGCGAGCTGGCCGGCGAGATTCCCTCGATCGTCTTCTCGCCGATGCTCGTGGAGGACGGCCGGCGGATCCTCATCGGCAACCTTCCCATGGCCGACCTGACGGTCCACCTCAACGGCGTTCTGCTCAACGAGGACCGCCAGGCGATCCTCGAAAAGTATCTGGAAACCCACCCCAAGACGCCCGACGGTCGGCCCAAAACCCCGGCCGACGTCCACGACTACGACCTGGAGTATCCGGCCCTCAGCTCGTTCTCGTCGCTGGAGTTCGCCAAGCTCTTCAAGGAGAGCCGGGCCATGGACCATCTGCGGCTGGCCAGCGCCGTGAGGATGAGCGCGACGTTCCCCTTCATCACCTCGGTGGTCACCATTCCGACGTTCCCGGCCCGGCACGTCGTCGACGCCGGCTACTACGACAACTACGGCGTCAACCTCGCCTCCTCCTGGATCAACAGCCACAGGCGCTGGATCCGCGACAACGCCGCGGGCGTCCTGGTCGTCCAGATCCGAGCCTTCCGCAACGAGAAGCGGCTGAAGATCCTCGATCAGGATGTCTACACGCCGCTGGAGCCGGCGACGACGAACTCGGACAAGATCTACAACTGGATCGCCTGGGGCGTGGGACTGGTCCCCCAGTTCCTCTCGATGCTCAACGAGGGGGCCCGCTCGGTGATCATCCCGGCCCAGGGAATCGCCATGGCCCGGGAGTCGTCGATGTTCTTCCGCAACGACGAGAACCTCGAAGTCCTCAACGACGTCCTTTTCCGGATGACCGACGACCCGGAGTTCTTCCGCACCGTCGTCTTCACCTGCGACACCATCCAGGTCGGCCAGAGTTCGCAGCACGTCGAAACGCTCAACTGGTACATCGACCCGATTGAATTTGAACAAATCGAAGAAAACATGGAGCCCTTGAACCGCGTCAAGCAAACCGGCCGCGAGCGCAACCACCTGCGGCTGAAGCGGCTGAAGGAGTGGTGGCTCTCCCGCGGCGGGTCGGTCGCGGGAGGGACCTAAGCGGCGAGGAGCGCGGTCTTCCGTAGCCGGTCTCCGCAAGGGCCGGGACCGGCACCGGATGGCGATGGCCCGCGTCCCGGGGGCACGGACCGGGCTTTTTACCACATCTCAGAGGCCGCCCGAGTGTCGTTCTTGAGCCCCGAAGGGGCGACAGCCAGTAGCCGGGGGCGTCAGCCCCTGGGATCCCGCGGCGATCGGAGGATCGCTCCGAGGAGCGCCGATGGAGTGACGGAAACCCCGTGGAAACCGGGGTTTCCGTCACCCCTTGTGGGCTCGATGAAGGCCGCGACGGGGCGGCCGGAACGTCCAGGGGCTGGCGCCCCCGGCTACTGGCTGTCGCCCCTTCGGGGCTAAAAACCGACCCGGCTACAAGGGGGCGGCCGAGTCGCGGCGCTAGCGGGTCCGGGTCACGCCCACCTGACGGCACATGGAAAGCAGCGGACAGGTTGAGCACTTCGGCGGCGCGCCGCCGGTGCAGATGAACTTGCCGAAGGGCACCAGGCGCTCGTTGATCTCGATCCAGTAGCGCTTCGGGAGCGTCTTCTCCAGGGCCCTCATCGTCTCTTCGGGCGAGCGGGTGGCCACGCATCCCCAGCGGTTCGTCACCCGGTGAACGTGAATGTCGACGGCGATCGAGGGCTCGCCAAAGCCGACCGCCAGGGTCAAGGCGGCGACCTTCGGGCCGACCCCTCGAAACGCCGTCAGCCCCTCCATCGAGTCGGGCGTTCGGCCCCCCTCCTCGTCGACGATCCGCCGCGAGAACGCCAGGATGTCGCGGGCCTTCGGCTCGGGAAAACTCGCCCCGCGCAGCAGCTCAACCAGCCGGGTCTCGCCGAGGGCCAGCATCTCGGCGGGCGTTCGGGCCTCGGCGAAAAGCCTCAGGCAAACCTCGATCGTCGTCTCGTCGCGCGTCCGGGTTGAGATGAGCGAGCCGACCAGTTGCTCGAAGGGGCTGGCGAAACCCCGGTCCCGCAGTTCGAACATCGCCGCCTTGGGAAGCGGGCGCACGGCCTCGCGGAGCCGCCGGAACGCCTCGTCATAGTCCCAGGGCTCCTTCGCGCCCCGACTCGATTCCAGGTCGCCATCGCCGCGCGGGGGCATCGGAACCTCCAGGAGAGCCCGCCCAATCCGCGCCGGCGGTCCCGCCTCAACCGCCCCCGGCCAGGGCTTCGTCCAACCGGTTCATCGAATAGCGCGCCAACTCCACGTATTTTTCGAACGGGAACTGATTGAGCGAGAACCCGAGAACCCCCAGCGAGGCCGCCAGATAGCCGCGCGCGTCGACCGGGTCGCAGTCCAGCAGCCGGGCGTGCGCGAGAACCTCGGCGCGGAGCCGCCGGGTCGAGGCGCCCAGCGAATGGCCAATCCGAACCAGGTCGTCGAACGGGAAGCCGTCAACCCGCGACGTCCCCCAGTCGATCACCACGAACCGATCGACCCGCGCCCCCGGCGGCGACAACATGACGTTCCCCAACCACAAGTCGCCGTGCATCAAGACCCGGCGCGGGCTCCAAAGCCCATCCCGCAAACGGTTTAGCCCCGTTTCGGCGGCGGTTCGGACATGGGGGGGCATCGCCTCGGTCGCCGCCAGCGCCTCCAACCCCCGGGCAATCTCCGGATCGGCCTCGCCGACGGCCGGCTCCGACCGCGTCGTCCGAACAATCTCGCGGAGCCAGCCAAAAAGCCGAGGGGCCAGCGCCATCCGCTGAAGTTTTCTGAAGATCCGCGAGTCGCTCAAGGACCGGTAATACGGCAAGACCACGTAGCTAAGCCCCTGAAATCGCCCCTCGCGCAGCGGCTCGACGACGTGGACGGCCATTTTAGGCCCCATCGCCCGACGAGCCGACTCCGCGCGGCGGCAACCGAAGGCGACCCCGTCGGGCGCGAACGGGGGCGAGCAAAGCGCCACCGCGACCGGCCGCCCCCGGGCGTCCCTGATCAGCAGCTTCACGGCGTCGTCGGCCACCTCGCCGGGAGGGCGAAGCAGCGAGAGATCGCCCCAGCGCGCGGCCTCGCGAAGCGGGCCCTCAAGGTTCTCCATCAGCTCGCTCCGCCACTGGTCGAGGCCGGGTTGCGTCGAGGCGGGGGGCATGACTTCTCCGATCCCTTGGGGCAATTCAACGACGGCGCGATCCGGCGGTTTGGCGAAACTCGGCCGTCCGCGGGGAGAGCGGGCGTCGCCCTCCCAACACGGCGACTGTATCGCCCGCCCGCGGAAGCTTCAAATCCAAACTCGGCGCGCGGCCTCGCTCGGAACCCGCGGCTCCCCCGTTGGATTCGCCGCGATGGACCGCTAATCCGGCTTGTGGACGATGAACAACAGGCCGGGCGTGAAGTGCTTGACCAAGGGGGCGGGAATCAGCGGGGTGAGAACGCGGGTGGTCCGCGAGAAGCCCTGGGCGAAGTCGGGGTCGCGGCGCGCCGCGCGGATGGAGGCGGCGTCGGTGGGAATCAGATGGCGGGGAAACCGCATCTCCGGCGCGGCCCAAAAGGAATGGAGATCATCGAACCCCGCCTTCTCAATCATGCCCCAAAGCCGATTGTGCGAGTGCAGGAGCCCCATCACGCGCGGTTTTCCCCGTCTTCTCAAAAGCGCCCGGGTCAGCCAACGAGGCAGGGCGTTGCCGAAGCGCATGTTGTAGGCGTGCTCGTCCGCCTTGCCCACCACATAATGGAGCGCGAACCGATTCTTGGTCGTCAAAAGCGCGCGCCCTCCCGGCTTCAAGACGCGTTGGATCTCGGCAAGCATCCTTCGTTGGCCATTTAGAAACGGCTCGTCGTTCATTCGATTGGCGCACCACTCGAAAACCAGGTTGCACACGACCGCGTCGAAGATTCCCGAGGCGTAGGGGAGCCGGCAATCGTCTCCGCCGCAGGCGAGGGCGACGTTGTCCCGCCCCTCCTGACGACAACGTTCGGCGGTGAATTCGGACTGTCCCGGAGAAACCTCAAGCGCGCAGACGCTCCGGGCGCGCCTGGCCAACTCCACCGTGAAATGCCCAAGCGCCGCGCCGATCTCCAGCACCTCGCTCCGATCGGTCAGGGGAAGCAGGTCCAGGGCCGCGTACCGAGCCGGCTCCGTGTTGTACCGGATCTGGCCGGGGGAGTGCGCGAAGACCGTGTCGATCGCCTTGCGCCAGCCCTCTTGGACGGCGATCTGGTTGAGTCGGTCGAAACGCCCATCCTCCCCTTGGCTTTCGTTATCCGCGAACCGCAGAAATCGAGGGATGCCGTGGTGGACCTCGTAGACGGAGCCGCCGTCGACGGACCGGAGCTTCGAGCCGTCGAATTCGAGCTTCGCCCCCGTGAGGGGACAAACGTAAACCTGAAACCCCGGACCAGTTCCCATTGCGGACATGAAAGAACTCCCCAAGCGTTCCGCGCGATCACGGGACGGAGGTCCGGACGGCGAGCCCGCGGCCCCCGGCCCCGGCGCCTCCGCCTCTTCGCGATCGCAACGTTTTGTCGGAATGGGCCTCGAATCCAACGGCGAGCTCACCTCAGACGAGCAACAGCGCCCTTTCGGCATACCCTCCCGCCGCGTCATCGCGACCTCCACATGTGAGCCATGGGCTCCAAACGCGCCCTGATGAGACAATCCAAGCCCCATTGTTGAAGCAACGCCTCGCGCCCAAGTCTCGGGGCGTTTTGCCAGCACACAGTATTCCTTATTTTTTTCATATCTCAATATTTAAAGAGACTGGCCTAAATCACCACGCGCGGGTCGCGTCCAAGGCCTCCTCGCCTACCCAATCTTCCGAATTCGCCCCCCGGAGTCGGCCGGCGCGCGTCGGGAGCGGCCTGGGGAGGAAGCCCGTTGCGCGGCGGGAGCGGCTTGGGGAGGAAGCTCGTTGCGCGGCCGGGTCCGAGCCGGCGCCAATCGGCGAGGCCGAGCCTCGGGCGTCGACCGACGCGGGACGGCCGCTCGGCGAACGCCGCGCGGGGGTCGAAGAGGCGGCGACCGGCCAACGAATTCCTTAATAAATGAATTTGATGATTTTTCGCACGGGTAGTCTTGCCGCGTCGATGTGAGCATGGCTATGCTTTTGGGCGCGACGCCTCATGGTGAGGTGGATTTCGACGACGTGATCAAGCGAGCCCGGTCTCATGCCCCTTGGTCCATTATTCCGAGCCTCACGGCCCGTCGCCCGCGGAGCGTCGACGAAATCAATTGAGTCCGACACGATTCTTCATTCCCGATCGGTCTTTAGGCGGAGGTGTCTTGCAATGCTACGGACGCGTCCACGATTTCGACCTTGTTCCGGCTTCACGCTCATCGAACTTCTGGTGGTGATCGCGATCATCGCCGTCTTGATCGCGCTTTTGCTGCCGGCGGTGCAGTCGGCCCGCGAGGCGGCCCGGCGATCGCAGTGCGTCAACAACCTCAAGCAGCTTGGGCTGGGGATGCACAACTACATGGACACCAACGGCACGACTCCGCTGCACATGGAGCGTCGGGCCGGCGAATGGGATCCCCCCTCGGTTGGCTCGTCGGGCAACCGCTCGTGGTACTGCGGGATGCTGCCGTTCATGGAGCAAACCCCGACGTACAACGCGCTGAACTTCTCCTACTCGGCGGGTTGGGACGAGATCGGCTACGCCGGGGAGGGCCCGCAGGCCCAGGGGCCCAACGCCACGGTGATCCTCTCGAGCGTCTCGTCGTTCCTCTGCCCGTCCGACGGCGAGCGCAACACCTACGGCGGGATCAACTGGGGCAACTTCAGCTACGTGGCCAGTTGCGGCGTGCCGCGCTACTATCTGATGCCCGGCGCCCCCTCGACCAACGCGGCGACCCCACCCGCCTCCACCGGCATGATCTCCGAATCGCGGATGAACGTGGCCGGCGAATGGAGCGACAAGTGGCGGGCCAACACCAACCGCAGCTTCGCCCTCGGCGCCTTCCCCGACGGACTCTCCAACACCGCCGCCTTCAGCGAGTCGCTGATCAGCAACGGCACCGGCGAGAATCAAGACAAGCGGCGCAACCTCCGCACCGCCGACGGCCCCTGGATGGACGACTACGACATCCACATCGACGTCGTCGTCCGCAACGGCCTGGCCACCTCCTACAACTGGCCCGCCTGGACCGAGGAGCGGAGCATGACCTGGGCGTTCACCGACGCCTGGCAGAAGCACACCTTCGCCACCGTCTTCCCTCCCAACGTCGAGCCGGTGGTTTGCTATTACACCGCCACCTTCCGTTGCCACGAATGCGACGGCGCCATGAACCCCACCAGCAACCACCCCGGCGGCGTCAACCTCTGCATGATGGACGGCTCGGTCCGGTTCATCAAGAACTCCATCAGCCTCCCCACCTGGTGGGCCATCGGCACGCGCAACGGCGGCGAAATCGTCAGCGCTGATTCGTATTAAGCGCGGCGGGTCGGCAACTCGCCTCCTCTCATAACCGGGCGGCTCGGCTCGGGCTCGATTCAAATCGGCCCCGAGCCGTCCTCCAATTCCAAGGACCGAAGATCGACAATGCGCATTCGCTTCCTGATTTTACCGGCCGCCATGGCGATTACGGTGTTGTTCCTCGCCGGCTGCGGCGAGGAGAAGGCCGACGTCAAGGGCCTCAGCCGCTACACGCCCGAGATCCTCGTCGAAGAGACGCTCGCCCGCTACAAGTCCGCCGTTAAAGCCAACAAGAGCGGCGGAGCCGAGGGCAAGGCCGCCAAGATCGGCAAGGCCGGAGGGACCAAGAGCAAGGGCGACGACGACAAAGAGGCCGCCGCGGTGGCCAAATACGGCGATGAGGTCCGCTCGCGCGACGCGCCTGGGACCACCAAGGGCATGTCGGTCACCGATATCTTCGACGGCGTCGTCAAGAAGGTGAAGTTGATCGAGGGGACGTCCCCCGACCAGGTCTACGCCAAGCTCGACGAGGCCGTCGACTACGACCCGGAGCTTACCGGCGAGGAGAAGGACGCCTTCAAGGACGGGATGGTCGAGGCCCGCAAGAAGGCGGGGTA
>Ga0180216_1003591_pt1 | contig 12219 bp, 11 predicted proteins | sample eDN3rd37CBELigMG_FD_128879 | JGI IMG/M metagenome (GOLD analysis project Ga0180216, IMG submission 128879) | Enriched Miracle-Growth compost microbial communities from Emeryville, California, USA - eDNA 3rd pass 37_C BE-Lig MG (version 2)... ...
AAGGCGTCGATGACCTGCTGCGGCGGGTCGACCTTCTGCAACTGCACCTGCTGCACGAACACGCCGGCGCCATAGGTGTCGAGCGTCTTCTGCATCAGGTCCTGCACCGCGGTCTCGATGGTCTGCCGCGCGCCGGTGAGGATCGGCTGAATCTCGGAGCGGCCGATGACGTCGCGCATGGCGCTTTCCGCCACCGCCTTCACCGTGCCTTCCGGGTTCTGGATGTTGAACAGGTATTCGCCGACGCCGGTCGGCTTCACCTTCCACAGCACCGAGAAGTCGACGTCGACGATGTTCTCGTCGCCGGTGAGCATCAGGCTCTCCTCCGGCACGTCGCGCACGGTCGAACCGCGGCGCAGGTCGTCGACGACGCGCATGCCGATGTCGATCTTGTTCACGCGCAGCGCCTTCGGCGTCAGCACGGTCTCGATCGGCCACGGCAGGTGGTAGTTCAGGCCCGGCTGGACTTCGCGCACTTCCTTGCCGAAGCGCAGCACGACGCCGAGCTCATCGGGCTCGACCCGGAAGAAGCCCGAGAAGCCCCAGAGGGCGACCGCGGCGAGTGCCACGAGGGCAACGCCCTTGCCGCCCAGATTGCCGCCCGGCAGCACGCGGCGAAGCCGGTCCTGTCCGCGGCGGAGCATTTCCTCGAGATCGGGCGGTGTCGGTCCGGACGATTGCGGTCCGGAGCCCCAGGGGCCCTTGCCCCCACCCGAGCCCCACGGGCCGCCGCCGCCACCTTGTTGCTGCCATGGCATAGAAAGTTTCTCCCGCTGCCACAAAACCGGCAGCCTATTGTCGCGACAGGGTTATAGGTGACCCCCCCGCCCGTTACAACGCACCGTTCTGCCGCCATTGGCCGCATGCCAAACGAGCGGTTAGAGGGCATATATGGCTCGCCGCCCGCATCGCGCCAGCATTCACCCGGCGCGAACATAGGTGAGGACGGTAAAGTCAGTATCGTCGTCCGGGCCGCGCGGGTGATGCTCGCGCCTGGTCTCGCGCCATACCGCCGGATCGATCGGCGGGAAGCGCACGTCGCCCGACGGGCTCGCATGGACGCGCGTGATCTCCAGCCGGTCGGCGAAGGGCAAAGTCTCGGCGAACACGTCGCTACCGCCGATGATCATCACCTCGTCCACCTGGCGCCTGCGCGCGTCCTCGCGCGCGAAGCCGAAAGCCGCGTCCCAGCTCGTCGCCAGCACGCAGCCGGGCGCCACGAGGCCGAGGTCACGCGTCAAGACGATGTTGGTACGCCCGGGCAGCGGCCGGCCGATCGACTCGAAGGTCTTGCGGCCCATGATCATCGGCCGGTTGAGCGTCACCATCTTGAAGTGCTGCAGGTCCGACTTCAGCCGCCACGGCAGTTGACCTTCGCGGCCGATGACGCCGTTCTCGCCAACGGCGGCGACCAGCACGACGCTCAATCCCATCATCATGACGAGGCTCCCTGCCTTGCGAAATTCGCGAGCGCCGCACCCGACAGCCGGCAGAGCTTCCACTCCCCCATCACCTTCGCGCCGATCGACTCATAGAACGCAATCGACGGCGCGTTCCAATCCAGCACCGCCCAATCGAAACGCGCGAGATCGCGCGCGACGCAATGCTGCGCGAGCCGCTGCATCAGCGCCTTGCCGATGCCGCGTCCGCGCATCTCAGGCCGCACATAGAGGTCTTCGAGATAGATGCCGTGCCGGCCACGGAACGTCGAGAAGTTCAGGAACCAGACGGCAAAGCCGGCCGGCTCGCCGTCCCACTCGGCGATGTCGCAATAGAGCCGCGGCTCGGGCGCGAACAGCGCCGCGGCAATGCTTTCCGGGCTGGCGTCGACCTCGTGCTGGAGGTTCTCGTAGTCGGCAAGCTCGCACACCAGCGCGAAAACGAGCGTGCTGTCCTGCGGACGCGCGCTCCTGATGACGAGGCTCACACCGCCACCTCATGCTTCGTCAGGACCGGGCGTGTCCCGGCCATCCACGCCCTGAACGTTAACGGCAGGAGAGACGTGGATGCCCGGCACAAGGCCGGGCACGGCGACTGAGAGGTCGGCACAAGCGCGTTCAAACCGCCACCTCGGCCTTGATGTGCGGATGCGGATCGTAGTTCTCGATCGCGAAATCCTCGAAGCGGAAGGCGAAGATGTCCTTCACGTCGGGATTGATGCGCATGGTCGGCAGCGCGCGCGGCGCGCGCGACAATTGCAGATGCGCCTGCTCGACGTGGTTGAGATAAAGATGCGTGTCGCCGCCGGTCCAGACGAAGTCGCCCGGCTTGTAGCCGGTCACCTGCGCCACCATCATGGTCAGCAGCGCATAGGACGCGATGTTGAACGGCACGCCGAGGAAGACGTCGGCCGAGCGCTGATAGAGCTGGCACGACAGGCGGCCTTCCGCGACATAGAACTGGAACAGGCAGTGGCACGGCGGCAGCGCCATCTTGTCGACGTCCGCCGGATTCCACGCCGTCACGATCAGCCGGCGCGAATCGGGATTGCGCTTGATCATCTCGATTACGTGGCTGATCTGGTCGATGGTCGAGCCGTCGCGCGCCGGCCAGGAACGCCACTGGTGGCCGTAGACGGGGCCGAGATCGCCGCGCTCGTCCGCCCATTCGTCCCAAATGCGCACGCCGTGCTCGTTCAGGTATTTGATGTTGGTGTCGCCGGCCAGGAACCAGAGCAGCTCGTGGACGATCGATTTCAGATGCAGCTTCTTGGTGGTGAGCAGCGGAAAGCCGGCGCCGAGATCGAAGCGCATCTGATAGCCGAAGACGGAGCGCGTACCGGTGCCGGTGCGATCGCGCTTCTCGACGCCGTTGGCGAGGATGTGCTCCATCAGTTCGAGATACTGGCGCATGCTGTGGCCGCCCGCTGGCGTGAAGGGAATCGGAAGATGGGCCGCTTTGGCCGCCGCCGCAATCGCGCGGCCGAGGCTATCCCCACGTCCGGGTTTCCGACGTAAAATCAATCCGTTAGGCAGATGTCAAGCAGGGCGGCTGACACCGCCTGTGGCCGCGGTCGTCCACGCCGCCCGATCCCGGCGGACAATGTTCGCGGCCCCGCGTCGCATGATCGCCGGGTGACAGAAGACCTTGCCGCGCTTTAACGATCTCGCCCGCGCCTGATCGCGCACGGGCAGCCCCGCCGCGAGCGGCGACCGTTAGCAAACATGATGCAAATCATACCGGCGTTCGCGCCCTGTACCGGCCCCGTTCGCAAAGGCCTTAACGGGCCTCGCTAATGTTCTCCGAATCGGCCGGCGCGCATTCAACGCGAAAAAATGCGGCGGCCCGAAAGCCGCCGCATGTGTTCACGCGCGTCAACGATTTCGGCTTAAGGCCGTTACATGTTCGCCTTGATGATCGGCGTCCACTTGTCGATCTCGGTCTTGACCAGCGTGCCGAGCGCCTGCGGGCCGCGACGGTCCTTGCCCGGAATGTCGCTGCCGAGGTCGAGCAGCCGCTTGCGCACCGCCGGATCGTCCAGCGCCTTGTCGAGCGCGTCGGCGAGCTTCTGCGTCACTTCCTTGGGCGTGCCCTTCGGCGCGAAGACCGCGTTCCAGGCGGAAGCCTGATATTGCGGCAGCGCGGCCTCGGTCGTCGTCGGCACGTCGGGCAGCACCGGCGAGCGCTCGGGCGTACCGATCGCGTAGGCGCGGATCGTGCCCGCCTGGATCTGCGGCACCGCATTGACGATCTGGTCGCACATATAGTCGACCTGCCCGCCGACCAGCGCGTTCATCGCCGGCCCCGTGCCTTGGAACGGCACGGACACGGGCTTCACCTGCAGGATCGAGGACAGCAGCAGGCACGTCGTGTGCGACACCGAGCCGACGCCGGCATGCGCCATGTTCAGCGTGGTGTTGTTCGCCTTCACGTAATCGACGAATTCCTTGAGGGTCTTGGCCGGGAAGTCCTTCTTGGCCAGAATCAGGATCGGCGTGCCGGCGGCGAGGCCCACCGGCTCGAAGTCGACATCCGGCTTGTAGGCGAGGTTGGCATAGAGCGCGACCGCCGCGGCGTGCGTGCCCATGTGGCCCATGACCAAGGTGTAGCCGTCGTTGTGCGCGCGCGCGGCGCGGGTCGCGCCCGTCGTGCCGCCGGCGCCGACCACATTCTCGATCAGGATCGATTGGCCGAGCGTGCGCGACATGTGCTCGGACACGATTCGCGCGACGACGTCGGTCGGCCCGCCCGCCGCGAACGGCACGATCATCGTGATATTGCGCTTGGGAAAGTCGCTCTGCGCCTGCGCGACGCTCAGGCCCGCGACGGCAAAGGCGGCGAGCAGCAGCCCGCGCCCGAACATTTTCCTCATCGTCTCATCCCCCTATTTTAAGCTTCTGGTTGTAGCCGATAGATGAGCGCACTCCATCGCGCGCGTCAATTCAATGAGACCTTCGTCTTTCTTGGGGCGCATTTCGTCGCAGCCGTCGGCCGCGCGCGCCCGTTCGAGCCATGAGAGGCCCAGACATGCCAAGGCCGGCAAAGATGCCGGCCTTGGGTAACGTTCAGCGATGAAAGCGGTTCGCTTATTCTTCGACGAAGACTTCCTCGCGACGCTTCCTGATCATCGGCAGCATGGCGATCGCCAGCAGGATGAAGGAGATCGCGAGCAGCACCGCCGAGATCGGACGCGTCAGGAACACCGAGGCGTCACCGCGCGCAATCAGCATCGCACGGCGCAGGTTCTCTTCCATCAGCGGGCCGAGCACGAAGGCCAGAACCAGCGGCGCCGGTTCGAAGTCGTGCTTGGACAGCCAGTAGCCGAAGACCCCGAACACGGCAGCGATGATCACGTCGGTCGGCGAGTTGTTGATCGAGTAGATGCCGATGCAGCAGAACACGATGATCGACGGGAACAGGATGCGGTACGGAACGCGCAGCAGGCTCACCCACAGGCCCACGAGGGGCAGGTTGATGATGACCAGCATGAGGTTGCCGAGCCACATCGAGGCGATCATGCCCCAGAACAGTTCGGGCTGCTTGGTCATGACCTGCGGACCCGGAACGATGCCGTGAATGGTCATCGCACCGACCATCAGCGCCATCACCGCGTTCGGCGGGATGCCGAGGGTGAGCAGCGGGATGAACGAGGTCTGCGCCGCAGCGTTGTTCGCGCTCTCCGGTGCAGCCACGCCTTCGATGGCGCCGCGGCCGAAGCGCTCGGGGTGCTTCGAGATACGCTTCTCGAAGGTGTAGGCGGCGAAGGAGGCCACGACGGCGCCGCCGCCCGGCAAGATGCCGAGGAGCGAACCGAGGATGGTGCCGCGAACGATCGGACCCGAGCAGTCGATCAGGTCCTGGCGCGTCGGCATCAGACCCTTGATCTTGCTGTCGAGAATGTCGCGGCTCTCCTGCGACATTTCCAGGTTGCGGATGATCTCGGCGAAGCCGAACACGCCCATGGCGACGTTGGCGAAGCCGATACCGTCCGAAAGTTCCGGAATGTCGAAGGTCATGCGGCCGGCGCCGGTCTCGAGATCCGAGCCGATCATCGACAGCAACAGGCCGAGCACGATCATCGCGATGGCCTTCGGGACCGAACCCTTCGCCAGAACGACGGCGAAGATCAGGCCGAGGATCATGAGCGAGAAGTATTCAGCCGGGCCGAACAGCAGCGCAACGGAGGTGAGCGGGACGCCCAGGGCCGCCACGAGCACGGTGGCAACGCAGCCGGCGAAGAACGAGCCGATGGCGGCGATAGCGAGCGCCGCGCCGGCACGGCCTTGCCGCGCCATCTGGTGACCGTCGAGACAGGTCACCACGGAGGTGGCCTCGCCGGGGATGTTCACCAGCACCGACGTGGTCGAGCCGCCGTACTGCGCGCCGTAATAGATGCCGGCGAGCATGATGAGCGCGCCGACAGGCGGCAGGCCGAAGGTGATCGGCAGCAGCATGGCGACGGTGGCAACCGTACCGACGCCCGGCAACACGCCGACCAGGGTGCCGACGAGCGCGCCGAGCAAGCAGAAGCCGATGTTGTACGGATGGGCGGCAACGGAGAAGCCGAGCCAAAGATTGGCGAAAAGGTCAGTCATGAGCGTGATTCCTGCTCAGAAGAAAGACGGCCAAAGCTGGAACGGCAGCGCCAGCGCATAGACGAACAGCACGACGCAGAACAACGTCATCCCGCACGCCGCTAATACGGCTTCGAACCACCGCTTCTCACGCGACGCCATGATCGAGACCATGAATGCGACGAAGGTGGATATCACCAGTCCGAAGCTTGGAATGCTGATCGGCAAGCCGATGTATTCGAGGCTGATGCCGCGGATCATGCAGGCAAACAGCAAGATCGCCGAGACCACGAAGGCCGGTCCCTTATAGGCGAACTTCTCGATCGGCGGGCCGTCCACCAGCAAACCGCTGATGGCGATAGCGCCACCGATCAGCACAAGCAGAACCGCGAACATCCGCGGCGCAGTGCCCGGTCCAAACGCAAAGCCGTGCGAGCCCGCGAGATCGCGAGACGCCCAGATCGCGAGAATGGCAATGCCAATAAGTACGAGACCGCCGTAGAACTCACGCGGGCCACGAACTTTGAAACGGAAGCCGCCTGCATCGCGGGTGGCTTTGTTCCCCTCCGCCATTACACCCCACTCCTACTTTTTTCTTATACGTAGTGACAACGTATTGATCCCTTAGCACAAGAAGATTGCGCGCCGGAAGCATGGATGTTGGGCAATAACCTTGTCCTGTGGGTGAGTGCGAGCTTTATTTTATTGCGCACTGCAACATGAGCGGAATCCACGGGTTCCTTTTACTGGGAAACCTACCATGAATTAGTGGGGGCGCACTCGTGACCGACGGTTGTGGCCTAGACGCGTTGGTTGTTGCGTGTGCCACTATCGGGCGTTGCGTGTACAATAGGCACCGGCCGTTCTCTCACTGCGGAGCGAAGGCAAAGGCATATCGAGAGCGCTGGCGCGGTCGGCCGCGCAAGGCTCGCCACCCCGACGAAGAAACGCGCCGGCTTCATCGATCAGGCAGAACGGATTGCTGCAAGGTCTGTTGGCTTATCCGGCCGCAGCGACGGCTTCGGCTTGGAAGGGCCGGCGCTGATGATTGCGCAGCGTCTGGTAACAGCCGCACGCCTTCTGCGCCAAACCGTCTTTATCCAGGATCGACAACCGGCCGCGCCGATATTGGATGAGCCCCTCGTCCTGCAACGTGCCGGCGATCAACGACACGCTCGCGCGCTGAACGCCGAGAAGCTGCGCCAGGAATTCCTGCGTCACATAGAGATCGCCATAACCGACCACATCATGCGCGCGCAGAAACCAACTGCACAACCGCGCCGGGATGTGATGACGCGCATTGCACGCCGCCACCTGTTGCGCCTGCACGAAGAGATACTGCTCCTGTGCATAGAGATAAGCCCGCAACGCAGGATGACGCTGCGTGAGCGCGACGACATCGCGAGCGCGCATGGCCAACCCCTGGCCCGCGATCTGCGCGACGCACGTGCTCGCCCAGTAAGGCGCTTCATGCACAATGGATGTGCCGAGCGCCCCGTCACGACCGACCATCGCCGCTTCGATCTGCACGCCGTCGTGCAATTCGACGACAAGCGATATGAGCCCTGATTGCGGGAATAATACGTGGTCGATCGCGGCGCCCGCTTGCGCGAGCCGATCGCCGTGCACGAACGAAAATGGCGTCGTGTTTTCTCTAACGAATTCAGGCTCGCTCGCGCTCAGCGCGTCCAAGACCGCGTTATTATAAGATGCCATAGAGCCCATCGCTCCAAACAACGTCGGAGCGGCTCGGGTAACGATGCCTCAGCTCCTCGGAATCAAAGTAGCAACTCGACATTCAGACAACAACAATCCAGCGTCACACCGGCAACATTCGCGCCCCGGTCGTATGCGCGTTAGCGCACATAGACACAGCGTCGTTTCAACAGTCGCCGAACCACCGCGCGAGTGTCGGCTGCCACCTCTTACCATCTCCTTGGCCGCATCCCGTCAAATTTAAATGCCGCACCCGTGGCTCGGTGCTTGGGCACCCCAACTGGCGGCAAACTCGCAAGCCTCCCACGGGGACGATGGGCAGCGTGTGGGACGGCCTGGCGAGGGGGCTTTTTTCCTTCACCGGATGCCCCTATATTCATCGGTGCCGGGGCAACCCGGCTATGGCGATAAACGGCCGTCGAAATAAACCCATCGGACCCGGGGGCAGTACCCGGCGGCTCCACCAGTGTCGCTCAGATTACGAGGCTCCCGTCGCGACGGTCCGGAACTTTCCGGGCAGGCAGGCGGGGCCGGTCCCCTCGAAAGGGGGGACTGCGGAGCGACACTGGCGGGGCCGAAACAGGATCGACGAGGGCGTAAAGGGCGTTCTTTCGCTCGGCATGGTTCCGCCGATATCGGGCCACTTTCATAGTTGCCAACGACAACTATGCTCCGGTTGCTCAGGCCGCGTAAGGCAGTCTGAATTACCGAATCAAAGTCCTGACGGGATAAGCTCCGGCAGGCGGGGTCCGGAGGCACCTGGCAACAGAAGCCTCCACTTCTTTTCTCCCCTCGAGCCAATCCCCATGTGTGCGTAGCGGCCCCGCCGTGTGCCGGGCTGCCCTTTGACCGCAAGGCGCGCTAGCATTGCGGCGAATCCTCTTTCGAGCCGGCCAGAACCAAGCATGCCCGACCATATTCGTTACGACCTCCTCACCCAGCAGGCGCTTCGCGGCGTCGTGCGCAACGTCCTGGCGGACACCGCCAAGAAGAAGGTCCTGCCGGGCGACCATCATTTCTACATTTCCTTCGACACCCGTGCCGAGGGCGTGCGTCTCTCCGACCGGCTGAAGGCGCAGTACCCGGAGCAGATGACCATCATCCTCCAGCACCAGTTCTGGGATCTGAAGGTCAGCGACGACGCCTTCGAGGTCGGCCTGTCGTTCGGCGGCGCGCCCGAAAGGCTGGTCGTGCCGTTCGAGGCGATCAAAGGCTTCTTCGATCCGTCGGTGCAGTTCGGACTGCAGTTCGAGGAAGTGACCGAGGGTGAAGAAGTCGCCGGCGCTGCCGACGCCGACGCCAAGGAAAAGCCCGTCAGCAAGAAGAAGCTGCCGCCGAGCCCGGCGGTGATCGCGCCGGTGACGACGCCGCCCGCCCCCTTGCCCGCGGCGCCGGCGCCGGTCGGCCCCGCAAGGGCCGAGAAGGCCGAGGCCGACACCGACGAGAAGCCGGACAAGCCGACCGGCGGCGGCGAAGTGGTGCGGCTCGACCGCTTCCGAAAGAAATAGGCGGTAATTGGCTCCGGCGGCTTGTTCCGCCGAGCGGCCGGCATAGCTTCACGGCAGCGCCACCCGCGACCCCGGAAGCATTGCCAATGACCAAGACCCGTACCGAAACCGACGCCTTCGGCCCCATCGAGATCGACAACGACAAGCTCTGGGGCGCCCAGACCCAGCGGTCGCTGCAGAACTTCCGCATCGGCACCGAGCGCATGCCGATCGAGATCGTTCACGCCCTCGGTCTGGTGAAGCGGGCCGCGGCCGAGGTGAACCGCGATCTCGGCGGCCTCGACGCCGAGCGCGCCCAGGCCATCGCCGCCGTGGCGCAGGACATCGCCGACGGCAAACTCGACGACCAATTCCCGCTGGTCGTGTGGCAGACCGGCTCGGGCACCCAGTCCAACATGAACGTCAACGAGGTGATCGCCAACGTCGCCAACCTCAAGCTCGGCGGCGCGCTCGGCTCAAAGAAGCCGATCCATCCCAACGATCACGTCAACATGAGCCAGTCGTCGAACGACTCGCTGCCGACCGCCATGCACATCGCGGCGGCCTTGCGGATCGAGCATCACCTCAAGCCCGCGCTCGCGGAGCTGCACAAGGCGCTCGACGCGAAGGCCAAGGAATTCGAGCGTATCGTCAAGATCGGCCGCACCCATACGATGGACGCGACGCCCATCACGTTGGGCCAGGAATTTTCAGGCTACGCCGCGCAGGTGCAATCCGCGCTCGCCCAGCTTTCGCAGGCGCAACGCGCGCTTTATCCGCTGGCGCAGGGCGGCACCGCCGTCGGCACCGGCATTAACAGCGATCCCGATTTCGCCGGCGCCTTCGCCGCCAAGATCGCGGCCTACACCAAGCTTCCCTTTATCAGCGCGCCCAACAAGTTCGAGCACATGGCGGCGCACGACGCTTATGTCTTCGTGCACGGCGCCATCAATGCCGCCGCCACCGCGCTGTTCAAGATCGCCAACGACATCCGCCTGCTCGGCTCGGGGCCGCGCTCGGGCCTGGGCGAATTGTCGCTGCCGGAGAACGAGCCCGGCTCGTCGATCATGCCCGGCAAGACCAATCCGACGCAGAGCGAAGCGCTGACCATGGTCTGCTGCCAGATCTTCGGCAATCAGACCACCGTCACGGTCGCCGGCAGTCAGGGCCATTTCGAGCTGAACGTCTACAAGCCCTTGCTGGCCTATTGCGTGCTGCAGTCGATCCGGCTGCTCGGCGACGCCGCGCGCTCCTTCACCACCAATTGCGTGGTCGGCATCAAGGCCAACGAAGCGCGCATCCGCGAACTGCTCGAGCGCTCGCTGATGCTGGTGACGGCGCTGTCGCCGAAGATCGGCTACGACAACGCATCCAAGGTGGCCAAGACCGCGCACGCCAACGGCACGACGCTGCGTGAGGAGGCCGTGCGGCTGGGCTTCGTCAGCGGCGAGGAGTTCGACCGGCTGGTGCAGCCGGCCGCGATGACGCACCCCTCGCGCGGTAATGGCTGACGATCCACTAGAATACGCGGAGGCTATAGCGGGGGCGCGGACTGTATTACGGCGGCGGGAGTTAGATACCGCAAGGTACGATAATCCGTTTTATTTATGTAAAAAACCCAGCATGTGAGAAATCGAGATGAAATTGCATTGTATGCAGTTCACATTGTCTGAGTAATTCATTCGTAAATAACAGTTTTATATGCCTAAACGACAACCACAACAGTATTTAGGCGTAGATATACTCGCTCCAACGCCCCCGCTTTCGCAGTAAAACGTGACGTTCAACTAAGTGTGCACTAGCCAACTGTTGTATTCACTCATAAATTTGACACAGTGATCCTTTGTGGATGCGTGTCATGCTCGCATCTGGCGGCTGGCAGGCGTCTCAAGGCCCACACTTCTCGCACCTGGATCGCGGCTTATCTCGCTACCGGAAGAACCGAATGGCTGAACTGGTCAATCTTCGGACGGTGCGCAAGCGCGCCAAGCGTCAGCAGGACGAACGGCAAGCCGCTGCGAACCGCCTGATTCATGGACAACCGAAGCACGTCCGCGATCTGGATCAGGCGCGCGAGGCCAAGGCCGCGCACGACCTCGACCAGCACCGGATCGACACAGGAGACGCGCCATGAAATCTCCGGTCGTCAAACGCTCGATCGTCATCGCCGGTCACAAGACCAGCGTCAGCCTCGAGGATCCGTTCTGGCAGGGCCTGCGTGAGATCGCGGTCAGCCGCAACATGACCCTGTCCGATGTCGTCGCCTCGATCGACACCGATCGTCACGGCGGCAATCTCTCGTCGGCGATCCGCCTGTTCGTGCTCGAATATTATCGCGCCATGGGCCTGGAGCACCGCAGCTCCGCAACGGCGGCGCGCGACCCGCTTCTCACCACACCCGTACACTCAGTTCTGGGCGCCGACTGACGCGCCCGGACGCGCCGGTCGCGGCGCGGGATAGGGCCGGATGTCCAACGGCGGCGGCAAGGCCGGCGCTCCCTCCTGATGCCGCACAGCGCCGGCCGTCGGTTCGACGATCGGCGTCGCCATCGGCGTTGCGGGCGGCAGCGGTAGCGGCGATAGCGGCGGCGCCGAGCCGGCGGCCGGCACAGCGCTTTCAACCTTGGGCGCGACCTGTTCGATGGCGCGCAGGCGCCTGGCCTGGTTCTCGACCGACCGCAAGGTCAGCCAGCCGGTGAGCGCCGACACATCGAATGTGCGCGTCGGTGTGGCCAGCGTGCCGCCGAGCGCCATGAAGATGTCCGGCCGCGAGCCCGAGACTTCGGTCATGCCGGACAACACCAGCCGCGCATCGAGCGAACCATCGATGAGATCGAGATTGCCGGACAGCGCCAACGTCGCGTCCTTGCTCTCGGCCGACACCGTATTCAACCGCACCTGCCCGGCCGCGATCGTCAGCGTGCCGCGCGCCTGCTTGATCGGGAGCTGGCCGCTTTCCAGCGCGCGCCGCGCGAGATCGGCAATGCGCGCATTGTCGATCG
>Ga0180216_1003592_pt1 | contig 12216 bp, 8 predicted proteins | sample eDN3rd37CBELigMG_FD_128879 | JGI IMG/M metagenome (GOLD analysis project Ga0180216, IMG submission 128879) | Enriched Miracle-Growth compost microbial communities from Emeryville, California, USA - eDNA 3rd pass 37_C BE-Lig MG (version 2)... ...
CAGATCGCCCCAGTCCTGCTCGGCGTCGCCGCGATAGGGGCAGGTGGCGATGAACAGGTCGGCCCAGCGCGCCTGGCGCGCCGCCAGCCGGGCAAGCCCGGCGGGGCGGGCTTCGAGGCGCCGCACTTCATAGGGCACGCCATAGCTGGCCAGCCGTTCGTTGAGCGCCTTTTCGATATTGTCGCCCTCGCGACGCACCTGATCCTCGATGTCGGCCACGACGGAAACCGCCGCCGCGCCGGCCTCGATCGGCATCACCGTGGCGAACTCGGGCAGCGCGTTGGTGAACAGCCCGATCAGGCGCGTCACGCTGGGGGCTCCCAGGCTGGCGATGACCGTGCGCGCATGCGCGAGCCGGACCTCATCCTCCGCCGAACCATCAAGGTGCACCATCAGATCCATCATCGCCCATCTCCCTGAGAACCGTGCGTCATGCGCCATCGGCTCCGCCGGCCGCCAGCGCCGGAAGTTCTTCGTTGTTTCCGGCACAGGACAGCACGCCGCGCGGCGCGCGTGAAGCGCCTCTCTCAAAACATTTACGCCTTCCCGCAGAACCATGCTATGGGCCCTTGCCGTAACCTTCTGGCCGCAACATCCGATGAGCATCATGTCCACTGACGGGGTCGCTGACGGCGACGAGCCGAAGCTCAATCTTCAGTCTTACCTGCCCTACCGCATGGCCGTGCTGTCGGAGGTCGTTGCCCAGGGACTGGCCAGACAACACCTCAACCGGTTTCACATCGCCATCCCCGAATGGCGGGTGCTGGCGACGCTGGGCGCCTTCTCGCCGCTCACCGCCAAGGCCATTGGCCAGCACAGCCGCATGCACAAGACCAAGGTGTCGCGCGCCGTGACGGCGCTGGAGGCCCGCAGCCTCCTGCGCAGCGAGGTCAGCCCGCACGACCGGCGCGAGATCAACCTGTGGTTGAGTGAGGAGGGCCAGGAGCTTTACCGGCAGATCGTTCCCCTCGCCCACGCCTACCAGGCCGAAATCGTCGCCGGCATCGATCCCCAGGACCTGGAGACGATGACGCGGACCATGGAGATCATCTTCCAGCGCGCCGACGCCTGACCCCTTGCGCTGGCGAGCCGGACAGGCCGCGACGCACGGATGACCACGGCAAGGCCAGCGCTGTCACCCAAGATGAATTATAATTGCAATGTTATTTCATTGCATATATAGCAAAGCGCATCGGGCAGGACCTGCGGCGCGAGCCCAGGGTCCGCCTGCCTGGAGCAAACCCGTTCATTCCGAAGCGGAGCCTTACCTATCCTTTTGGCTTGACGGGTTTTCCCCGACGGTATGACGTCCCCCGGAGAACGCCAGCCCACGCCTTTGCCACAGGCGCCGCCGTTTCGCCGACAGCCGTTTTGAGGGAGCCAACCCATGTCCGCCAGTTCCGGCCGCGCCGTCTGGATGAACCGCAGAGCCGTGCTGGCGGCGATGCTGGCGCTTGCCAGCGGCGCGCCCGCCGTCACCGGCGCATCCGCCGCCAGCGACGGCGACAGGCTTCCGGTTGTCGCCAGCTTCTCCATCCTCGCCGATCTGGTCCGCAAGGTCGGCGGCGGGCGGGTGGAGGTCACCGCGCTGGTCGGTCCGGGCGGCGACGCGCATGTCTTCTCTCCGGCGCCGGCCGACGCGAAGCGCATCGCCGCCGCCCGGCTGATCGTCACCAACGGCCTCGCCCTCGAAGGCTGGCTGCCGCGCCTCATCAGCGCCTCGGGCGCGAAAGCTCCGGTCATCGTCGCCAGCAAGGGCGTCAACGCCGCCCACCTTGACGAAAACGCCCCCGGCCACGTCCATGACGCCGCGCCAGACCACAGCCATGCACACGGCCATGGCGGCCTCGATCCGCACGCCTGGCAGGATGTGACCAATGTCAAAACCTATGTGCGCAATATCCGCGATGGCCTGATCGCCGTCGATCCCGCCGGCCGCGAGGTCTATGAAAGCAACGCCGCCGCTTATCTCGCCCGGCTGGATGAGCTGGACGCGGACATCCGCCGCCGCATGGCGGCTATCCCGGCCGACCGCCGGCGCATCATCACCACCCATGACGCCTTCGGCTATTTCGGCCGCGCCTATGGCCTTGGGCTGATCGCGCCGCAGGGCCTCTCCACCGACACCGAAGCCTCCGCCGCTGACGTCGCCCGGGTGGTGCGCCAGATCCGCGCCGAAAAAGCCCCGGCGGTGTTTCTGGAAAACATCGCCGATCCCCGCCTGATGGCCCGCATCGCCCGCGAAACCGGCGTCAGGGTCGGCGGCCAGCTTTACACCGACTCCCTGTCGCCCGCCGATGGCCCCGCCGCCAGCTACATCGCCATGATGCGCAGCAATGTCGCGACCCTGGAGAAAGCGCTGGCGCCCTGACGCCGGATCGGGAAGACGCGGAAGCGCCAGACCCCGGCCCGGCCAACCGGAATCAATGAGCGGGCTCATCCATCCCTGTTCGAGCCCGCAGGGGAGAACCGGCGCCGCCGCCTACTCGCCCTCGATCTCCGCCCGCAGCATCTCCAGCTCCAGCCAGCGATCCTCGGCGGCGGCGAGCTGCTCCTGAAGCTGGCTGGCGGCGGCGGTGAACTTTTCGAACGCCGCCCGGTCTTTGGCATAGAGGTCCGGATCGGCCAGCTTCCCCTGCACCGCCTGCTGTTTCGCTTCCAGTTCGGCGATGGTTTTGGGCAGCGTCTCCAGGGCGTGCTTGTCCTTGAAGCTCATGCGCTTCGCAGCGGCCTTTTCAGCCGGCTTTTCCGCCGGCTTCACGACAGCCTTGTCGGCAACCTTGTCAGCGCCAGACTTCGAGGCCGTTTTGGCGCTGGCGATATCGACGCCGCGCTGGCGCAGCATGTCGCTGTAGCCGCCGGCGTATTCCTGCCAGCGGCCATCGCCTTCTGGAACCAGCACGGCGTCAACGATGCGATCGAGGAAGTCACGGTCGTGGCTGATGAGGATCACCGTGCCGGAATAGGCGCCCAGCATCTCCTCCAGCACGTCCAGCGTCTCCAGATCGAGATCGTTGGTCGGCTCGTCCAGCACCAGCAGGTTCGAGGGCCGCGCCATGGCGAGGGCCAGCATCAGCCGCGCCCGCTCACCGCCGGAGAGCACCTTCACCGGCGTGCGCGCCATTTCCGGCGGAAACAGGAAGTCCGCCATGTAAGACACCACATGGCGCGGCTGGCCGCCAACAAAGACGTTGTCGCCGCGCCCCCCGGTCAGGGTTTCGGCCAGGGTCGCGTCGGGATCGAGCAGGGCCCGGCGCTGGTCCAGCGTCGCCAGCTCCAGATTGGCGCCGAGGCGGATCACGCCCGCATCCGGCGCCAGCGCCCCGGTCAGCAGGCCGATCAGCGTGGTCTTGCCGGCGCCGTTGGGGCCGATAATTCCGAGCCGATCGCCGCGCAGCAGCCGCAGCGACAGATCGCGCACGATCACCCGCTCGCCGAAGCTTTTGCTGACGCCTTTCGCCTCGATCACCTGCTTGCCGGAGAGTTCAGCCTCGGAGGCCGCCATGCTGACCTGGGCGGAGGCCTGGTTGACAGCGCTGCGGGCCTCGCGACGTTGCTGGCGCAACGCCGACAATTCGCCCATGCGCCGCACATTGCGCTTGCGGCGCGCTGTGACGCCGTAGCGCACCCAGTGCTCCTCGGCGGCGATCTTGCGGTCGAGCTTCTGGGCGGCGACCTCTTCCTGCTCCAGCACCTCGTCGCGCCAGGCTTCAAAACGGTCGAAGCCGATATCGGCCCGGCGGGTCTGGCCGCGATCAAGCCAGACGATCGACTTGCCGAGCTTTTCCAGAAAACGCCGGTCGTGACTGATCAGCACCAGCGCCGTGCGCAGGCCCGCCAGCTCCTGCTCCAGCCATTCGATGCTCGGCAGGTCGAGGTGGTTGGTCGGCTCATCAAGCAGCAGGATATCCGGCGCCGGCGCCAGCGTGCGGGCAAGCGCGGCGCGGCGGGCCTCGCCGCCGGACAGGCTGGAGGGATGCTCCTCGCCGGTCAGGCCGAGTTTTTCCAGATACATGCTGGCGCGCCAGCTGTCGTCGCCCTCGGTCAGCCCCTCCATCACCCACGACATCACCGTGTCATGGCCCGAGAGGTCCGGCTCTTGCGGCAGGTAACGCAAGGTGGCGTCCGGCTGCAAAAACCGTTCGCCCGCGTCGGGCTCGATCAGGCCGGCGGCGACCTTGAGCATGGTCGACTTGCCGGAGCCGTTGCGGCCCACCAGCACCACCCGGTCGCCGCGCGCCACCGACAGCCCGGCGCCGTCGAGCAGTTGCTGCGTGCCCAGACGCAGCCGCACGCCGGCGAGGGAAAGCAGCGGAGGAAGGGCCATCGAAACTACCTTGCGTATCTGCGGGTCAACCGGCGACGCCGGCCTGATAATCCTTGACGTCGGAGACGCGGATGTCCGGCCAGCGCTCCTGCTCATAGCTGAGCGAGAAGGCGGTGGTGGCCATGAACACCGGCTCGCGGTCGAGATCGAGCGCGATCGACGAGGTGTGGGCGTTGACGAATTTGTCGAGCTCGCCTGCCCTGTCGCTGGAAATCCAGCGGCAGATGGAAAAGCGCGTCGGCTCGAAATCGATCGGCAGGCCATATTCCGCCTGCAGCCGCTCCTTCAGCACGTCGAGCTGCAGGGCCCCGACCACGCCGACGATGGCGCCCGAGCCGTCGACCGGCTGGAACACCTGCACGACGCCCTCCTCGGCCATCTGCTGCAGGGCTTCCTTCAGCTTCTTGGCCTTCATGGGATCGGTGAGCTTGATGCGGCGCATGATTTCCGGCGCGAAGCTCGGCACGCCGCGGAACACCAGGTCCTCGCCCTCGGTCAGGGTGTCGCCGATGCGCAAGGTGCCGTGGTTGGGAATGCCGACCACGTCGCCAGCAAAGGCTTCCTCGGCGATCGACCGGTCCTGGGCGAAGAAGAACTGCGGCGCCGACAGGGTCATCGGCTTGCCGGTGCGGGCCAGCCGCGCCTTCATGCCGCGCGTCAGCCGGCCCGAGCAGACGCGCATGAAGGCGATGCGGTCGCGGTGGTTTGGATCCATGTTGGCCTGGATCTTGAACACGAAGCCGGTCATGCGCTTCTCGGTCGGCTCGACCAGACGGGTCGCCGCCTGCTGGCCACGCGGCGGCGGCGCGAAGGCGGCCATGGCGTCGATCAGGTCGCGCACGCCGAAATTGCGCAGGGCCGAGCCAAAGAACACCGGCGTCAGGTGCCCCTGTCGGAAGGCGTCCAGATCGAACGGCTCCAGCGCCGCTTCCGCCAGCGACAGTTCCTCATGGAACGCCTCGCGCTCGTGCTCCGGCAGCAGGCCGAGCAGCCTGGGATCGTCGGCGCCGGTGACGGTGAAGCCGGCGTCGTCCTTGTCCACCAGTCGCACGCGCCGGTTGCGCAGATCATAGGTGCCGGCAAAGGAACGGCCGCTGCCGATCGGCCAGGTCACCGGCGAGGTGTCGAGGGCCAGCGTCTTCTCCACCTCGTCGAGCAGATCGAACGGATCGCGGGCCTCGCGGTCGAGCTTGTTGACGAAGGTGACAATCGGGATGTCGCGCAGGCGGCAGACCTCGAACAGCTTGCGCGTGCGCGCCTCGATGCCCTTGGCGGCGTCGATGACCATCACGGCGGCGTCCACCGCCGTCAGCGTGCGGTAGGTGTCTTCCGAGAAGTCCTCGTGGCCTGGCGTGTCGAGCAGGTTGAAGACGTGGTCGCCATATTCGAAGGTCATCACCGAGGTGACGACGGAAATGCCGCGCTCTTTCTCAATGCCCATCCAGTCCGAGCGCGTCGCGGCGCCGCCGCGCTTGGCCTTCACGGCGCCGGCAAGCTGGATGGCGCCGCCGAACAGCAGCAGCTTCTCGGTCAGCGTGGTCTTGCCCGCGTCCGGGTGAGAGATGATGGCGAAGGTCCGGCGGCGTTCGACCGCCTGCGCTTCCGGCGAGGTCTGGACGTTCATCGACATGCGATCTGGCGGCGCGCGGCCGCCGGTTGGTTATCGGCTGGATATCTGGAGGGCGCTCTAGCAGGTTTCCGCGCCGGGGGCGAGCCGCCGCCATACGCGCGTCCCATCATACGCGCACGCCATGCCGGACGGATCAGGGCTGGCGCCAGAGCCGGCATGGCGCTGGCGAACGCCCTATGGCTTGCGCCACTCCATCATCAGCAGCCACGGAGCGCGGCGATAGCGGGCGACGCGCGCGGCGTCCGGCCAGGCGGGGTCGGGCTCCGGCTCGTCGAAACAGGCGAGCCTCAGCCCCTGCCCCAGCAGCGCCTGCATGTAGCGCGACAGCGGCCGATGCCAGTTGCGCACCCGGACGCCGGCCCAGGCCACCCATTCGGCCCGACTGTCGAGATAACCGTCGATCGCATAGCGCTCGGCAGGGCCCTCGCCTTCCCAGCCGCCGGCCGTCGAGAATGAATTGAGATTGGCGATCAGCAGGGCGCCGCCGGGGCGCAGCACCCGCGCCATTTCAGCGACCGCCTGTTCCAGGCCTTCGATATCAATCAGGGTGAGGTAACTGACCGCCAGATCGAAACTGGCGTCTGGAAAATCAAGCTTTTCGGCCCGGCCGACGCGGTAATCCCCGCCGGGATCGCGCGCCTGCGCCGTCTCCACCATCAGCGGGATCGGGTCAACGCCCACCGCGTTGACGCCGGCGGCGCGCATCATCCGGCAGAAGCGCCCCTCGCCGCAGCCGACGTCGAGGGCATGGCCGTAGCCGCCCGCCCGCACGCGGGCCAGCATCGGCGCATCCAGCACCGCATGGCGCGAAAAATCACCGTCGATGCTGGCGATCCACGCCGGCGCCGATTCGCTCCATCCTTCGCTCATGCTGAAGTATTTTCCTCAAACCTCACCCGCCAAAACGCGCGCCCTCTGCTTTTCCCGAAGAGGCGCTCGCCCCGCCTTCAGGCGACTTGCTCATCCACAGCGCGTGGCGACGGCGTTTCGTAGTCGAACACCTTCATATAATGGGCGATCGCCTCCGGCGCTCCGGTGGCCTTTTGCAGATTGTCCGACAGCTTCACCGCCGGGCGGCCGTTGGCCGAGGACACCTTGCACACCAGCGAGGCCGGGCGCAGATCGAGATCCGGCCGGGTGGCGCAGCCCTCGAAATCATTGGTGAGGTTGGTGCCCCAGCCGAAGCTCATGCGCACGCGGCCGTGGAAGTGGCGATAGGTCTTCTCGATGGAATCGACATCGAGCGCGTCGGAGAACACCAGCAGCTTCCCGCGCGGATCGCGCCCCCTCAGCCGCCACCAGGCAATGATTTCCTCGCCGCCCTCGATCGGCGGCTTGGAATCCGGGCGGAAGCCCGTCCAGTCCGCCACCCAGTCCGGCGCGCGCCTGAGGAAGGCCGTGGTGCCGAAAGCGTCCGGCAGCACCACCAGCAGATTGCCGCCATAGTACTTTTTCCAGGACTCCAGCACCGTATAGGGCGCCATCAGCCGCGCTTCGTCGCTGTCAGCCAGCGCCGCCATCACCATGGGCAGCTCATGGGCGTTGGTGCCGATGGCCTCCAGGTCGGTTTCCATGGCGTGCAGCACGTTGCTGGTGCCGAGCAGCGATTTGCCCAGCCCCTCCTTCAGCGCCTCCACGCACCAGCGCTGCCACAGGAAGCCGTGGCGCCGGCGGGTGCCGAAATCGGAGATGCGCAGGTCAGGCAGCTGCCGCAGGCGCTCCACCTTCTCCCACAGGCGCGCCTTGGCGCGGGCGTAGAGCACGTCGAGATCGAACCGCCCCATCTTGCGCATGGCGGCGCGGGAGCGCAATTCGTTGACGATGGCCAGCGCCGGGATTTCCCACATGCTGGTGTGGGTCCACAGGCCGGTGAAATTGAGCACGAACTGCCCGTCCTCGCGGCGCAGGTCGTATTCGGGCAACTGGAAATCCGCCAGCCAGTCGAGAAAGTCCGGCTCGAAGATCTGCTTGCGGCCATAGAAGGTGTTGCCAGCGAGCCAGATCATCTCCTTCTTGGAGAAGCGCAGGGTGCGGGCGTGGTCGAGCTGGTCGCGCAGCTCCTGCTCGTCGATGTCGTCCGCCAGGCGGATGTCCTTCGAGCGGTTGATCAGGGTGAAATCGGCGCGCACGTCGCGGCGCAGCCCCCAGATCATCTGCAGCATCAGCAGCTTGTAGAAATCCGTGTCCAGCAGGCTGCGGACGATCGGGTCCAGCTTCCAGCTGTGGTCATACACGCGTCGGGCGATATCGATATGCGCCATGACGGGATCTCCGCGACAGGGCCCCCGGCCCTGCGCCAATGTGACCAAAGGTTCAAAAGCCGGACGCCCTGCTTCCTGCCTGGCCTTCTGAACCGGCCCGCCCAAACGCGCCGGTTTCGCCCTGCAACATCAGGGTCGCGCCCGCAATGTCAAGGCGCTGGCGCGCTTTTGGCGACGCGGATGGCCGCGCGCGGCTTGCGCGCGCGGCGCTTCGCCCTATAGTCCGCGCGCGTATGGCCTGGCCGGAATGCTTCCGGGCGGGCCTGTCCAGCTTCCCGGTTAACCCGCGGATTGCGCAGCCCAAACCCTGCCGGGGCGTCCCATCAGGGCCTCTCCCGCCAGGGCCAGCCCCTGTCAGGGTCGCGCATCCGGCATTTGCGATGGAAAGATCATGACGGCAAAGCGCGTCAACAAGGTTGTTCTGGCCTATTCGGGGGGGCTCGACACCTCGATCATCCTGAAGTGGCTGCAAACGACCTATGGCTGCGAGGTCGTGACCTTCACGGCGGACCTCGGCCAGGGCGAAGAGCTGGAGCCGGCGCGCGAGAAGGCGCTGCTGCTCGGCATCAAGCCCGAGAACATCTACATCGAAGACCTGCGCGAGGAATTCGTGCGCGACTACGTCTTCCCGATGTTCCGCGCCAACGCCCAGTATGAGGGCGTCTATCTGCTCGGCACCTCCATCGCCCGCCCGCTGATCGCAAAGAAGCAGATCGAAATCGCCGAGAAGGTCGGCGCTGACGCCGTCTGCCACGGCGCCACCGGCAAGGGCAACGACCAGGTGCGCTTCGAGCTGGGCTATTACGCCCTGAAGCCCGACGTCACCGTCATCGCCCCGTGGCGCGAATGGGACCTGACCTCTCGCACCGCCCTGCTCGACTTCGCCGAGAAGCACCAGATTCCGATCGCCAGGGACAAGCGCGGCGAGGCGCCGTTCTCCGTCGACGCCAACCTGCTGCACTCGTCCTCCGAGGGCAAGGTGCTGGAAGACCCCAACGACGAGGTGCCGGATTACGTTTTCTCGCGCACCATCTCGCCGCTGCAGGCGCCTGACCAGCCGACCATCATCACCATCTCCTTCGAGAAGGGCGACGCCGTCGCCGTCGACGGCCAGAAGATGAGCCCGGCGACCCTGCTGGCCCATCTGAACAAAATCGGCCACGACAATGGCGTCGGCCGCCTCGATCTGGTCGAGAACCGCTTCGTCGGCATGAAGAGCCGCGGCATGTACGAGACCCCCGGCGGCACGATCCTGCTCGACGCGCACCGGGCCATCGAATCGATCACCCTCGACCGCGGCGCCGCTCACCTGAAGGATGAGCTGATGCCGAAATACGCCGAGCTGATCTACAATGGCTTCTGGTTCTCGCCCGAGCGCGAGATGCTGCAGGCGATGATCGACAGGAGCCAGGAGCTGGTCACCGGCGACGTGCGCCTGATGATCTACAAGGGCGGCGTCCACGTCATCGGCCGCCAGAGCCCCTATACGCTGTATGATCAGGAGCTGGTGACCTTCGAGGAAGGCGCCGTGGCCTATGACCACCGCGACGCCGCCGGCTTCATCAAGCTCAACGCCCTGCGCCTGCGCACCCTGGCCCAGCGCAAGAAGAAGCTGGGTCTCTGAGGCCGAAGGCTTCAGAAACGCTGACAGGAATGCGCCCGGAAGCGAAATCCGGGCGCTTCGCAATCCCATGCCAGCGGCCAGAGCCGGCTGGGGTCCGGGCGGCGTCCCGTCGGCGTCCCATCGCGCGATCCGGTGGGCGCGCCAGGGGCCGCGCCTCACCCGGAATACGGGAGCATGTTGTTTTTACACGCAATAGGGTCCCGCCCCCGTGTAAAAACAGCAGGCGCCGGGGTTGCATCCTGGGCCGCCGGCTTGCATATGGGGGCATCAGCAAAATTGGCGCAGGTCCCACCGGGGACCCGGCGGTTGCCGTTGCATGGTCGCGTTCAGCCTGAATGAATCGGCCAGTCGAACAGGCGTTGTCCGTTCGCTCCCAGCCGAGATTGCGCTGAAACACAGTCAGGCGCCCATATATGTCACTTCGCAATATCGCGATCATCGCGCACGTCGACCATGGCAAGACCACTCTGGTCGACAAGATGCTGCAGCAGTCCGGCTCGTTCCGTGAGAACCAGCGCGTCGCCGAGCGCGTCATGGATTCCGGCGACATCGAAAAAGAACGCGGCATCACCATCCTGGCCAAGGCGACCTCGGTCGTCTGGAAGGACACCCGCATCAACATCGTCGACACCCCCGGCCACGCCGACTTCGGCGGCGAGGTGGAGCGCATCCTGTCGATGGTCGACGGCGTCATCGTGCTGGTCGACGCCGCAGAAGGTCCGATGCCGCAGACCAAGTTCGTGGTCGGCAAGGCCCTCAAGATCGGCCTGAAGCCCATCGTCGCCATCAACAAGATCGACCGTCCCGATGGCCGCGCCAACGAGGTCATCAACGAGGTGTTCGACCTGTTCGCGGCGCTGGACGCCACCGACGAGCAGCTCGACTTTCCGATCCTCTATGGTTCGGGCCGCGACGGCTGGATGGCCGAAGCGCCCGAAGGCCCGCAGGAAGACGGCCTTGCTCCGCTGTTCGACCTGGTGCTGAAGCACGTGCCGGAAGCGAAGGTCGAGCCCGGCCCGTTCCGCATGCTGGGCACGCTGCTGGAATCCAACCCGTTCCTCGGCCGCATCATCACCGGCCGCATCGCCGCCGGCACGGTGAAGCCGAACCAGACCATCAAGGTCATCGACCGCGACGGCAATCTGGTGGAAAACGGCCGCGTCTCCAAGATTCTCGCCTTCCGCGGCATCGAGCGCCAGCCGATCGAACTGGGCGAGGCGGGCGACATCGTTTCCATCGCCGGCCTGGTCAAGGGCTCGGTGGCCGACACCTTCTGTGATCCCTCCGTCACCGAAGCGATCCAGGCCCAGCCGATCGACCCGCCGACCGTGACCATGTCGTTCCTCGTCAACGACAGCCCGCTGGCCGGCACGGAAGGCGACAAGGTCACCAGCCGCATGATCCGCGACCGCCTGTTCAAGGAGGCCGAGGGCAACGTCACGCTGCGCATCGAGGAAGCCGACGACAAGGACAGCTTCTTCGTCTCCGGCCGTGGCGAGCTGCAGCTGTCGATCCTGATCGAGACCATGCGCCGCGAGGGCTTCGAGCTGGCCGTGTCGCGTCCGCGCGTGGTGTTCAAGCAGGACGATGACGGCAATACGCTGGAGCCGGTCGAGGAAGTCGTCATCGACGTCGATGAGGAATATTCCGGCACGGTCGTGCAGAAGATGTCGGAGCGCAAGGCCGACATGATCGAGATGAAGCCGTCAGGCGGCAACCGCCTGCGCCTCGTCTTCCATGCGCCCACGCGCGGCCTCATTGGCTACCAGTCGGAGCTGCTGACCGACACGCGCGGCACGGCGATCATGAACCGCCTGTTCCACGGCTACGAGCCCTACAAGGGCGAACTGGCCGGCCGCAACAATGGCGTGCTGATCTCCAACGACCAGGGCGAGTCGGTGGCTTACGCCCTGTGGAACCTGGAAGATCGCGGCCCGATGATCATCGACGCCGGCGTCAAGGTTTACCAGGGCATGCTGGTCGGCATTCATACCCGCGACAATGACCTTGAGGTCAATGTTCTGAAGGGCAAGAAGCTCACCAACATCCGCACTACGTCGAAGGACGAGGCGGTGAAGCTGACGCCGCCGGTGCGTATGACGCTGGAGCGCTCGCTGGCCTGGATTCAGGACGACGAGCTGGTGGAGGTGACGCCGAAGTCGATCCGCCTGCGCAAGCGCTATCTGGACCCGAACGAGCGCAAGCGCCTCAGCAAGGTCAAGGAAGCCTGAGCCAGGCCAGCGCCAGACATCGTCTGGCTGGCGAAGATTGCAACGGCGCCGGGATTCCCGGCGCCGTTTTTTGTGCGCGCGGCCAGGCAAGGCGCGCGCCTCGCGCCGTGGACCCGGGGCGCTTCTCGCGCCGTGAACCAGGG
>Ga0180216_1003594_pt1 | contig 12215 bp, 8 predicted proteins | sample eDN3rd37CBELigMG_FD_128879 | JGI IMG/M metagenome (GOLD analysis project Ga0180216, IMG submission 128879) | Enriched Miracle-Growth compost microbial communities from Emeryville, California, USA - eDNA 3rd pass 37_C BE-Lig MG (version 2)... ...
GGAACCGAACTGCGCGAAGGCCGCCATTTCGCGGTACTGCGCGAGCTCGCCCTTGATCTTGCCGGCGACCTTCTTCATCGCCTTGGTCTGCGCCGACGAACCGACGCGCGACACCGACAGACCGACGTTCACCGCCGGACGGATGCCCTGATAGAACAGGTCGGTCTCGAGGAAGATCTGACCGTCGGTGATCGAAATCACGTTGGTCGGAATGTAGGCCGACACGTCGTTGGCCTGCGTTTCGATGACCGGCAGGGCGGTCAGCGAACCGGCGCCCATCTGGTCGTTCATCTTCGCGGCGCGCTCGAGCAGGCGCGAGTGGAGATAGAACACGTCGCCCGGATAGGCTTCGCGGCCCGGCGGGCGGCGCAGCAAGAGCGACATCTGACGGTAGGCGACGGCCTGCTTGGACAGATCGTCATAGATGATCACGGCGTGCATGCCGTTGTCGCGGAAGTATTCGCCGATGGTGCAGCCGGTGAACGGCGCCAGGAACTGCATCGGGGCCGGATCGGAGGCGGTGGCGGCCACGACGACCGAGTATTCCAGCGCGCCCTGCTCTTCCAGCACCTTCACGAACTGCGCGACGGTCGAACGCTTCTGACCGACGGCGACGTAGACGCAGTACAGCTTGATCTTCTCGTCCGGCTGCGCGTTGAGCGGCTTCTGGTTGAGAATGGTGTCGAGGGCGATTGCGGTCTTGCCGGTCTGACGGTCGCCGATGATCAGCTCGCGCTGGCCGCGGCCGATCGGGATCAGCGCGTCGATCGACTTGAGGCCCGTCGCCATCGGCTCGTGCACCGACTTACGCGGAATGATGCCCGGCGCCTTGACGTCGACGCGCATACGCTTGTCGGCCTGGATCGGGCCCTTGCCGTCGATCGGGTTGCCGAGCGCGTCGACGACGCGGCCGAGCAGGCCCTTGCCGACCGGCGCGTCCACGATGGCGCGGGTGCGCTTGACGGTCTGGCCTTCCATGATCTCACGGTCCGAACCGAAGATCACGATACCGACGTTGTCGTTTTCGAGGTTCAGCGCCATGCCGCGCGTGCCGTTCTCGAACTCGACCATTTCGCCGGCCTGGACGTTGTCGAGGCCGTAGACGCGGGCAATGCCGTCACCGACGGACAGCACCTGGCCGACTTCCGAAACCTCGGCTTCCTGGCCGAAATTCTTGATCTGCTCTTTGAGGATGGCGGAAATTTCTGCGGCGCGGATGTCCATCAGCGTGCCTCTTTCATCGCGAACTTGATCGCATTGAGCTTGGTGCGGAGCGAACTATCGATCATGCGGGAGCCGACCTTCACGACCAGCCCGCCGATGATGGCGGGGTCGATCTTGACGTCGAGATCGATGTCCTTCCCCCCGGTGACGTTCTTGAGCGCGCCCTTGAGCGCCTCGAGATTCTGGTCGCTGAGCTTCTCAGCGACGGTGACTTGCGCGGAGACCTCGCCCTTGTGGCGGGCGACCAGCGCGCGGTAGGCGCGGACCATGTCGCGCACCGCGAACAGGCGCCGGTTGGTCGTGATCACGCGCAGGAAGTTGCCTGTCAGGCCGCCGATGCCGGCCTTGTCCAGGATCGCCGAGAGCGCCTTGAGCTGCTCGTCGACGCCGAAGACCGGCGAGCGCACCAGACGGGTCAGGTCCGGGCTCTCGGCGAGCAAAGCATCGAATTTATCGAGATCCGCTTTGACGACGTCGGTCGCCTTTGCGTCCCGCGCGAGCTCGAACAGTGCGCTGGCGTAACGGCCAGCCATGCCGGAGATAAGGGGGTCTTCGCCTGCCACTTTGACGCTCGTTTTTCGTTACTTCGTCCACAGGCCGGACACCGTCGCACAACGGCGGCGCAACCCATTGGAATTCAATCAGGAATTCCGATCTGCCAGGACGTCGCGGGAGCCCGCGGAAAACCTTGCAAAATCGAGCGGGTTGCTAACACAGCGGCGGGGGCGGCGCAACAACGGTCGGCTCATTCCGAAGGCGATCGGCGCACCTTTCGGTGCCGGCCGGCTGTGGACCTTCAAATCTGCATCGCTGGATTGCCTCGCGCTCCGCCAAAACGCGCGTTAGCTTGCCCTTCTTCGCCCCGGGACCCCACGACACAATGCCGCACACGCAGCCGAAGGCCGCCACCCGCACGGCCAAGCTGATGGTCATTGTCCTGGCGTTCGCCTGGGGCTTCACCTGGATCAGCTCGGCCATCGCGCTGCGCGAGGTGCCACCCTGGAGCCTGCGCTTCGCCGGGACCGGCATCGGCGCCGTGACGCTGATCACGGTCGCGATCCTGTCCGGCCATACGCTCCACGTCCCGCGGGGCGAGCGAATTCACGTGATGATCGCGGGATTACTGAACGTCGCCGCGTTCCAGGTCCTCGGGGCCTTCGCCCAGACCAGCGGCACCACCTCGCGGACCGTCATCATCAGCTATTCCATGCCCATCTGGGCGACCCTGCTCAGCCGCCTGATGCTGGGCGAGCGGCTCAACGCGATCCGAGGGCTGGCGCTGGTGTTATGTGCCGCCGGGCTGGGGATCCTGGTCTGGCCCCTCGTGACCCACGGCATTCCGCTCTCGGTATTCTTCGCGCTCGGCTGCGCCCTGAGCTGGGCGCTGGCGACGGTCTATCTCAAATGGCTGAAGGCCACGGTGACGCCGCTCGCCAATGCCGCCTGGCAGCTCGTCTTCGGCTTTCTCTTCATCGCCGCCGGCACTTTCCTGTTCGACGGCTATCCGCGGCTCTGGCCGATCGGCATCGAGGCCTTCGCCGCCGTCCTCTTCATCGGCGTGTTCGGCATGGGCTTTGCCCACTTCCTGTGGTGGACCATCGTCGGCCGGCTGCCGACCACGACCGCCTCCATCGGCGCGCTGCTGGTGCCCGTGGTCGGGGTCATCGCCGCGGCGGTTCTGCTGGGCGAGCGGCCGACGACGCCCGACATCGCCGGCTTCGTCCTCATCTTCGCGGCCGCCGCCTGCGTGCTGCTCCAGCCCCCGCCCAAGCCTATGAAGACTGCATCGGCCTGACCGCGTGCCGTTGGCTAGAAGAAGCTCTGAGGATCGACGTCGACCTGGAACTGCACGCTGCCTTTGGTCTTCGGCGCATTCGCCAGCCAATCGCGAAGATAGCCCGACAGGTCGTAAGCGCGCGGCGCCTTCACCAAAATGCGGAAGCGATGACGTCCCCGCACCACGGCGATCGGCGCTTCCGCCGGACCCAGCACGCGAACCTGTTCGTCCTTGGGCGCCTGACCGACCAATGAGCGGCCGTAGCTTTCCGCCGCATGTTTGTCGGCTGCGCTGACAACGATCGACGCCAGCCGTCCGAACGGCGGATAGCCGGTGCGCTCGCGCAGGTCGATCTCGTTCTCATAGAAGGCTTCGCGGTCGCCCATGATGAGCGCCTGCATCACCGGATGGTCCGGCTGATGCGTCTGCAGGTAGCCGACGCCGCGCCCCTCCTCGCGGCCGGCACGGCCGACCACCTGATGCAGCATCTGGAACGTGCGCTCGGCCGCACGCGGATCGCCGTTGCCGAGACCGAGATCGGCATCGACGATGCCGACCAGATTGAGCTTCGGAAAGTGATGGCCCTTGGCGACGAGCTGCGTGCCGATGACGAGATCGAACCGGCCTTCGGCCACGTCGTCGAGTTCGCCGCGCAAGCGCTCGACGGATTCGACGAGGTCGCTCGACAGCACCAGGATGCGCGACTGCGGAAACAGGTCGGCCGCTTCCTGATGCAGCCGCTCGACGCCGGGGCCGACGGCGGCGAAGCTTTCCGTCGCGTGACATTGCGGGCAGTCGGCCGGCGGCGGCATGTTGAAGCCGCAGTGATGACAAATGAGCCGGCGCTTGAAGCGGTGATCGACCAGCCAGGCATCGCAGTTCGGACATTGCAGGCGAAAGCCGCAGGTGCGGCACAAGGTCAGCGGCGCAAAACCGCGACGATTGAGGAACAGAAGCGCCTGCTCCTTGCGCTCCAATGTGTTCTGCACAGCCTCGGCCAGACGCGGCGAGATGAAGCGCCCGCGCGGCGGGCCCTCGCGCCGCATATCGATCGGCTCGATATGCGGCAGATGCGCGCCGCCGAAACGTTCCGGCAGATGCAGGCGGCGATAGCGGCCGCGCCGCGCATTGACTTCCGATTCCACGGACGGCGTCGCCGAGGCGAGGATCACCGGAAACTTGGCGATGGAGCCGCGCACCACCGCCATGTCGCGCGCATGATAATGCACGCCGTCTTCCTGCTTGTAGGCGGGGTCGTGCTCTTCATCCACCACGACGAGGCCGAGATCGGCATAAGGAAGAAACAGCGCCGAACGCGCGCCGACGATGACCGGCACTTCGCCCGCCGCCACGGCCGCCCATGTCCGCGCGCGCTTGCGCGCATTGAGCTGCGAATGCCATTCCGCCGGCCGCACGCCGAAGCGATCGGAAAAGCGATCGAGAAAGCCGGCGGTGAGCGCGATCTCCGGCATCAGGATGAGCGTCTGGCGCTTGCGGCGGATGTTCTCGGCCACCGCCTCGAAATAGACTTCCGTCTTGCCGGAGCCCGTGACGCCGTCGAGCAGCGTCACCGTGTAGCCGGCTTGATCGACCGTCGTGCGCAATGCATCCGCCGCCGCCAATTGTCCGAGCGAGAAGTCCGGCTTGCGGAAGTCCGGATCCGGCACGCGCATCAAGGGCTCGGGCGGCAGCACCAATGTTTCCAGCGCGCCCTCGTCGATGAGCCCGTCGACAACGCCCGCGCTCACGCCCGCCTCGGTCGCCGTGTCGCTTTTGGAGCGCACGAGGCCATCGGCCAGGAGTTCGAGCACGCGCGCGCGCGCCGGCGTCATGCGCTTCGGCTTGGGGCCGGCGAGCCGCACGCCGACACGCTCGCGGCCGGAACTGCCGTCGCCCATGCGCAGCGCCATGCGCAGCACCATGCCGCGCGCCGACAAAGTGTAGTTCGACACCCAGTCGATGAAACCCCGCAACTCGCCTTTGAGTGGTTCGACGTCGAGCTTGGCCGCGACGTCTTTCAAGCGGTTGTGCAGGCGCGGATTCGGATTGGGGTTTTCCGCCCAGACGACGCCGACGGATTCGCGCGCGCCGAGCGGCACGCTCACCACGTCGCCCGGCGAAAGCTCCATCCCCGCCGGCACCCGGTAGGAATAGGCCTGGTCGAGCGCGACCGGCACCAGGATGTCGACGACACGCATACTCATGAAGGGTGGTCTACGCCAATTCCGCGCGGTTAAGGAAGGGTGAAGGATGGCCCCGTACTGTTGTCCCGGCCAAGCGCGCGCAGGGCGCGCGAGCCGGGCCCCATAACCCCTGGCCTTTCTATTTGAGCCGAGAAGCCAGTGGTTAGGGGCCCCCGTCTTCGCGGAGACGACAGAGATCATATGGACCTACAGCTAAGCATCGCCCCGGATGTCGCCAGCGAGATCGGCCGCTGGCTCGATTATCTCGGCGCGGAACGGCGGATGTCGCCGAAGACGCTGGAGGCCTACCGGCGCGATGTCGGCCAATTCCTTTCTTTCATGGCCGAGCATCTGGGCGGCCGGCCGACGCTGAAGCAGCTCGAAAAGCTCACGCCCGCCGATGTGCGCGCCTTCATGGCGGCGCGGCGCGGCGACGGCGCCGGCAACCGCACGCTGATGCGCTCGCTCGCCGGCACGCGCTCCTTCGCGCGCTTCCTCGAGCGCAACGGCAAAGGCAAGGTCGGCGCCCTCGCCGCGGTGCGCACGCCGAAGCTGCCGAAGACCTTGCCGAAGCCGCTCGCCGCCTCGGCCGCCAAGCAGATGACCGACATCGACGTGCGCGCGGGCGAGGAGCGCGAGACCTGGGTGCTGGCGCGCGACGCCGCCGTGCTCGCTTTGCTGTACGGTTCGGGCCTGCGCATCTCCGAAGCGCTCGGCCTCAAGCGCAAGGATGCGGACGGCCGCGACGCGCTCACCGTGCTGGGCAAAGGCAACAAGACGCGCATGGTGCCGGTGCTGCCGCAGGTGACGAAGGCGATCGCCGATTACGTCGCGCTCTGCCCTTACGATCTGCCGCCGGACGGCCCGCTGTTCGTCGGCGCGCGCGGCGGGCCGCTCTCCCCGCGCATCGTACAATTGGCGATGGCGCGCCTGCGCGGCGCGCTCGGCCTGCCCGACACGGCGACGCCGCATGCGCTGAGGCATTCGTTTGCGACCCATCTTCTGGCGCGCGGCGGCGACCTGCGCGCGATCCAGGAGCTGCTCGGCCACGCGTCGCTGTCGACGACGCAGATCTACACCGCGGTCGACGCCGAACATTTACTCGATGTTTATGCGAGCGCTCATCCGCGCGCATGATAGGCGCCGCATAACGCGCTGCGCGCCGCAGGCCTCTTGTATATGACCGTGCTTTGCTATCATCGTCCTCGCCTTCAGAGGGGGTGAGGATGGCTGGGCCGCACGAAAATCTCGAACACGCCGAACATGCCGAACATGCATCGCACGGCGGCAACAAGAAGATCGCACTGCTGATTTCGGTGTTGGCGCTGTTCCTCGCCTTCTCCGAAACACTGGGCAAGAGCGAGCAGACGGCCGGCATCGCCGAGAACATCAAGGCGTCCGACGCCTGGAATTTCTTCCAGGCCAAGACCATCCGGCAGACCGCGCTGCGCACGGCGGCCGACGGCCTGGCGGTGCAGGTGCCCGCGGTGTCGAGCGAAGAAGCCAAGGCCGCGATGACCAAGCAGATCGAAGCCTGGCGCGCGACCGTCGCGCGCTACGAATCCGATCCGAAGGAAAAGGACGGCCGCAAGGAATTGCGCGAGCTCGCCGAACGGCACGAGCACACCCGCGACCTGCATCTGTCGCGCTATCATCTGTATGAGTTCGCCTCGGCGGCGTTTCAGATCGGCATCGTGCTCGCCTCGGCCGAAGTCATCACCAGCATGGCCGTGCTCGGCTGGCTGTCAGGCCTCGTCGGCATGTTCGGCCTTGCCTTCATGGGCCTTGGCCTGTGGGCGCCGCACGCGCTCAGCTTTCTCGGCGGGCATTAGTTCTTCGTCATTCCGGGACGCGTGTGAAAACGCGCGGACCCGGAATGACGGATTGAAACTACACCGCGCTGCCGCGATAAGCGCGGCGGCGCAGGCGCAGGAAGCGGCGGAAAAAGCGTCCGGTGCGCTGCGGCCGGAACTGCGAGGCCAGCTTGCGAATGCGCTGGCGGATCGGCTCGATCTGCGCATGCGCCCAAGCGCGCGCCCACGTGAACCAATCATAGAGCCGCGCGAACCACGGAATCTGCAGAACCTGCGCGCGCGTCGCGTCGAACACGAAGGCGGTCACGCCGATCCCCAGGAGCTTCGCCAGCAGCAGCACGAAGCCGGCGGCGATCCATTGCTCGGTGGCAAGCAGATAGACCTCGAGGAACTTCAGCGGCAGCAAGACGATGACGGGAACGATGAATACCGCCAACGCGGCGTAAGGCGGTAAATGCTCGATCGCCCGCCGCAGCGCCGCTTTCAGCCGCTCCCAGGGCAGCAGGCGGACGAACCAGGCGACCACCGGCTCGAGATGGTCCCACAGCCACGCTTCCAGAAGGAAGAACAGCGCGAGAAGCGTCCAGAGCGGGCGAAGCCAGCGGCGGTGCATGGGCTGCAATATAAGCGCGCCCGGCGCGGAAGTAAGGCGGCTTTCTTCTTACCCTCCCCCTTGTGGGGAGGGTCGACTGCTCGCGCTTTAGCGAGAGCAGTGGGGGTGGGGGTCGAGCTTAGTCGCGCCGACCGCCACCCCGCTCACGTCGTTCGCGACCCTCCCCACAAGGAGGAGGGTCGGCAAGTCACATATGGATCGCGCGTTTGTCGACGGCGAGCGCGGCTTCCTTCACCGCCTCGGGCAGCGTCGGATGCGCGTGACAGGTGCGCGCGATGTCCTCGGCCGAGGCGCCGAATTCCATCGCGACGCAGGCTTCGGCGATCATGTTGCCGGCATCCGCGCCGATGATATGCACGCCGAGCACGCGGTCGGTCTTGGCATCCGCCAGGATCTTCACGAAGCCGTCGGTCTGCTGGTTCGCCTTGGCGCGGCCGTTCGCCGTGAAGGGGAACTTGCCGACGTTGTAAGCGATGCCGGCGGCCTTGAGGTCTTCCTCGGACTTACCGACAGCCGCGACTTCCGGCATCGTGTAAACGACGCCCGGGATCACATCGTAGTTCACGTGACCCGCCTGGCCGGCGAGAATCTCGGCGACCGCAACGCCTTCGTCCTCGGCCTTATGCGCCAGCATCGGACCGGCGATCACGTCGCCGATGGCATAGATGCCCGGCACGTTCGTCGCATAGTGATGGTCGACCGAAACGCGGCCGCGCTCGTCGAGCGAAACGCCGACCTCCTTGAGGCCGAGGCCTTCGGTGTACGGCACGCGGCCGGTCGAAACGAGCACGATGTCGGCTTCGATCGTCTCCGCCGCGCCGCCCTTGGCCGGCTCGATCGTCGCCTTGAGCTTCTTGCCCGAGGCGTCGACGCCCGTGACCTTCGACGACAGCTTGAAGGTCATGCCCTGCTTCTCGAACAGGCGCTGGGCCTGGCGGCGCACTTCGCCGTCCATGCCCGGCAGCACGCCGTCGAGGAATTCCACCACCGTGACCTTGGCGCCGATGCGGCGCCACACCGAGCCGAGCTCGAGGCCGATGACGCCGGCGCCGATCACCAGAAGATGCTCCGGCACCTTCTCGAGCGACAGCGCGCCGGTCGACGACACGATGCGCTTCTCGTCGATCTCGATGCCGCGCAGCTTGGCGACGTCCGAACCCGTGGCGATGACGATGTTCTTGGTTTCGACGGTCTGCGTCTTGCCGTCCTTGCCCTTCACTTCGACCTTGCCGGGCGCGACGATGCGGCCGGTGCCGATGAAGCTGTCGATCTTATTCTTCTTGAACAGGAAGTCGACGCCCTTCACGTTGCCGTCGATGGCGTCCTGCTTGAACTTGAGCATGGTCGGCAGGTCGAGCTTCGGCGTGGAGACGCCGATACCCATCTTGGCGAAGGAGTGCCCGGCTTCCTCGAACAGTTCGGACGCGTGCAGCAGCGCCTTCGAGGGAATGCAGCCGATGTTGAGGCAGGTACCGCCGAAGGAGGTCTTCTCGACGACCGCGGTCTTCAGCCCGAGCTGCGCCGCGCGGATGGCACAGACATAACCGCCGGGGCCGGTACCGATGACAATGAGATCGTAGGACATAGATAAAAAGCTCCGCTTTCTTATCCCTCCCCTGCAAGGGGAGGGCGGCGAGCCGCGATAGCGGCGAGCGGGTGGGGTTTAAGTGGTTGCCGAAACGCAGACCCCACCCCGGCGCGCTGACGCGCGCCGACCCTCCCCTTGCAGGGGAGGGATGAAGATCAGAGATCCAGCACGAGCCGCGCCGGATCCTCCAGGCATTCCTTCACGCGCACCAGGAACGTCACCGCTTCGCGGCCGTCGACGATGCGGTGATCGTAGGAGAGCGCCAGATACATCATCGGGCGGATCTCGATCTTGCCGCCGACGACCACCGGACGCTCCTGGATCTTGTGCATGCCGAGGATGCCCGACTGCGGCGCGTTCAGGATCGGCGTCGACATCAGCGAACCGTAGATGCCGCCGTTGGTGATGGTGAAGGTGCCGCCCTGCATTTCGTCGATCTTGAGCTGACCGTCGCGGGCGCGCTTGCCGAAGTCGTTGATCTTCTTCTCGACGCCGGCGAGCGAGAGCTGATCGGCGTCACGCACCACCGGCACGACGAGGCCCTTCTCGGTGCCGACGGCGATGCCGATGTGATAGTAGTTCTTGTAGACGAGGTCGGTGCCGTCGATCTCGGCGTTGACCGCCGGGATGTCGTGCAGCGCCTGGATACAGGCCTTCACGAAGAAGCCCATGAAGCCCAGCTTCACGCCGTTCTTCTTCTCGAACAGGTCCTTGTACTGCGCGCGCAGGGCCATCACGGCGCTCATGTCGACCTCGTTGAAGGTCGTTAGCATCGCGGCGGTGTTCTGCGCGTCCTTCAGGCGGCGCGCGATGGTCTGGCGCAGCTTGGTCATGCGCACGCGCTCTTCGCGCGCGGCATCGTCGGCCGGCGACGGCGCGCGCATCTGCACCGGGGCCGCGACCGGGGTCGGCGCGGAGGCCGCGCGTTCGATCGCGGCGAGCATGTCGCCCTTGAGGACCTGACCGCGCACGCCCGAGCCTTCGACCTTCGAGGGATCGACGCCGCTTTCGGCCGCGAGCTTCTTGACCGACGGCGGGGGCGGCATGTCGCCCTTCGGTTCGGCCTTGCGCGGGGCCGGCTCTTCCTCGGCCGCGTTGATCGGCATCGTGGTGGAGGTCTTCACGTCCGGGCGGCCTTGCGCCGAGCCCGCCGCGGTCACGTTCTTGGCCCCCGCGGCGCCTTCCTTGATCGAGCCGAGCAGCGCGCCGACGGCGACGGTCGCGCCGCCCTGCGCCGCGATGTCGGAAAGCACGCCGGCGGCCGGCGCCGGGACTTCCAGGGTCACCTTGTCGGTCTCGAGCTCCACCAACGGTTCGTCCACGGCGACCGCATCGCCGGGCTGCTTGAACCATTTGCCGACGGTCGCTTCGGTGACCGATTCGCCAAGGGTGGGTACGCGGATGTCAGCCATTGTCTCTCTCTTGTCTCATCATCGTCGTTGTCATGGCCGGACCCGCCCCGGCCGTCTCGCTCGGGCGGGCACCGTGCCTCGAATGCAGGGTGGCCGGGGTTCGCCCCGGCCACGACAGTCCAATTTGATTACCCGAGCGCCTCGTCCAGGAACTGCTTGAGCTGGGCGAGGTGCTTCGACATCTGGCCGACAGCGGTCGAGGCCGACGCCGGGCGACCGGCGTAGCGAACGGTGCGGTGCTTGGCGCTGATCTGGTTCAGTATCCACTGCAGATAGACGTCGACGAAGAACCAGGCGCCCATGTTGCGCGGCTCTTCCTGACACCAGACGATCTCGGCCTGCTTGAAGCGCGACAGCTCCGTCATCAGCGCCTTGGTCGGGAACGGATAGAGCTGTTCGACGCGCAGCAGGTAGATGTCGTTCACGCCGCGCTTCTCGCGCTCCTCGTAGAGGTCGTAATAGACCTTGCCCGAGCACAGGACGACGCGACGGATCTTGTCGTCGGACGCGAGCTTGATCTTCTCGCCCGGCTGCATCTGGGCGTCGTCCCACAGCAGACGGTGGAACGAGGTGCCCGTGGTCAGCTCGTCGAGGCGCGACACCGCACGCTTGTGGCGCAGCAGCGACTTCGGCGTCATCAGGATCAGCGGCTTGCGGATCTCGCGCTTCAGCTGGCGACGCAGGATGTGGAAGTAGTTCGCCGGCGTCGTGCAGTTGGCGACCTGCATGTTGTCCTCGGCGCACATCTGCAGATAACGCTCCAGACGCGCGGACGAGTGTTCCGGACCCTGACCCTCATAGCCGTGCGGCAGGAGGCAGACGAGGCCGGACATGCGCAGCCACTTGCGTTCCGCCGAGGAGATGAACTGGTCGAACACGACCTGCGCGCCGTTGGCGAAGTCGCCGAACTGCGCTTCCCACATGGTCAGCGTGTTCGGCTCCGCGGTCGAGTAGCCGTATTCGAAGCCGAGCACGGCCTCTTCGGACAGGCTCGAGTTGATCACCTCGTAGCGCGACTGCTTCTCATCGAGATGATTGAAGGGCGTGTAGCGCTCTTCGTTCTCCTGATCGAACAGCACGGAGTGGCGCTGCGAGAACGTGCCGCGCTCGGAGTCCTGGCCGGACAGACGGACGGGATGGCCTTCCTTCAGCAGCGTGCAGAAGGCGAGCGCTTCCGCCGTCGCCCAGTCGATGTCCTTGCCGGTGTCGATCGCCTTGGAGCGGTTGTCGAGGAAGCGCTGCACCGTGCGGTGCACCTTGAAGCCGTCCGGCACCTTGGTGATCTTGGCGCCGATTTCCTTCAGCACATTCTCGTCGACGCCGGTGTTGCCGCGGCGCGGATCGTCAGCGTCCACCGCCGGCTTCATGCCGGCCCAGCGGCCGTCGAGCCAGTCGGCCTTGTTCGGCTTGTAGCCCTGGCCGGCTTCGTATTCGGCGTCGAGGCGCGAGCGCCAGTCGGCCCGCATCTTGTCGACTTCGCCCTCGGTGACGACGCCTTCGGCGATCAGCTTCTTGGCGTAGATCTCGAGCGTCGACGCATGGCCGCGGATCTTCTTGTACATCAGCGGCTGGGTGAACGACGGCTCATCGCCCTCGTTGTGACC
>Ga0180216_1003595_pt1 | contig 12210 bp, 13 predicted proteins | sample eDN3rd37CBELigMG_FD_128879 | JGI IMG/M metagenome (GOLD analysis project Ga0180216, IMG submission 128879) | Enriched Miracle-Growth compost microbial communities from Emeryville, California, USA - eDNA 3rd pass 37_C BE-Lig MG (version 2)... ...
CCCGAAGGGGGGAGTTTAAACCCCCAGGGTGGGGGGGGGGGGGGGGGGGGAAGGGGGGGGCGGGGGTTTTGGGGGGGGGGGGGGGGGCAAAAGAGAATGGGGGGGTGGGGGGGGGGGGGGGGGGGGGGGGGGGGGGGCGCCGGGCGGTTAGGGAGGCAGGGATTCACGCGCCCGCCTGGTGGCGGCGCGCGTACGCGGCCGTCGTTGTCGTAGGTGTCAAAGATGACCGCCAGGCCGTCCCACTTGTCCTTGCTGCCGTAGATGGGGCCCAGCTCGTCCTTGTCCTTGGTGTACCAGAAGGCCATGCCGTCAGCGCCGAGGCGCCCACTGCGCGAGCGGAAGTCGCGGGCGGGCGGCGGCTGCTTGGGTCAGCTGCAGGCCCGCGACGCTAAGTCGCTGTGCGTGGGGACGGACCGGCCGGTGATGAAGAACTTGAACTCGACCGACCAGTTCTCGTACTCGACGGGCAGCTGCGACCACACCGCGCCCTGCTTGCTGCGAATGCCCGGCACCAGGCGAATGTAGTCCGGCGAGGGGATGACGTCTGTAGGCCCAGAGGAAGCGAGAGACCAAAGCGCGGTGTCGTTAGGCATGGGGGGCGTGGGCGCAGGGGAGAACGGCTGCGTGGCGCCCGGCGGGCGTCGCGCTTGCGTACCGCCCACCATGCTGAAGTGCGGGATGACGTTGTTGTCTTCCAAAAAGTAGGGCTTCTTGAAGCTGCGCAGGAAGTCGTAGCGCGACGGGATCTCCCGCGACTCCTCTGTGCACATTGCGGCCGGCAGCGAAGCGCGAAAGTGTGCGCTCCGGTTAGGTACGTGTGCGGACCGGGCCCACCACGGCCGGCAGCGCCGCCGCAAGGGCAGACGCTCCGGCCCACCCATCCAGTCCTGAAACCCGTTGCCACAGCCGCTCGACGCCTTCATCTCCTCGCCCCCCAGAACCTAGTACACCTATATGAAGCATGCACGAGGGCCCAGCGCCGCTTACCGACCCGAACGGCGCCCGCGGCCGCCACACCCGCCGGCGCCGCTACAGCAAACAAGGCGTGGAACTTGCGCCCCTTCCATAGCAGAACCCGCCACCACAGCCGCTCAACGCCTTCGTCTCCTCGTCCCACAGGCCCTAATGCATATTTTCCACTGCCAGAAATACATGGAGGGCGCACGTACCGAGGCGAACGGAGCCCGCGACCGCCACGGCCGCCAGCGCCGCGACGGCCGCCGCGACGGCGGCGCCGGCCCACTTTCGCGCCATTTTTCAGGTCGTCGACGCACACAAAACACAACTGAGCGAAGCGCCGTTGTCCCTCATCGTCAGAATGCTCTGACGTCATTGTCAACCCTCACTAGGGTGGAATAGCGGCAGAATCGTGCTACTGAAAGCGGTCGAATCGGGTGACGACCGTTCCGAGGGTGGAATAGCGGCAGAAATGGACTAACAAAACGGCAGAACTGGGTGACGACCCTGTATTGGGCGGAATCGTGGCAGAAACGGAGGTAGAATTAAGCTGACTGTCCACCCCTGTTTGGGGCGGAATAACGGCAGAATGTTGTTAAAAGAACGGCAGAATGGGGTTGAACGTCGTTCACTGCGCGTCGTTTTGGCGATCAGAAGCGCCGTTTTCCATTGGACGCGCCGTTTTGGCGCGAAAACCGTCGCACGCGGCCGCCGACGATGCTGCCGATGTACCACACGGCCGGGCGGGCCGACGACGACTATGGCGCCGCGTACGTGGCCTCGTCCAGCGTGCCCTATAGAGCAGAAGCAGGGCTATCGAACGGTGGTCGTTGGGACGAGATTGGTGCAGGAGTCGGCGTCGTGCCGTGGATGCCACGCGGGCGGGTCGGCGTAGGGGGGACTAACGACGGGCGACAGTGCGCCACACGGCCGGGCGGCCGGGCGAGCACCTCGGCGTCGCTACGCCTAAAGAGCAGAAGCAGGGCTATTGGGCGGTGGCTGCGAGGTCAAGATTGGTGTAGGTCTGGGTGAAACTGCGTGGGGCGTACACGATGACGCCCCGGGCGTTGCCCCGAGCCGCGACGGCCGCCTCCCGCTGCCGCGGGGCCCGCTGGGTGCAGCCGCAGCCGGCAGGCCGACAGCTCGGCGCAGCATGCTTCTGGAGCCCTTGGCTAAGAGAGCTGTGGTCCGAGCTCCGACCTGAGGGAACGCCTTGCAGGAGGCCATGGCTGCCGGCCAACGTTCGGGTGGACAAGCGCCGCCTGTACAAGCGGTGGCAGCAGACGCTGCGGACGCTGTCGCTGAACCGGCCAGCGTACGCTGCCAGCCCGCGCGGGACACAGCGCCTCGCCGCGCCTCAGATCTAACGCTCAGCGCGAGCGCTCTGGAGGTGGCGCAGTACGGCCCAGGCTTATCCTGACGGCGGTGGCGGTCGTCGCGCTGCTCGGCGTCTTCAGCACGCTGCTCCTGCCATGGCGCGGGACGCACGTGGTCATCTCCGAGGCGGACCGGGAGCGGCTGACCCAGCGGCTTCGGGTACGCTGCAGAGGCTGGCGCCGCGCTGGGTTTGCGGCTGGGCTGACCCTGGCTGTGGCTGTGCTGTCGTGGCCCCGGGGAGGGGGGCTGCGCGCAGATGGCGGCGATCCCCACGGCGAAGGACAGCGGCGTGTACCACGCGGGCGACGCCGACGCCGTGGAGGCCGTCCAGATCGACGTACGCTCCGCCGTCCCGACGGCGCCGCCGGCCACACCAGCCGCGGTGGACAGCCAGCCGCCTGCCCGAGAGCACCGACGAGCGGCGGAGGGCACCGCGCGGCAAGGGCACCGTGCCAGGCGGCCGGACCCCGCCGCCGAGGCCGAGCCGGAGGCGCCCGCCTCGGAGCCGCCCTTGTCGGCTCACTTTGCCGGCCCGCGGCTCACCGACCCAACGCTCTCCGCGGACGCCATCGAGGCCGAGGTGGAGCGGCGCCGCAACGCCGTCAAGCAGGTGTGCCGACGGTCAGCGACCGATCGGTCGGGCGGCCGTGCGATCTGTGCGGCTCACCGGAGTGCGAGCGCGCGCGTGTGTGTGTGTGTGTGTCGGACGGCCGGTGCGGCAGGCGATGGAGCACGCGTGGGCGGGCTACGAGCGCCACGCGTTCGGCCACGACGAGGTGCGGCCGGTGACGAACCGGACGAACGACAGCTGGAACGGCTGGGGCGTGACGCTGGTCGACGCGCTCGACACGCTCTGGCTGATGGACATGACGGAGGCGTTCCGCCGTGCGCTCACGCACGTGGCGACCATCAACTTTCGCAACGTACGCCTGGCGTGAGGCGGCGCCCGCCGTCGATCGGTCGTGGCTGCGCACTAAGGGCGCTGTTGGCGACGCGCGCGCGCGCGCGCGCTGTCGGACCGCACGCTGCAGGATCGCCGGATCTCGGTGTTTGAGACGACCATTCGGTACCTGGGTGGCCTGCTGAGCGCGTACGCACTGAGCGGCGAGTCGATCCTGCTGGAAAAGGCGGTCGAGCTGGGCGACGCCCTGCTGCCCGCGTTCAGCTCGCCCAGCGGGCTGCCGTACCACCAAGTGCACCTGATCAAGTACGCGTCGGGGACGCTGCGCAGGAGCGACGGATGCGGTGGCACTGAGGGGCATCGCGCTGTGGCCGTTCTCTGCTCGTGCGCGCGCGCGGCAGCGGCGACGGCGGGAACCCGTCGTGGACCGGCGGCGCCTTCATTCTGGCCGAGGTGGGCAGCGTCCAGCTCGAGTTTGTTTACCTGTCGCAGGTGTCTGGGAACCCGGCGTACGCCAACGCGGCGCTCAAGGCGATGGACTACCTCGACAGGCTCCAAAAGCCCATCCCGGGCCTGTACCCCATCTTTATCAACAGCAACAAGCCCGAGTTTACCATCGGTGAGGGAACGCGTCGCGCGGCGGCACGCGGTGCTGCCGTCGCGGCCTAACCGGCCATGCCGCGTGCCGTTGTGGTGCGTGCGCCACGGGAACAGACACAATCACGCTGGGTGCGCTGGCCGACAGCTTTTACGAGTACGAGCTCAAGCTGTTCCTGCTCACCGGCAAGACGCAGGATCAGTTCCGGCGCATGTGTGCGTGGCGCCTCCGGGGGGCGGCCGCCTCGCGCACGCCTGGTCGCGGGCTTAGTGCGATGCACAACGGAACTGCTGGGACGGCACGCCCCCTCGCCAGATATTGAGTCCGCGGACTCGGTCAAGAAGCACCTTATTGGGCACAGCGGCTCCACCACCTTTTTGGGCGAGCTCAAGGGCAAGCGCCTCACGGCCACCATGGACCACCTTGTAAGGGCGCGACCACAGGCGCACACCGTATGCCTATCTTTACGGTTAGCTCATTCTGGCAAGCTATGCATTTTGTGCCGTCCCCCGTCCCAGGTGTGCTTTGTGCCGGGCATGCTGGCGCTGGGCGCCACGGAGCTCAACCGGCCGCAGGACCTGGAGGTCGCGGCGGAGCTGGCGTCGACGTGCTACCGGCTGTACGCCGAGTCGCCGACTGGCATCGGCCCGGAGATCGTGACCTTCACCGACAACGGCCGGTACAAGGTCAGCAGTGGCAAGTACCTCCTTCGGCCAGGTACGGCGTGTGCCTGGGCCAACGGAGTGGGCCGCCGCCAATACTGACGGTGACGTACGGCGCGTGAGCATGTGGCGATGAGGCCTGCGGCGCAGAAACGCTCGAGTCGCTCTTCGTGATGTACCGCCAGACGGGCGACCGCAAGTACCAGGACTGGGCGTGGGCCATCTTCCAGGTACGCGCATGCACGCCGCTGCCAGGGCCAGCCCGCAACGCGCCTGATCCACTCGCGATGCGATGCCGGTGGCGGCGGCTGCCAGGCCATCGAGAAGCACTGCCGGACGCCGACGGCGTACTCGGGCCTGCTGGACGTGACGCGCGTGCCGCCCGAGCAGAACGACAGCATGCAGAGCTTCTTCCTCGCCGAGACGCTCAAGTACCTCTACCTGATCTTTAGCCCGACCACCGTCCTGCCGCAGTCGCAGTACGTGTTCAATACCGAGGCGCATCCCTTCCCCATTTTCCAAATGCGCGCCGATGCATAGTGCGGCACCCCTAGACACCCATCCTCCTCCCTGTACAGAAGATTGCAGCACCATACACGGTCGATGTTGTAGCGCTCTCGAGTAGCACAGGCGCACAGGCGAGGACATGGGTACTGGGTGCTCGCGACCCTCCGCGCCGCGGCGAGTGGGTCATGACGTCATTCGCTGTTCCGCCCGCCCGCGCGCGCCGCTGGCCGGGCGATGGACGACGCGGCGTGGCTACGCGAGCGGCTCGCCGCGGCGGATGGCGCGGCCGTGGCCCTGCGGACGCTCGCGGTGGCCGGCGTCGACGAGGCCGGCGAGCCGGTCTGTGAAGCGCGGCGCCGGCTGGAAGCGGGCTGGAGGCGACGAGCGGCTGACATGCGAAAAGCGCAACGCCCACGGCCGCAGCGGGCATGCGCCCGACAGGCATGGCATGCGGAGACCCTGACGGTCGCTGAGCTGCGTTCCGCGAGCGCGGCCGTCTGCGACGTGCTGCGCGCGAGCCATCCGGTCGGCGCCTACGTCGGCATTGCGACCGGCACCGACGCCGCCTTTGCGGTGGCCGTCCAAGCGTACGCGGGCCGGCGGCCACGGGACCCCCGACAAAGTGCTGGCCGACGCCGGCGCTCAGCGAAACGCCCCCGTGGCGTGGGCGCTGGCTTGGATGGATGCAGGTGCCTGGACGCCGGCTGCGTCTTTGTGCCGCTGGAGCCCCGGCAGCCGCGCTTCCGGCTCCGGGCGCTCCTGGACGCCGTGCCGCTCGCCGCGGTGCTCGCCGCGCCGCAGCACGAGGCCGCCGTGGTCGCCAACGGCGGCCTGGCCGTCGACCGCGCCGTGGACGTGCCGGGCGGGCTCCGCTACCTGCGCCTCGTGGCCGCGCCGGAGGCGCCGCTGCCCGCGCGGCACCCCGACCTGCCGGGGCCGTTCGCCTATGTCGTCTTCACGTCCGGCAGCACCGGCACGCCCAAGCCCGTGTTTGCGCCGCTCGCCAGCATTGCCAGCAACGTCCGCAGTCTCGTGTACGGGGCGCCCGTGGGGGGTTGCGGTTGGAATGCAGCTCGGCGTCCTCTAACGCCGGCCTAGAGGACCGCGACGCCTCGGCGGGACCCCAGGGACCGCTTCCAGCTGGGCCCGGCGGACGTACTAGCGTTTGCCACCAGCATCTCCTTTGACCCCGTGCTGGTGGAGCTCTGGACCGCGCTGGTGGTGGGCGCGCCGCTCCTCGCGCTGGACGCGGGCACGCTGGTGGACCCGGCGCGGCTGGCTCGCGGCCTGCTCCGCGGCCGCGCCACGGTCTGGATGACCACGCCGGCGCGGTGGGCGCGCCTCAGCCCGCCAGACCAGCGGCGCCTCCTGCAGGGCCCCGGCGCCGACGGCGGCCTGCGCCTCTTGGCGCTGGGCGGCGAGCGTACGCCCGCTCGAGCCTTTTTGCACAAGGCGTAGTCGGGGCTGTGCTGACTCGTGGCGCGGCGGCGCCAAAGATGCTCGCCCTCAGGCTTCCCGGATGCCGAGACGGTGGCGGCGTGGCTGGCGGCTGGCTGCGGAACGCAGCTGGTGAACCTGTACGGCACGACCGAGTGCTCGTCCTGGTCGTTTGCCCTGCTGGTGCCCCGCGACGCCGCGGCGGTCCGCAGGCTGGCGTGGCACGGTCAGCTGCCCATCGGCGATGCGCTCGACGCGACCGAGTGGGCTGTCCGCCCCGTCGGCGCGCCCGGCGGCGAGGACGTGGGCGAGCCCGGCGGCGAGGACGTCGCCGAGGGCGAGGGCGAGCTGTACATGGGCGGGCTCGCCCGGCGGTGCTGCGTCGGGACGCCCACCGCGGCTCCCTTACGGTACAGAGCAGGATGAGGGGGATGGGGCGCCCGGGTCGCACCTAGCGATGACGGGAGTGGATTGCCGTGTGGGGGCGGGGGCGCTGCCGCAGGCTGCGCCCGACCGGCGATCGGGTGCACGTTCGACGGGACGCCGCCGGCCAGCGGCAGCTGTACTGCATGGGTCGCTTGGACAACGTCTTTAAGTGGCACGGCAAGCGCTTCTCGCTCGAAGAGGTCGAGAGTGCGCTGCGCCGCGCGTTGGGACCGACGTCGCCACCTTGCGCGTACGATGGCGCATACGCGCGTGTGCCCAATCGTCTGATCGCCTGACAGATGTAAGTAACATCGCGACGGTCGGCATGGTCGCGTCGCAGCGCCGTCCTCGCGCCGGCGGCGGACGGATCCGCGACCGAGCTCTTGGCGTTCGTGCACGACGACGGCGCGGAGGTGGACGGCCTCGTTGGCGCCGCGTGGAACCGCCTGGGTGAGTTTCTGCTGCCCGAGGCGCACCCCGATGTGGTGCTGGCCACAGGCGCGCCGTGGCCCTTGTCGCCCAACGGCAAGGTGGACCGCGCCGAACTGCTGGTGCGGTGGCGGCGATGGGCAGCAGAAGGACCCCACGGCGGGCCCCAGCTGCGGCCGCTGTGGCCCAGCGAGGCGGACCGTGCCACCAAGCGCCGGCGGCTGGATGCGGTGGGCCATTCGCACTGGGAGCGCGTGCACACTGTCGTGAGCGCGGTCCTGCCGGCAGGCGATGAGGGCGGACTGGATCGCCCCCGTGTCGCCAGCGACGACTACTTTGTGGCCCTCGGTGGGACATCCATTGCCGCCGAGCGCGCCGTACAGCAGCTGGTCCGCGTCTACCATCTGGGTGTGCCACATACGTGCACGTAGACACCCGCGAAGGCGCAGGCTGACACTGGCGAAACGGGGCCTTGCGCACCACGCTTTGGCCTACAGCGGTCGACGCGCAGCGGCAGCTGCTGGCGACGCTGCTGCACGAGCCGCTGGGCGCGGTGGCCGCCCGGCTGCGCGACCTGGCGTCCGCTGCGGCGCCGCACGCGCCACCAGCGGCAATCCAGCAGTCGCAGAAATCAACGAGCGTAGCAGGAGGCGAGATCGGCCCGCCGGTGGCGTCGATGGCGGTGCTGCAGCGCGGCCAAGCCGTGTCGGTGGCCGGCCCGATCACCGCGCTCGATTCCGATCCGCCGCGCTGGCGGGTCGATACCGGCCAGTGCGTGGACGCGTCTCCACTCGTCGTGATGGATCCCGTCGGTGATGCAGGGTACCTGCGCTAAGCGATATAATGTACCCGCAGCGCGCGGCTGACAGCCGCTGCGTGTGGCGTTGAGCGTCTCGCCAGCAGGACGGTCTACATTGGCAGCCATTCGCACCGCTTCTACGCCATCGACCTGCGCACTGGTGGGGTGCGCTGGGTGCACCAGCTGCCGGACCGCATCGAGTCCAGCGCGGCCACCAGCGCGGACCGCCACACCATCTTTGTTGGCACGTGTGGCAAACTAACCCAAGAAGCGGAAAGTGAACCGCACTGACGGTGGACGCGCTGGCCGACGGGCATTCCAAGGCGCAGGCTGCTACGACGGTCGGCTGTACGCGCTGGATGCAAATTCGGGCGACACAGTGTGGAGCTACGACAGTAGGCGGAGATCGATACGGCGGCCGGCGTGCCATGCCTGCACCACTGACCGCAGCTTGCCTGGTTGCCCTGCGCGCGCCTCTCCCCAGCGGGCGACCAAATCAAGTCGTCACCTGCCGTGGACGAGTCCCGCAACACCGTCTGGGTGGGCACACATGCACGTGCGGTTGTGTGCTTGGACGCCGCCGACGGCCGCTTGGTGGCGCGCTGGGACGCCGACGGCGCCGTGTTTGCCTCGCCGCGGCTGGCGTCGGGCGGCGCCGTGTACGTGGCCACGCTGGCCGGCACGCTGGCGGCGCTGCCGCGGAACGGGACCGGCCCGCTGCAGCCGCGGTGGGTGACGCACCTCGGCAGCCCCGTCTTTTCCACGCCGGCCGTGGTCGCCAACGAGGACGTCGTGGTCGTGGGCACCGCGCGTGGTGCCATTGTCGGCTGCGACGCCGGCCACGGTGCCCAGGTGGGCCGCACAGGAGGAACGGGCGAGAAATGCAGGGCGCAACGTTGCTGACGCTGTCGGGCGGCCAATCCATCAACCTCCTCCCCCCCGCGCCACTGGCACAGCTGTGGGAGGTGCCCGTCCGCGCGCCCGTGTTTTCGTCGCCCTGTGCGCTCGACGCCGGGAACGCTACGCTGGCGCTGGGCGCCCACGACGGGCAGCTGCATGTCCTCACCCTGGACCGCGACGACCGCAGCCGCGTGGTGCATCATGCCGTGCCCTTGGGCACGGCATCCCCCTCTGTGCCGGCGTTTGCCACACCGTTTGCGGCGCGTAGCGCCGGCCACCCTGGCTACGTCGCCGCGACCACCGACGGCAAGCTGTGGCACTGCGTGCCATCTCCCCACAGCGACGCTTGGCGCGGTACCTTGCTTGGGTACGGCGCCTGCGCTGGGCAAGCACAAGAGAGCCTGTTCTTGGCGCAGCAACTGACCAGGAACGTGGCCGTTATGCCCGTGCACCTCGTCCAGCGCGCTCCCGGGCCCAGTGTTCTCGTCGCCGGTGGTGGTTGCACCGTTGGGATCGCCGCCGGCGGTGGTGGTCGGCTGCCGCGACAACGGCGTCTATTGTCTTAGTATTCGTAGTGTACAGGAGGAAAAGGCGTAGCAGAGGCGGGTTTCCACAAGCGCGGCACGCCTGAGCGCCGTTCGGCGGGCGGTGCCTGACTGCGCACGCGTTCATCCGATTGGCCAGGAGGTCCGTGTGGGGGCGGGGGAAGAGGTGAAAGGTTTAGAAGAACTGGAGGCGCTTGTTGAAGCGGTCGATGACGATGACCACGCCGGCCGGCTGGATGGTGATGCCGCACGGCGAGGCGAACTGGCCGGGCGCGATGCCCTTGCCGCCCCACATGTGCACGCACGCGCCTGTGTCGACGCGGTGCGCCTGTACGCGGTGGTTGCCCTGGTCGACCACGAGCACGTGGGCGCCGTCGGGCGTGGCGGCCAGCGCCATCGGCCCGCCGAGCTGGCCCGGCGCCGTGCCGGCCTCGCCCCAGTGGCGGAGCCAGCGGCCGTCCGCGGTTGCCACCTGGACGACGCGGTGGTTGGAGTAATCGGCCACGAAGACCGACTGCCCGTCCGCCGAGACGGCGATGCCGCCCGGGTTGTGGAAGGCGCCAGCGTCCTTGCCCGGCCGGCCGGCGGTGCCGACGACCCAGCGCAGCGCGCCGTCGGCGCCGACGCGCCGCAGCGTGTGGTCGCCCGAGCAGCTGATGAGGAGGTCACCGCTGTCGGCGAGGACGGCCACGCCGACCGGCACGCTCAGGTCGCCGACGACGGTGCCCGTGAAGGTGCCCTCGGGCAGCGCGAAGCGGTCGATGCGGCCCTTGCCGCCGTTGGCCACGAGCGCCGACACGCCGTCGAGGCCGACGGCCACGCCGTAGGGGCTCTGCAGCACGCCCATGCCGAACGGCTTGCCGCGGCGCGGGTCCGGGCTGAGCACGCGCACGGTGTGCTGCGAGTTCTCGGTGATGAGCAGGTCCGTCGCCAGCGGCGACCGCGGCGGCACCTCGGCCAGGAAGCACATGGTGATCTCGTCCGACATGGGCACCATCGCGCGCGGCATGGGGCCCAGGGTCGACAGGTCGCGGAACGACGCGACGCGCAGCGCGAACGGGCTGCCGCGGATCGGCTGGCCGTTGACGAGCAGGTGGAGCTGGTACCGGCCGTCCGCGGTCGCCTTGTAGTGCACCTTGTACGTGCCGTTGCCGACGTCCACCACGGCCGACGTGAACTTGGCGGCGGTGGCGGCCGCGGCGGCCGCGGAGGGCTCTTCGCTGCGGCCGCCGGCCGCGACCGGCGTGGCCGCAGCGGCGTCGCTGCCGTCGGCGGGCCGCGCGGGGGGCGCGAACCACACCTCGACGCGCTCGCCGCCGACGGTCATGCGCTCGCCGCGGTTGTTGTACGCGGTCACGAGCACCTCGACGTCCTGCCCGCGCTGCGCCGCGTGGAGGCCCTCGCCGCTCGCGACGCAGCGGCCCGGGTCGACGACGGCGTGGTCGCTGAAGCGGCCAGACTGTGCGATCGCCGCCTCGATGGGCGCGGTGTTGAAGACAAAGGTGGTGTGCGGCGGCGCCCAGCGCGCCGGAAGCGGGCGCGCGGCGATCTCGTCGAGCCGCTTGCGCACGACCGGCACGAGCGTGGCGACGATGGGCAGCGGCGGCGGGGCCGGCGCGTTGATGATGTCGGCGGCAAGCTGCAGCGGCGTGTCGGCGACGACGAGCTCGGCGGTCAGCGCGGCCAGCTGCGCGACGACGGGCTGCGCGTCGGCGGCGCCCTTGTCGTCGATGAGGCGGTGGAGCGCGGCGGCGCGCGCGTCGAGCACCGCGCGGATGGCGGCGACCTGGCGGTCGAGCGTGGCGTGCATCTGCGCGGTGCGCGCCTTGGCGGCGGTGGCGGCCGCGCGCAGGTCGACGGTGAGGCGGATCGCCTCCTCGCGGTGCTTGGCCGCGGCGGTGCGCGCCTGCGACAGCTCGGCCAGCAGCTGCGTGAGCTGCACGCCGTCCAGGAGCACCGTGTTGTGCTGCGGCAGCCGGTGGTCGGCCTGCGTGCACGCGAGGCAGATGGTCTCGCTGCACGTGGCGCACCACGCCTCGAGCGGCTTGCCCGGGTGCCGCGTGCACGTCAGGCCGGACCACGCGCCGCCGCGGCGGCTGCGGCCCGTCGCGCGCGAGGCCGGCGACTGGGCGCTGCCCTCCGAGCCGGCGAGGCCGCCGCTGGCGCTGGCGGCGAGCGCGTCGGAGGACGACGCGGCGGTGAGCGGCGTGGACGGTGACGCGAGGTCGCTGTTGGCCACCGCGGTGAGCAGCTGCAGCTCGTGCGAGCGCGTCGCGGCGCGCTTGCGGTGGAGGCCACCGTGGACGTCGCAGAGCGGCTGGTGCGGCTCGCAGGTGATGCACAGCAGCGTGGCGGCGGCCTCGCTCGCCTCGACGTCGTCCTCGCAGGCGGCGCAGCGGCGCTGCACGGCGGCGCGCAGCGCGAGCTCGCGCAGGAGGTTGGGCAGCAGCCGGTCGACGCCCTCGAGGTCGCGGACGTCCGGCACGGCGGCGGCGCACGCGGCGACGGGGCAGGTGAGCGTCGCGGTGGCGGTGACCTGCCGGTCGGCGCACGGGCGGCAGATGGTGTGCAGGCAGGGCAGCAGCAGCGTCTCGCCGAGCGCGAGCGGCTCGCTGCAGCGCGCGCAGCGCGTCGGGTCCTCGCGCTGGGCGGCAACGTCGGCCTCGATCTCG
>Ga0180216_1003596_pt1 | contig 12210 bp, 6 predicted proteins | sample eDN3rd37CBELigMG_FD_128879 | JGI IMG/M metagenome (GOLD analysis project Ga0180216, IMG submission 128879) | Enriched Miracle-Growth compost microbial communities from Emeryville, California, USA - eDNA 3rd pass 37_C BE-Lig MG (version 2)... ...
GAGCGGATGGGGAGGGATTCGAACCCCCGGTACGGTTTGAGCCGTACAGCGGTTTTCAAGACCGCCGCCTTCGACCGCTCGGCCACCCATCCAACATGCCGCAGTTACGGCTGTTCATATTATGCGCGGGAGTCCGGCGGCGCGAATAGCCAACCAGGGTGCCTTGGCGTCAAGCTGGCGAAACCGCCCTCAGAAGTGACGCCTAACCGCCGATAGAGAAGGTTGATTGCGAAGTCTAGGAAGACTGGGGCATGGATTTGGCCCCTCGGTAGCGGTGTTCCGCCCCGCTGCTGACGCGCAACAGCACTGGCCTAGGTACCGCCCGGGGTGCGGCACCCCCGACAGGGTTTCCCCAGACTGTAGTAGCCGTACAACACGGCCCTTACAATGAGGGGGTGGGCCGTTTTGAGCCCCTGAATTTCCTTGGATAAGGGGTGATGCCCTAAGTAGAATCGCGGGTGCTCTTGTGGCGTTTTCGCCACAACGGGCCCACGGCCAGTGCAGTAACGGATGGTTATTCACGAGGATTCAGTCTTGGACGAAGCCCAGCGGATTCCCCTGCTCGAGCAGCTCTACCGGGATTACCTGGTGAGCCAGGATTCGGCCGCGTTCATCCGGTCCGTCTCCCGCTGCTATTTGCTCGGGACATTGGAACGGCTGGCCGAGCACGGTCGCCGCGAGACGCGTCGGGCTGCCGTGTTGGCGCTGGGATTTTTGGGCGATTTCCGTTCGGCCAACGACGTTTTGGGCCGCGCGCTCCAGGACGAGGATCGGGGCGTCCGCCTGGCTGCTGAGAACGGTTGCCGGGCCGTGTGGTGCCGTGACGGCAACGACGAACAGCGGCAACGGCTGAGCATCGTGATTCGGCTGAACACCGCGCGCCAGTTCGACGAGGCCATCCGCATGGCGACGGAACTGCTGGACCAGGCCCCGGCCTTTGCCGAGGGATGGAACCAGCGGGCAATTGCCTTCTACAGCCTGGGCCAGTATTCGGCCTCGATTGTGGATTGCCGCAAGGCGCTGGAGCTGAACCCCTATCATTTTGGTGCGGCGGCCGGCATGGGGCATTGCCATCTGCAACAGGGCGATGTCGAGACGGCCTTGGAGTGCTTCCGCCAGGCCCTCGAGTTGAATCCCAATCTGGAAGGCATCCGGGCCAATGTGGCTCACCTGGAGCGAAAGTTGAGGCGACAGTAGAATGTGGCCTGTGGCGGCCAATTCTCCGTTAAGTTCTCAACGCGTTGATCTCGCTCATGCAGCCTATCGTGATTCTCGGCGCCGGCGTGAACGGCGCCGCCTTGGCGCGCGAACTGATTCTGAACGGCATTCCCGTCTGGGTTGTCGATTGCCGCGATATCGCCGCCGGGGCTAGCAGCCGTTCCAGCCATTTGATCCACGGTGGGCTCCGCTACCTGGAGTACGGCGAGTTCGACTTGGTGCGCGAATCGCTGGCCGAGCGGCGCCGGCTGCTGCGGTTGGCACCGCAGTTCGTGCAGCCGCTGGAGCTGTTCATCCCGGTTACGGCCCGCCTGGCGGGCATCGGCGCGGCCGCCTTGAAGTTCTTGAAGCTCAAGCGAAGTGCCGCTTCGCCGCGGCGAGGGCTGTGGCTGGTGCAAATGGGATTGTGGCTGTACTACAAGTACGCCCAGGATAACACCATTCCTCGCCCGCGAACCTTGCCGGCCAACTCGCCTGAGGCGATCCCGGTCGATACCAGCCGCTATGGCTGGCAATGCTCCTACTACGACGCACTGGTGGAGTTCCCCGAGCGGTTCACGCTATCTTTCTTGGAAGACGCCAGGGCTGAAGCCGCCCGGCAGGGCATCGAGTTCCGCCTGTGGACCTACCACGAGGCGCATCGTGAGGACCGCCGCGTACGGGTGAGCCACGTCGGCTCTGGTGAAGTGGTGGCGGAGGTGGAACCTTCGTGTATCGTCAACGCCACCGGCGCATCGGTCGATGAAACGCTCAAACGGCTGGCGATCGACTCGCGCCAACTGATGGGCGGCACCAAGGGCAGCCACCTGCATACGTGTAAACGCGAGCTGGTCGAGAAGCTGGCGGGCCGCGGCATTTATGCAGAAGCGGCCGACGGTCGCCCGGTGTTCATTCTGCCTTGGGCGGATGGCGTGCTGATTGGAACCACCGATTTGCCGTATCACGGTAACCCGCTGGATGCCGTTGCCAGCGACGACGAGATCGACTACCTGGTGGAAACGGTCAACGAGGTGCTAGGCCCAGGCAGCCTGCGCCGCGAAGAAATCGATTGGCATTTCTGCGGCGTGCGGCCATTGCCGGCGGCCGATCCACGTAACCCGGCGGCCATTACGCGTCGTCACTGGCTGGAACGTAATGAGGCGGCCCCGGTGCCGACGTTTTCGGTCATCGGCGGCAAGTTGACCACCTGCCGGTCGCTGGCCGAATCGTCTGCCGCCCAGGTGCTGGAAGCCATCGGCTGCCACGTGAAAACGACGTCGCAGGAACGGCCGCTGCCCGGCGGGTTCGACTATCCCGACAAGGCGCAGGTGCCCTCCATTCAGGAGCAGGTGGCCGCGAAGCATGGGCTGTCGAAGGACGAAGTGCGCGCCATGTGGCGGCTGGTCGGCAACCGCGTGGATGAAATCTTGAGCGAGGCCGAAGCGAACGATCTGGCGGAGATCCCGGCTGCGGCTCGCGTGGCTGGCACGCCCTTCCCGCGCCGGTTTGCACGCTGGATCATCCGGCACGAGTGGGTGGAAACGCTCGACGACTTGGTGTCTCGCCGGCTGATGTTGATCACGCAGCCCAATCTGAAGCGTGAGACGCTGGAAGACTTGGCCGAGTTGATGGCCGCCGAAGGCAAGTTGGCCGGCAATACCGCCCAAGCGGTGGACGAAACGATCGCCACGCTTCAGCGGTACTACGGCAAACGCGTGAGCTAACCCTTGGGGAGGCCAGACGCCGCCAGGCCAAGTTGCTTGGGCAGCGTTCGCCGTTGTGTCAGGTGCCGTTCCGTTAGGCGATGCCTGGTGCGTGGAAACGGGGGCTGTACGTTCTTTTCCTTTGCTCGCGCTTCAGGCTTTAGTTTCGTTTGCCCTCGCTTCACGCTTGCGTTCCGGCGATTGCACTCCTGGCTTTCTTTTCGTGGTTCGCAAACACCCCTCTCTTGCGTTTCGGGTTAGGGGGAGCGCCGATTCCACGCCCCTGTCTGTCCGCGCAAAAGAAATGGGCGCTCGGCACGTTCGCGCCGGCGCCCAAGGTTCGTTCACGCCAATAGTGCGTGGGTTACATCAGCCTCACCACGTCCAGCCACATCACTACTGCCATCAGCGAGAGCAGGAACACAAAGCCCATGTAGGTGCAGGCGATAAACAGCCGTTCGCTAACCGGCTTGCCGCGGATGCCTTCCAGCAGCAGGAACACGAAGTGGCCGCCGTCCAGCACCGGGATCGGCAGCGAGTTGATCACCGCCAGGTTCGCGCTGAGCATGGCGAGGAAGATCAGCAGGTCGGAGAAGCCGCGTTCGGCCGAAGCACTGGCGACCGCGAAAATGCTCAGCGGACCGCCAGTGGCTTTGAACGAGATCTGGCGTCCCACCTTGCGGAGGAACTGCACGACCATCGTGAGCGATTCCCACGTTTCGCGGGCACCCAAGGCGATCGCCTCGCCAAAGCTGTTGGCCTTGCGAACGTAGTTCAGTTCCTGCATGCGGAAGCCACGCTGAGCCAGGTAATACTGGTCCGAAGGTGCGGGCGTCAGCACCACGGGCTTGGCCTGGCCTTTGACCGTGAGCTCGACTTGCGAACCGGGCTCAGCCACCTGGAGGCCAAACATCACGTGAGGCCAGTTGGGATCTTCCGGGCCCAGTGGCAACGGATCGGACTTCCGGCCTTCGGGCGAGATGAAGGTCACCGAGGTGATTTCGTCGTCGGCCTTGAGCTGGCCGCTCTTGGCGGCCGGGCTGCCCGGGATCACTTCCGACACGCGGTTCAGCACCCGGTAAGCCACGCCCAGCGACGGGGCCGACATCGGCGCGCCAGCCCGCGAGGGGCTGTCGGTCAGCGGCACGGCTTCCAGTGGCACGTCCTTGAAGGTCTGTACCACGTTGTTCTCGCCCACCACAGTGATGTCGACCTTGCTGCCAGCCAACTGACGCAGCTCCAGCGGCAAGGCCACCGGGTCCAGCGGCACTTCGCGTCCCGAGTCGCTGACGACGATCCGGGTGATCCGCTGACCGGGCTTGATCCCGGCGGCGGCAGCCGGCGAGCCGGCCCGGACGGCGGTAATCTCGCCCATCTTCATCACCAGCCCCAACCGCGGCATCGGGTTGGGAGCCACGACGATGTTCAATCGCTGTGGCGCTTCGCCTTCCACGCTCGAGGGGCGTTCCACCGTCACTTCAATGGACTTATTAATCCGATCGGCCATAAGGCTGACCATATCGGCGAAGGTGGCAACTTCTTGCCCGTCGATGGCCACGATTTTATCGCCGCCTTGGAAGGCAGGCTTGGCATCGGCGGCCGCCGAGCCGGGGGCGGTAGGCACTTTCTTACTCAGCACGGTCGAGGCCGCCGGACGCAGGCCGATCATGGGGGCGTAAGCGTCTTCAGGCGTTTCCGGATAAACGGTCACCGTGAACGGCTCGTCCACGCCCTGGCGTTTCACCAGCAGCGGCACGCCCTTGTTGAGATCGGCGAAGATCACCTGCGTTTGCAGGTCCTTGGTGAACCGGGGTTCTTTGATGCCGTTGACTTCGATGATCTCGTCGCCGGTTTGGAGCGGCGGATCCACCTTCCAGGCCGGATCACCCGGGACCATAGACCCAACTACGGGCGGTTCGTAATCCACGCCGATGCTGTAGGCCCAGACCGAAACCACGAACGCAAAGATCACGTTCATGATCACGCCTGCGGAGATAATGGCCATCCGCTTGGGCACGCTTTGGGCCAGGTAGCTGCGCGGATCGTATTGCGGCGTTTCGTCGGCTTGTTGTTCGGCCGATTCACCCGGCGGGGCGTCGCCCGCTTGTTCTCGTTCCTGGGCTGCTTTGGCCCGCTCCATTTCTTCGCGGGCTTTGTAGGGGTTATCATCCTGGCCGAGCATTTTGACGTAGCCGCCCAGCGGCAGGATGCCGATGCCGTACTCGGTTTCGCCCCACTTCTTAGAGATCTTGAGGCCGTAGATATCGAAACCGACGAAGAACTTTTCGCACTTCACGCCGCACAGCTTGGCGACGAGGAAGTGCCCTAGTTCGTGGATGAAGATCACCATGCCCAGGCCCAGCACAATCATTGGCCAGCGGACCCAGGGCGATTCCATGGATAGGGCTGCAATCAGTTCGATACCCACCGAGCTACCTCCGCACGAGCCCACCGATCGAGCTCAAGCAGACGCTCGAGCGTGGGGTTGGGGTCGTAATCATGATGTTCCAGGACCCGACGGCAGGTCGGGACAATTTCCGTAAACTTCAACTCGCCCGCCAGAAACCCGGCGACCGCCGCCTCGTTGGCCGCGTTCAGCACCGCTCCGCTGGTGCCGCCGGCCGCCGCGACTTCCATCCCTAAACCCAGGGCGGGAAAACGCTCTGGATCGGGCGGTTCAAATTCTAAGGCCCAGGGCCGAAACCAGTCTACCTCAGCCGCCACGCCCGGGCGGCGGTGAGGATACGTCAAGGCGTATTGGATTGGCAGCCGCATGTCGGGCGGACCCAACTGCGCGACCACCGAACCGTCTACAAACTCCACGAACGAATGTACCGTTGATTGGGGATGTACCACTACGGCGATTTGTTCGGGCTTGAGGTCAAACAGCCACCGGGCCTCGATGATTTCCAGCGCCTTGTTCATCATCGTGGCCGAATCGACCGTGATCTTGGCCCCCATATCCCAGGTGGGATGTGCCAGGGCCTGTTCCACGGTCACGTCGGCCAGTTGATCCAGCGGCGTTTTGCGGAACGGTCCGCCGCTGGCCGTAAGCACGATGCGGCGCACTTCTGCCCGCTGACCGGCCTGCATGCACTGGAAAATCGCGCTGTGCTCGCTGTCGACCGGCAGGATCTTCGCTCCCCGCTCGCGGGCGAGCCGCATCACCAGGTCGCCAGCCATGACCAGCGATTCTTTATTCGCGAGGGCGACGGTTTTACCGGCTTCCACGGCGGCCCAGGTGCCGAGCAGGCCTGCACTTCCTACGATCGCCGCCAGCACCACGTTCACTTCGGGGCTGGTAACGAGCTGACGTATCCCTTCTTCGCCGGTGAGTACCTCAGTATTGGGCGGCAATTCGCCCGGGTTCAAATCCGCCGCGCGGGTCGGATCGGTTACAACGACTTTAGCGGGGTTAACGGCCTGGGCTTGGCGAGCCAGCAGTTCGGTCTGGGTGTGGCCGGTGATGCCGTAAGCGCGCAGGGCGGGGTCCGCCTGAATCACGTCCAGGGTGCTGCGGCCAATGCTTCCGGTCGCCCCCAGGACGGCGACGTTAATCGGCGACTGCATGCAAGTATTTAAACGCTGCCAGGTTGCGGCGGTAAGGAAACATTCAACGTATGAAACCGGCCCGCGGCGGCATGGGGGCAAGTGCGCCTCGCCCTCCGCTGCCGTCGGGGGAGATTCCGCCGCATATCATTCCCGAGGGATACCGCCGCGCCTAGCCTCTGCCGACGCTTCCCACCAGAACTTACAACAAACGACCGCCCGCTTCGCCCCCAGCGCAGCCATCAATCCTATTAAGGCTGTGTTCTCACCAATCATACCAAGCAAATCCCTCGTTGGCGTGGGGATAGATGGCCGCTTTGCCAGCCTGGCAGGCAAAAAAGGGCCTGACATGCTCCAGCCGAGAGACTTGGTGAGATACGAAAGGTGGCGGTATTCCGCTATTTGCCCGGGCGGGGGGAACCCGTACAGTGAACAGCAGGCTCTCTTAGCGGTGTCCGGCCGAACGCCGGCGAACGTCTCGGCGCGTGTTTTCCGGGGCCGCGGTTTAGCATTCCGCGCCGATGAATCATCAGCCATCGCAGGCCAGTATCTCGAACTCCGCATTGGATGGCGCGCAACACGCGGTGGGCGACTTCTCACTTCCGCCGGACGCTTCGGAAACCGATCTGCTGGTCAGGGTGGCCCAGTTGGAGCGTCGGCTGCGCGTGCTGCGCACTGATTTGCGCTTGGAACCCCAGGCGAAGGCCGACGCCTACCGGGACTTAGAGCTGGAACTACTGCACGTTGCGGAAGCCGCCGCCAGACTGCGCCCGGAACTGGGCAGTTCTTATGGCCATTTGCTGCTGGCCGACCTGGCCGAATGGCGGTCGATCACCTCCAGCACCGGGCTGACCGCCGTCTCCGAGTCGGCCGACGAACTCACGATGGCCTTCGTTCGTGATGAGGTGGCCGACTGGCAAACTCATGCCACGGACATTTGCCGCGATCCCAGCCCGGAGTCGTGCTTCGACGCCCTGATGCAAACCACGCTGCTGGAGTTCGAGCTCCAGTTGCATCCCAGCGATGTGGATTCCGTCCATGCCGCGTTTGCCGATGTCCGCGCGCGGTTGCGGCAGGCGTTTCGCAGGGCGGTCGACGAAGTTCCTCCGCCGGCTACGGTCGTTGCCCACTGGGTGAAGCGGCTGACCGATCGAGCCGAAACGCTGTTGGCCGCCGTCGACGATTTGCCGGCCCACCGGGGGGCTCTCCAGCTTCAGCAGGTGGCCGACGACATCCACTGGTTCCTAGGGCAAGTGACCTGCCCTCGTGCCGGCCGGCGGCGTTTGAAGCGGAAACTTTGGCGGTTGCGGTCGGAGTACCAGGAACGGGCCCTGCAAGACAAGCTGGAGCGGCAGTTTGGCCAGCGGCTGGTGGGCTGGTTCGATCTGATAGTGGTCGTGCTGATCTTTGTGGTGCTCGGCCTGCTCGTGGCTGAGATGACCCTCGAAATGAGCCCCCAGACGTTATTCTGGGTACACGTGGCCGATGCGGCCTGCTGCGTAGTATTCCTGTGGGAGTTCTTCTACCGGCTGGCCCTGGTGCCCGGCAAAACCCGCTGGTTCTTGCGGCACTTTCTGATCGACCTGGTGCCTTCGATCCCGCTGGGGCTGATCTTTCATTCGCACATTGCCGAATCGACTCGCAGCATCCGGGCGGTGCGATTGGCTCGGTTCATCCGTTTTGCCCGGTACGTGCGCGTAATCGGGTTTTTGACCCGCGGGATCGACCGGCTGGCCCGTCAGTACGGCCGGCTGCTTAATCGCAACGTCATCCTGTATCCCACGCGGGCAGAGCGGCTCCGGGCCCGGCATGACTCGCAAAGTGCGGTGCTGCGAGCAAAACGGTTGCGTGCCCGGATGCGTGAATCGTGGAAGCGGCTGCTGGCCGAAGCGCCAGATGACGCGGCCGCTGAATACATTGCCCAGCAACGTCTAATCTGCTGGGAGGCATGCCGGGCCGCAGGGCTCGCCAGGCGACCGGATCAAACGGAGTTCCGCGCGACGGCCGCCCGCGAGATTCCGGCCGAAGCCATGCTGCGCCGTCTGGCTGCGATGACGCCGCAGGAGGTAGAGGACGCGGTCGGCGACGACCTGACTGCCCGCATTGCCCGCATTGTGCGGGTGTTGGCCCGCATCCCATTCCGCTGGATGCCGCTTATCCGGCCGTATGTTCCGCGTGTGACCTCGCGGATGACCGATGGTGAAGTCGCCGCGGCCGCGGCACGATCGTTGGCAGCGGGCCTCAAGCGTCACCATGACCGCTGGCTGTGGCTGGCCGACTTGTACGGCACGGTGAGCCCTTCGCAGTTTGTCGATCGCATTGGAACGATGTTGGTCCGCAGTTCGTTCCGGCCGGCGTATCGGCTGGCGTTGTTCGGCGGCATCTTCCTGGTGACCAAGCAGTTGCTGGCGTTCACCCATCTGCTGCGGCCGGTCCACGATTTTCTCAACCGCACGGTTGGCCCCACGCTGATGCTCCTGGGCGGCATCTGCTTTGTCATCCTGGGTATTGGCTGGTGGCTCAAACGGCTTGCCCGGGAGGCCACCGAGTTCTACGAACGGGCCGCACAGGCCCAGTTCTTGCCGCTCACTGAGCTGATTCGCAGCCGTTCCATGGATCGTTCGATCCAGGTGCTGTATCGTCGGGTGTTGCAGCCGGAATGGGAGATCGAACAGCACCTAAGCAGCGCAGACGAGCAGGATCGGCTGGAGCAGTTCCGCGAGCGCATTCGCATGTCGCTGCTGGGAGTGGGCGAGGATAGCCGCACCGGCTCCACGGCGCTGGATCGCGTGGTGCTGCTGTATCGCGACTCGCTCGATGGCGCGATGTACGTCGACAACGACACCCGCACCACGAGCCAGCTCTTGGGCAATCCGTCCATCGAGCAGGTGCTTTCGCTGTCGGGCCGAGTGAACCGGCAGTTTCGCAAGCGGCTGTCGTTGCTGGACCTGGAGCGGCAAAAGTCGCTGTTTGGCGGTCCTTACTTGTGGTTCAACTTCATTTCGCGGTCGATTGCGCATTCGGTGGCTTGCCTGATCGTGGATTACAACCGGCACGCGGTGCCGCTGGCCGAGCTGCCGCTGGTTTCGCCCGAGGAACGGGCCCGCTACCAGGCTTGGCTGCGCACCACGACCTCGCAGCAAACCGAACAGAGCGAAGAAGCCAGCACCGACGCCGACCTGTACGTGACCACGGCGTTTACGGCCCTGCACTTCTTGGATTTCGATCCGACCCGCGATCACGACGTGGAAGAACGGTTTGGCCCGGAGGTGTTGGCCCGGCTACGCCGCGACCGCAGCCACATGATCCGCCGCATCTTTGGCACCTATCCGTTGCACCGCTTGCCGAAAGACCAGCGGATTCTGAACCTATTTGCCGTATACGAGACGTGGCTCTCGGGCGGCCGGGCGCTACTGCTGCCGCTGTTTATGCTGGGCCGGTTCCTGCAGTACATCGGCAAGTTCTTCCGGCTGATCGCCGCGGCGGTGGCAGAATTGCGCAAGTTGCGGCGGGACGCTGATGCCGAAGCCGCGGCCGCGGAAGCCGATTTCGTCACCGCGGTCCGCAAGATCGGCCGCATGCGCTCGCCCGTGGTGTTTGCCACGATCCGGCTACGGGCCATGATCGACCCCGAATACCTGGGCGTCACTTGGCCGGGCGACAAAACCGTGCCGCTTGATCCGCAGATGGATGCCGACTTGCGGTTCCTCGACGCTGAACCGCAAGAAGTGCTGCCGCTGCGGCAGGAACGCCGCCGCGCCGAGGCCGATATGCGCCGCCTGGCCGAACTGATTGACGCGGGACTGCTGGCCAGGGCTGCAACGTGTGTGGGCCTGGAAACCGATGCGTTTACCAGCCGGCAGCACCTGCGAGCGGCGGCGGTGGCCTACCTGGGCGATTACCGCAACGTGCGGAGCCATCTATCGTGCCGCGAGGTGCTGAACGAAGTCTTTGCGATGGCAATCATGGAACACATGCCATCGCCCAAGTACTTCCCGCGGCCGCAGCTTTGGCGGCGTTTCCGCCGGTACTGGAAGCTGTACTGCCAGGAGAACCCCGGCACCGATGCCGCGGCTCAGAAAAGCGCCTGGGCGGCCGTGGTATGCAATCGCGACGGCGTACGCCGGGCACTGTGGGCCTGGGACAAGCTGGGCGATAACGCCCGGGCAGAAGGCGAAGCCATCTTGGGCAATTTGCTCCGCCATCCTTCGCGGATCAGCGAGCAACTGGTGACGGTGCGAGCCCTGCAAACCCTGGCAATGCTCGACATCCTCGATTACCGCGAGCACGTCTTTCACCTGGGCCAGTATGCCGAAACGGGTGATGAGCCTGGCGAGCTGTTGAGCTGGGACGTTGTCTCGCCCTCACCCACAGTCGAACTGGACGACGCTCCATCGGTCACCGCCGAGCTGGGGGATTCGTTGTAGCAGGCAATCTCTGCACAGAAGCAGGTGGCGATTCTGAGTACCTGCGCCGCCAACTCACCAAGACGGAAACGCGAGTTGCGCGTATACCGGTAAGTTCTTCTCAGTGGTTCGATCTAGTTCAGCAGCAGCCACGGCTGCGAACCGCCTCCTGGCTAAGCCAGCGACGCGCAAAAAGAAAAGGCCGGGCATCTCAAGTTGAGAAACCCGGCCGCATGCGAGGCGTCTGCGAGGCAAACAGGGCCTTACCTCGAAGCCACCATAAGGTTCGGATGAACCTTCAGCTTCAAGCCAGCTTAGCGCTGGAAGCTGACGGTGCGGAAGCCGAACTGGGTGCGAGCGGCGGCAGCCGGAGCCGGAGCGGCCGGAGCCGGAGCGACGCCGTGGCAGCCACAGCAAGCCGGCGGGCAGGCGGTCGGGCAGCAGTCGGCCGGAGCGCAGCAAGCGGGAGCGCAGCACGAGGGCTGGCAGCAATCGTTCTTCTTGCACTTGCACTTGTGGCCGGCTTCAACGCTGGTGTCAACGGTGACCATAGCGATGCCGACGATAGCCAGGAACAGGGCGATACCAAAGATCAGAGCACGGTTCATTCTGGAGCCTCCACAATCAACTCTGAACAGTGAAACGAAACGCATGCCGCCTTCGAGTTCAGCAGCCCCGTCACCGGCGGCAACGATCCGGGGATTGCACTGGTCCTCTTCAATCTGCGTCGAATGCCCTGTATTGACACTTTGTGAAGAAAACGCAGTGCAGGTTAAATACGCAAACTAGGTAGCAGGGTAGCAGCCACGATCCCCCTGTCAAGAATCTACCAGTAAAAATGAGGTGGTAACGACAGTGGGGAAAACCTGGCAGCGTACGTTGTTGGTCCTGCCGCGACAGCTCGACCGGGAACGCGACAGATGGTCGCGATGTCCTGGTCTAACCGACCGGCAGAATGATCAGCAACCATAAAATACCCATGCAGTGGAAAACTGGGACAAATTTATAAAGAAAATACCCAATCATCCAACTCAGAGAAAAATACCCAGACTGAACCTGCGGTGTTCAACTTCGCTGCGGTTGGGGCATCAGCGCGTGGGGCCATAATAGCTGTCGCTGCTAGCGATGCTGGCGGCCGCATGAGGTGCGGTGAGACGCACTCGATCTCGTACTAGCACGGTGACGTGATTCAGCGCGATGCTGTCCCTGCCAACGCAAAAACCCCGGTGGATGGCGGGCGCCTTCCACCGGGGCAACGATGAGATAAGAGTGCGGACTGCCGAGCTGTGTGACTACGGCTCAGGGGATGAACCGTCAGTCCCACCACCACGTGAGACGGCCAAGCTCGTCGGGGC
>Ga0180216_1003598_pt1 | contig 12201 bp, 14 predicted proteins | sample eDN3rd37CBELigMG_FD_128879 | JGI IMG/M metagenome (GOLD analysis project Ga0180216, IMG submission 128879) | Enriched Miracle-Growth compost microbial communities from Emeryville, California, USA - eDNA 3rd pass 37_C BE-Lig MG (version 2)... ...
CGCGTCGGCGTCTGGGTGCGCCGGCCGGACAAAGGCGCCGGTTACGAGGACAAGGTCGCCGCCATCGGCATCCGCGTGAAGCAGTGGGTGACGCTGCACGGCATCGCGCTCAACGTCGAGCCGGACCTGTCGCATTTCACCGGCATCGTGCCCTGCGGCGTGCAGGAGCAGCGCTACGGCGTCACCAGCCTCGCCGACCTCGGCCATCTCGTGTCGATGGCGGAGGTCGACATGGCGATGCGCACGGCGTTCGAGGAACTGTTCGGACCCACCGTCCCGGCTCAAGCGGCGGCGGAAGCCGGCGCCGCGAGCTGACGCGCGATATAGCGGCGGCCCTGCGTCAGGCCGCCGAAGCCATAGGCGTCGTCGCGCACGTCGTGGACGTGGACGTAGCTCTCCTCGTGCAGCGGCCCGAGCAGGTCGCCGAACGCCGCGTAGGTCGCCGCGATGAAAGCGGCCTTCTCGTCCTTGGTGTTGGTGCCGTCGGTGATGTGGATGTCGAGCCACACGCTGGCGCGCTGCTGTTCGGCGAGCGAGCGGCCGCCGCAGAACCAGTCTTCCGGCGGCACGGTCGTGACGATGATCGCCGTCACCTTCGGGTCCTTGTGCAGGATGCTCGACGACAAGCGGCTGACTTCGGCCGCGATTGCGGCCTTGGCCGGCATTTGCGGGTGCGGGCTGGAAACGGTGACGGTGATCAGGGGCATGACATGTCTCCATCGGATGCGATGGACATATCCTTAGGCCCGGCGCTATCATTTCACCATCATATGACCGGTGATATCAGTGATAACAGATTTAAATGTATCCCCGGCGCTGGACATCGATGCGGTGCGCGCCTTCACGCTGGTCGCGGACTTCGCCAGCTTCACCCGGGCGGCGCAGAGCCTCGGCGTGACGCAGTCGGCGATCAGCCTGAAGATCAAGCGGCTGGAGCAGCGGCTCGATATGCGCCTCGTCGAGCGCACGCCCCGCTCCGTGCGCCTCACCGACACCGGCGCCGACTTTCTGTCGCGCGCACGCGATCTCCTCGCCGCGCATGATCGCGCCTTGGCGCCGGAGGCGCCGCCGCGGCGGCTGACCATCGGCATCAGCGACCATGTTGCGGGTCCCGATCTTGCGCCCCTGCTCTCCCGCATGGCCCGCTTCGATCCGGCCTTGCGCCTCGACGTCCGTATCGGCCTGTCCGGCGAACTTGCCGCTGCGTTCGAAGCCGGCACATTCGATGCCGTCGTCGTGCGCCGCGAGCGTCATCGGCGCGGCGGCGAGGCCTTGTTCGACGACAGCTTCGGCTGGTTCGCCGCGCCGGATTATCGGCAGCCGGCGCAAGAGCCGCTGCGGCTCGCCATGCTGGCGGCGCCCTGCGGCGTGCGCGCGGATGCGATCCGCGCGCTCGACAAGGCGAAGCGCGAATGGGTGGAAGCGTTCACCGGCGGCGGCGTCACGGCCATTGCCGCCGCGGTCTCCGCCGGCCTTGCCGTGGCGCCGCTCGCGCAGCGGATCGCGCCGCCGGGCGTGGTCGATATCGGGCCGCAGCTCGGCCTGCCGTCTCTCGGCAGCTCCAGCGTGGTGTTGCATGCGCGCGCATCCGATCCGCGCGCCCGCACCTCCTTGCGCGCGCTGGCGGCCGCCTTCCGCGCCACCGTCGCGCGCTAGATCGTTCGCGCATCAAACGGTCGGCAGCACCGAAAACAGGTCGCCCGGCCGGCGCAGCGCGAATTCTTCGGCGCGGCCTTCGCGTTCATCGAGGGAATCGACGCGCGACGGCGGCGATCCGCGCCGGCATATCTCGATCATCGCCTGCACCTGCTCGTGCGTGCCGGCAAACAGCGCCTCGACCGCGCCATCGCGGCGGTTGCGCACCCAGCCTTCGACGCCGCGCTTGAGCGCTTCCTGCTCGACGAAGGCGCGGAAATAGACACCCTGCACGCGGCCGCGGACGATGACGTGCCTGCACACGGAGCTCATGACGCCTCTCCGACATCGACCATGCGCGCACCCGCCCATCGCGAGGGCGCCCAGCGCCGCAGCGACATGACGTAACGCTCCGGCAAATGCCAGCTGCGCGCGGCGGCGACGCAGGCCTCGATATAGCCGGGACGCGCGCGCCCATCGTGCCGCTTCTTGAGACGATAGATCAGCGCCGGCAGCCGCCGCGTGCCGAAGCGCACCGGCACATGACGGACTTCATAGACGCCTTTGTGCAGCAGTTCGTAAGCATGCAGCACGGCGAGATCGCGCGGCGTCAGCCGCCACAGAACGCCGTGCACGGCCTCACCCGGCGCGGCGCGCACCGAGCCCCATCCAGCCGGTCCGATGAAGAAGCGATGCCGTTCGAGCACGGCAGGCCCGAGCGCGACCGCGCCCGGACAGCGTTGCCGCATGCCCGCGCGGTCCATGTTCAAGCCGTAAGCGAAGTAGAGCGTCATCGCCCATCGATAGCAGAGCCCGGCGCCCCCCGTCAGCTAGTGCCGCGTGCTCGTCGCGGCGTCCAGCCGATCCAACTCCCGCTCGTACTCGCTCGTGCGTCCGTCGTCCTCGTCGAGCTCCGGCCGCATCGACGCCGTGTCGGCCCGCTCCTCGCGCCCACCTCTGCGTTTGCGGCGCGGGGGCGTGTTCGTTTCAGAATCGCTGGGCCGCTTCCCTCGCACAGGCATCGTGCGCCCTCCTTTTGTCGGATAACAGACCAACGTCAGCCCCGGTCGCCAGTTCCTAGGAGCCGACGACGTTACCACCGTTCGGGTGCAGCACCTGTCCGCTGATGTAAGACGCCTCGTCGCTCGCGAGGAACACGTAGCACGGCGCCACTTCGTTCGGCTGGCCAGCGCGCTGCATCGGCACGCTGGTGCCATGCTTGGCGACGTGATCGGGATCGAACGATGCGGGAATGAGCGGCGTCCAGATCGGACCGGGCGCCACGGCATTGACGCGGATGCCGTCCTCGCTCAGCGCCTCCGACAGGGAACGCGTGAGCGCGACGATCGCGCCCTTGGTCGCGGCGTAATCGAGCAAGGTCTTGTGGCCCTGATAGGCCGTGATGGAGGTCGTGTTGAGGATGACGCCGCCTTTGCGCATGTGACGCAGCGCGTGCTTGGTCATGTAGAACATGCTGAACACGTTGGTGCGGAACGTCCGCTCGATCTGCTGGCCCTCGATCTCGCGCACATCGTCCGTTTCGTGCTGCTCGGCCGCGTTGTTGACCAGGATGTCCAGCCGGCCGAACTGCTCGATCGTCGCGTCGACCGCGGCCTCGCAGAAGGTCTCGTCGCCGACATCGCCGGGCAGCAGCAGGGCGTCGCTCCCCTCCTGCCGGACGGCGTCGTGCGTCTTGTTCGCGTCCTTATGTTCTTCGAGATAGACGATGGCGATCTTGGCGCCTTCGCGCGCCATGGCCACGGCGACGGCGCGGCCGATGCCGCTGTCGCCGCCGGTGATCAGTGCGACCTTGCCGGTCAGTTTGCCGACGCCGGGGAATTTCGGCATGTATTCCGGCTCCGGCCACATCTGGTCTTCGCGGCCGGGCTGGCGCTGCTGCTGTTGGGGTGGCAGTTCCTGCACCGACATGGACCCTCTCCGTAATGCCTCGATTACGGAGCGAACGTCTCGGGGCTTAGGCGGTTCCTAAGTCACGCGAATTCAAGGATCACGGCGTCCACGGCCAGGCTGTCGCCCGGCTTGGCGTTGATCTTCTTGACCGTGCCGTCGATCTCGGCGCGCAGCACGTTCTCCATCTTCATCGCCTCGACCACCGCGACGGTCTCGCCGGCTTTGACTTCCTGGCCTTCCTTGACCGCGATGGAGACGACGAGACCCGGCATTGGACACAGCACCTGCTTGCCGGTGTCGGCCGCCGCCTTCACCGGCATCAGCCTGGCATAAGCGGCCTCGCGTTCCGTATAAACGTGGGCCTTGGTCTCGACGCCGCGATAGGCCAGCACGAAGCCGTTCGGGATCGGCCGCACCTGCACCGCCGCCGGCTTGCCATCGACGGTGCCGTTCCAGATCGGATCGCCGGGCTTCCAGTCGGACTCCAGATAGCGCCACACGCCCTGCCCGCCGAGTTCGACGGCGATGGTGCCATTGTCGCGCTTGATCTCGAGAGGAACTTCATGATCGCCGAGGCGCACGACGCGGTGGCTCTCGCGCTTGACCGTGCGGCCGTTCATCTGGCCGGAGATCTGGCGCTTGCGCTCACCCAGCACATGATCGACGGCCGCGGCGACAGCGGCGATCACGTCGGCGCGCTCGCCTTCCGGCGGGTGCGGATGGAAACCTTGCGGGAACTCCTCGGCGATGAAGCCGGTCGACAGCTGGCCAGACTGCCAGCGCGGATGCGCCATCAGCGCCGACAGGAACGGAATGTTGTGGCGGATGCCGTCGATGACGAAGGCGTCGAGCGCATCGGCCTGCGCTTCGATGGCGCCGCGCCGCGTCGGCGCATGCGTCACCAGCTTGGCGATCATCGGATCGTAATAGAGCGAGATCTCGCCGCCTTCGTAGACGCCGGTGTCGTTGCGCACGGTGACGCCGTACTCGACGCGCTCGGCCGGCGGGCGGTAGCGCGTCAGACGCCCGGTCGACGGCAGGAAGTTGCGATACGGATCCTCGGCATAGACGCGGCTTTCGACCGCCCAGCCGTTGAGCTTCACGTCGCGCTGGGTGATCGACAGCTTCTCGCCCGCGGCGACGCGGATCATCTGCTCGACGAGATCGATGCCGGTGACGAGTTCCGTCACCGGATGCTCGACCTGCAGACGCGTGTTCATTTCGAGGAAGTAGAAGCTCTTGTCCTGGCCCGCGACGAACTCGACGGTTCCGGCGCTGTCGTAGCCGACGGCCTTGGCGAGCGCGACCGCCTGCTCGCCCATCTTCTGGCGCGTCGCCTCGTCGAGCAGCGGGCTTGGCGCTTCCTCGATGACCTTCTGGTTGCGGCGCTGGATCGAGCATTCGCGCTCGCCGAGATAGATGACGTTGCCGTGCTTGTCGCCAAGCACCTGGATTTCGATGTGGCGCGGGTCGACGATGAACTTCTCGATGAAGACCCGGTCGTCGCCGAAGGAGGACTTGGCCTCGGAGCGCGCGCGGGCGAAGCCTTCCGCGACCTCCGCCTTGCTGTGGGCGATGCGCATGCCCTTGCCGCCGCCGCCGGCGGAGGCCTTGATCATCACCGGGTAGCCGATCTCCTCAGCGATGGCGATCGCCTGGTTGTCGTCCTCGATGACGCCGAGATGGCCGGGGACGGTCGACACCTTGGCGGCCGCGGCGGCCTTCTTGGATTCGATCTTGTCGCCCATAGCCGCGATGGCCTTGGGGTTGGGACCGATGAACACGATGCCCTTGGCGGCGAGCGCGGTCGGGAACGCTTCGCGCTCGGACAGGAAGCCGTAGCCGGGATGGACCGCCTCGGCGCCGGTCGCCTGACAGGCGGCGACGATCTTGTCGATGATCAGATAGCTCTCGGCCGCGGGCGGCGGTCCGATATGGACGGCCGTGTCGGCCATTTCGACGTGCAGCGCGTCCTTGTCGGCGTCCGAATAGACGGCGACCGTCTCAATTCCCATCTTGCGGGCGGTTTTGATAATCCGGCAGGCGATTTCGCCGCGATTGGCGATCAGAATGCGCTTGAACATGCCGAATTTTCACCCCTCGACCGGTCGCCTCAGGCTTGCGGCGTTGCAACGAAAATGTCAACGCCCGGCGACGAAGGTCGCCCATCCGATGCCGGCAAGGCCGGCCGCGGCGCAGAGGACGGACAGCACGGTCAGTTCGAGCGCGAAGCGCCGTCCGCCGATGGCGGCGCCGGTCACCAGCTTGGCAAGGACGTTGCTGGCCACGGCGGCCAGAATGGCCTGCGTCGCGCCGAGCGCGCTCAAGGGCTGCGGCACGAGCCGGGCCAGCGACACCGTGACGGAGGCGACATCGGCAAGACCGACGGCGATCGCCCCCCATAGCGCGCCCTGCTCGCCGTACCGCTCGCCCATGATGCGCCCGGCCAGGATGACCGCACCGAGGAAAAGGGCAAAGCCGACCAGCGGCCAGAAGCTGAACGGGTTCTTGAACGTCGCCGGCTCCGGCGCGCGGCTGCCGTTGTTGGTGACGCGCCACGTCACGGTGATCGCGGCGTAAGCGCATGCTACCCCCGCGGCGGCAAGAAGCGGCGCCGCGAGCGTTGCCACCAGATCGGGCTGGAGCGCCGCCGCGATCGCCAGCACGCGCAGGAACGATACAGCGCTTGCAATCGCGACGCCGGCCGCGAGTAACGGCGCGCTCCCCTCGCCCGCCGCCGCGCGCCGCGCGCTGGTCATCGTCACCGCGGTCGAGGACACGAGACCGCCGGCCAGAGCCGAGAGCAGCACGCCGCGTTCGGTGCCGAAGACCTTCACCGCGCCGTAGCCGGCGAACGATACCCCCGCGAGCGCGATGGCGATGAGCCAGACCTCGCGCAGATTGACGCCGCCATAGGGCCCGACCGGCGTATCCGGCAGCAGTGGCAGCACGATCAGCGTCATCGCCAACAGGATCAGCGCCGAGCGTAGCTCCGGCCAGGTGAGACGCTTCACCAGGCTATGGATGTCCTCGCGCGCCGCGAGGACGCCGGTCATCGCCACCGCCACGGCGCCGGCAACGCGCATGTCGCCGAGCACCGCATAAGCGCCAAGCACGAAGGTCAGCAGCGCCGCCACCAAAGTTGTTGCCGAATAGGTCGCAGCGGCGCGGTTAGCGTCGCGCTGGAATAAAGCCAGCACTGCCGCAAAACCGGCGAAGCCGATGCCGAGCACCAGGGCGGCGCCTTCGGCCGAACCCGTCGCCTGACCGAGCGCCGCGGTCGTTCCTCCCAACAATCCGCACAACGCGAAGGTGCGGATACCGGCGGCGCGCGAACCGGGGATCGCTTCGCGCGTGCTCCAGCCGCGTTCGAGGCCCGCCAACAAGCCGATGCCGAGCGCAACCGCCAGCCGATAGAGAAGATCGTCGATGTTCATGCCTTCACGCCCGCCGGCCCAGCGCCGGGAGGCTGGCATATACCGCTCGTCTTTCTATTGCGAGAGATCAAGCGCCGCAGTCAGATCGCCCATCGGCGGTTGTCCGTTCGCCGCGAGCGCCGCGTCGCGCGTGCGCAAGCCGTTCAACGTCGGCAACCCGAAGCGTTCGGTGATGAAGCGCAGGATCGACGTGGTGTCGTATTGCGTATGATCGACCGTGCCCTTCCTGGCGAAGGGCGAAACGATAATCGCGGGAATGCGCGAGCCTGGCCCCCAGCGATCGGCCTTCGGCGGGGCGACATGGTCCCAGAAGCCGCCGTTCTCGTCATACGTGACGATCACCAGCATGCGCGGCCATTGCGGGCTTTTCTCCAGATGCGCGATCACGTCGGCAATGTGCTGGTCGCCGGATGCAACGTCGGCGTAACCGGGGTGTTCGTTGAGATCGCCCTGCGGCTTGTAGAACGTCACCTGCGGCAGCGTGCCGTCGTCGATGTCGCTGATGAACGCTTCGCCATTCATGCCGCCGTCCTTGAGATGCGCGGCGCGTGCGAGCGTGCCCGGCGCATAGTTGGCGAAGTAGTTGTAGGGCTGGTGATGGAATTGGAAGTTCGGCGCTGGCGCGCCGCCTTTGCCGCCAAGCGCGGCCTGCCAGGCGCCGGCATACCATGCCCACGAGATGCCCTTCTCGCTCAGCAAATCGCCGATCGTCGTCTCTTGCTGCGGCGGCAGCGTGGTCGCGACGTTCGGATCGGCGAAGCGCGGATCGCCGCCTTCCGCCGGCTTGTTGTTGCTCGGCTGATACGGCGGCTGCATCGTGTTGATGGCGTAGAAGTCCGGCGACAGGTTGCTGCTGTTGACGAATTTGGGCGGCCCGTCCATCGCCGACTTCGGCGCATCGGGCGCCGGGGTCAGCGTCACGCCGTCCGGCTCGACCGCCGAGATCAAAGCCCTGGCCGCGCTCTTGTCGGCGTCGGGATAATACGGCGCGCAGGCGCAGGCGAGCTGGAAGTGGTTGCCGAAGGAGCCGCCGAAGGCCGCCTGGAAGAAGTTGTCGGCGAGCACGTAACGTTGCGCGCTGCGCCACAGCGGCAGCTTGGAGCCGTCGTAATAGCCCATCACCAGCCCGCCGGCATCGGCATAGGCGACGAACCGGTCGTTCTTGCCGCCATTGATCTGCATCTGGTTCTCGTAGAAGCGATGCCAGAGATCGCGCGTCGGCACGTCGAGCGGCGCGTTGAAGCCGTTGGGATCGTCGATCGCGAACACACCATTCGGCAGATGCTCGGTCTGAGCTTGCGTGATCGGTGGGGTGACGCCCTTCGCGGTCAGGCCGCCCCAGGCCGGCGGCAGTTCGGCAAGCACCGCGCCGTCGCGGTCGCGCTGGAGCGCCATCTCGGGCGTGACGGTCTGCAGGCCATTGGCGCCGGGGAAATGACCGTAGAGATTATCGAAGCTGCGGTTCTCGGCGTAGATGACGACGACCGTATCGATGGCATCCAGGCCGGGCGTCTGCGCGTGCGCCGCCGTCAGCGCCGCGCCCACCAGGGCGAAAGCCAGACCCCACCGCTTCATGATGCCTCCCGAGAAAGCCGTTTCGCGCCGCGCCGGGATGCGATGTTAAGCGGCTCTCTATGTCAGTGGGATGAACCCCGCGCGCACTGACAGCGAATGGCCGTTGAATGCCCGTCATCTTCTGCCGCGGGTTACCGCGTTCGGTTCGGCAGCCAGCCGGGCGGCGCGCCGCGCCTGCCCCCGAGTCAGTCACCGACGAGATCGTCGCCTTCCCAATACCTTGGCCGGCGGCGGCCGGTCATGACCACCGGGATATTCTTTCACCGGCACACCGTGCGGCCATAGCATTGTTCTCCGGCCGCCCGGGTGCACAGTGCGCGCATACTCTTTGTTCCGAGCCTATTCCCACCCTGGGCGTCCGACTATATTAAGCGCCGGAACCTTACAGCAGAACACGATTGGAGGCTGGTATGACGCTCGCGATTGGAGATTTGGCGCCGGATTTCGAGGCCGAAACCACGGAAGGGAAGATCCGCTTCCACGACTGGCTCGGCAACTCCTGGGGCGTGCTGTTCTCGCACCCGAAGGACTTCACCCCGGTCTGCACGACCGAGCTTGGCACGATGGCCCGGCTCAAGCCGGAATTCGACAAGCGCAACACCAAGATCATCGGCCTGTCCGTCGATCCGGTCACCAACCACACCAAGTGGGCGGAAGACATCAAGGACGTCGTCGGTTTCGCGCCGAACTACCCGATGATCGGCGACACCGATCTCAAGGTGGCCAAGGCCTACGGCATGCTGCCGGCCGCGACCACCGGTTCCTCGGAAGGCCGCACCGCCGCCGATAACCAGACCGTGCGCAATGTGTTCATCATCGGCCCGGACAAGAAGATCAAGCTGATCCTCGTCTATCCGATGACCACCGGCCGCAACTTCGACGAGGTGCTGCGCGTGCTCGACTCGCTGCAGCTCACCGCCAAGCACCGCGTGGCGACGCCCGCCAACTGGAAGCAGGGCGAAGACGTCATCATCGCCGGCTCGGTGAGCGACGACGAGGCCAAGAAGATCTGGCCGCAGGGCTTCAAGGCGCCGCGCCCCTACATCCGCATCGTGCCGCAGCCGCAGAACTGATCGCGGCAGCTTCGGCTCTTGAAGGGCGCGGACGGCAACGTCCGCGCCCTTTTCGTTCGTGGGCGTAGCGCGCTCCCCTGCCCTTGCATTTCGCTCCGGCTCCCGTGATGGTGCGCGCCGCCTTCACGTCGGAGCTTTTCAAATGAGCGAATTCAACGAGGCCGCAAACCAGCAGCCCCCCTTCGCCGAATTTCTCGGCCTCAAAATCACGCACGTCTCGGCCGATCGCGTCGCCGCCGAATTGCCGGTGCGCGACGAGCTCAACAACCGCTTCAACATCATGCATGGCGGCGCGATCATGGCGCTCGCCGACAATCTCGGCGGCACGGCGGCGACCGCCAATCTCAAGCCCGGTCAGAGCACGACGACGATCGAGAGCAAGACCAACTTCTTCGCCGGCGTGCCGATCGGCGACGTCGCTTATGCCGAGTGTACGGCGCTGCACAAAGGCCGCACCACCATGGTCTGGCAGACGCGCATCACGCGCCGCGACGGCCGCCTCTGCGCGCTGGTGACGCAGACGCAGCTCGTGCTCGATCCCAAGAAGTAGCGCTCAGTCCTTGCTGGCGGGCGCGGCCGCAGCGGCGGGCGCCGGCTTTGGCGCATTGCCGCGGTTGGCGAGCACGACGCCGACCGCGCAAACCAGCATGCCGCCGATCGAGATCGCGTCGAGCTTTTCGCCGAACAGCAGGAAGGCCATCAGCGCGGTGGTGGCCGGCACCAGATAGAACAGGCTGGCAAAGCTCGTCGCCGCCGAGCGGCGGATGAGCCAGTACATCAAGGCCACCGCGGCGATCGACAGAACGAGCACCAGGTAAGCCAGCGCGAAGACGAGTTCGCCCGTCCAGTGGATGACGCGCGTCTCGAAGCCGAAGGCGCCGATGGCAAACAGCGCCGCGGCGCCGGTGTACTGCACCGTGTTGCCGGGCCGCCAGTCGATGCCGCCGCAGTAGCGCTTCTGATAGAGCGTGCCGAGCGAGATGCCGATGAGCGACATGAAGCTCGCCGCCCAGCCGAGCACCGAGCCCGCGGCGACGATGCTGCGGTCGTGCAGCACGAGCAGCACGCCGAGAAGACCGAGGATGAGGCCGAGCCATTGCCGGCCCGTCACCGGCTCGCCCATGAAGCGGTTGGCGATGGTCGCGATCAACACCGGCTGCAAGCCGGGAATGAGCGCCGAAATGCCGGCCGGCACGCCTTGATCGATGGCCACGAAGACGCCGCCGAGATAGAGCCCATGCACCATCATGCCGGCGGCGAGGCTGTGGCCGATCTCCGCCGGCGACAGCCAGCGCACCCGCGCGATCAGCGTCAGCACGGCGAGAATGGCCACCACGAGCGCCATGCGCAGGGTGAGGAAGGTCAGCGGCTCGATATACGGCATGCCAAGACGCGCGCCGATGAAGCCCGTGCTCCAGAGCAGCACGAACAGGACCGGCGCCGCGACAATGGCGACACGACTTAAAGGCATGATGGGACCGGCATAAGCGTGGGCAGACGACGCGACAGGTGGGCTGCGCGCTATAGCATTTTCCGCGCCCATCTGCCTCCTTTTTTACATATTCGTTAGGCGCCCCGCCCCACGGCGGGTGTTAGCGTCCCCTCCGGCAAGAGGGGATAGCAGCCATGAAATTGCTGGTGGTCTACGCATTCTTCGTCGTGATCGGCGAAGCCATCGCTTACGGCATCGGCCGGGGCATCGAAGCCTGGTCGCAGCCTGCGAGCTTGCCGGCGTTCCTCGGCCTCTTCTTCGTCATGCTGTGGGCGGCGTGGCGCGCCGCGGTCCTCGTGGCATGAACTGACGCGAAAGTTCCTCGACGGCCTCACAACTGTATTCGGAACCGTGTTCGTTCTTCGTGGGTTTTCCCCGGCGGACGAACGCAAGAGATCCGAAACCAGGGAGGCCGAGATGTCTGATCCACGTTTTACTGATCCCGATCCCCGCCTGAGCGACCCGGTTCTGCGGCAAGACGACCGTGCCGGCGGCTTTTGGGGCTGGATCGCGGGCATTGCCGTCATTGTGCTGATCGCCTTCGTCGTGATCGCCGGCTGGAACGGCAGCAAGGACACGGCGAGCAACAACACCGCTTCGCCGCCGGCGACGACCGGCCAGGCGACACCGGGCGGCATGGGACCGAGCACGACCGGCTCGGGCGCGACTTCGCCGGCCTCCCCGACGACGCCGGCATCGCCAAATCGCTAACACCATCGACAAAGACGGCCCCGGCGCAAATGCCGGAGCCGCACTTTTATGAGGCTATCGCGCCATGAGCATGAACGAACCCGAACCCACCAAAGAACCTGAAGTGATGGACAGCGGCGTTCATGTCCGCGATAGCGAGCGCGACATTGCCAGCACGCCGCAGATCGCGCTGACGGCGCTCGCCATCGTCGGCATTCTCGGCGTCGTATTCTGGGGCCTGAACCATCAGCGCACCGAGGTCGCCGGCTCCGAGGCGACGCAGGCGACGACCGCCGCGGCCGCCAACGGCGACACCAGCGGCACGCAGCCGACGCCGCAGAACCAGACCGAGCGGCAACAACAGCAGAAAGAAGCCCACCAGCAGCAG
>Ga0180216_1003600_pt1 | contig 12198 bp, 16 predicted proteins | sample eDN3rd37CBELigMG_FD_128879 | JGI IMG/M metagenome (GOLD analysis project Ga0180216, IMG submission 128879) | Enriched Miracle-Growth compost microbial communities from Emeryville, California, USA - eDNA 3rd pass 37_C BE-Lig MG (version 2)... ...
GCCAGCCATTACGCGCTCTGTTCATGCGGTTCAGGCCACGACGGTTCTAGGCCCTTTTGGCCCGCCTCTATTTGGTGCTAACCCAATCGAACCCCCAAAGCTTTCCGTCGACTTGCGCCGCAGCCACTGTTCTGGACGCCGGCCGCGGCCGCAGACAAACGCCGACACCATGACCAAGTCGTTCTGGCAGGAGGTCCTCGACTCGTTCGACCCGGAGGTGGTGGGCACCGAGGTCGCGACGCGGAACCGCGTTGCCGGCGCCGTACGTCCCGTTGCGGCGACAGCCATCCGCTGTGCGACGCCAGTTGCTCACCCGCACGTGTGTTAGCCCCGCCCCCCTACCGCGGGCCGCCCCAGTCCGTCGGCGTGGCCGTGCTGGTGGCCGGCTTCCTGCTGTGGCGCCGGCGTTCCGGCCGCCAGGCGCGGCACCTCCAGCACCGCGCGTCGCGCACGACCGCGACCGGCGCGTCGGTTGTGGCGAACCTGGACGCGGCCACCAAGGCATGGCTCCTCAAGAGCACGGAGCAGCACCAGTTCCCGGACCTGTCGCGGACCGCGCGCATGGCCATCGACTACGTCGCGCAGGAGACCGTGCCGGCTGAGGTCTTCACCGCCGATCGCGTCGCCAGCAAGGCCGCGCGCCACGAGGGCGGCGACCTCGAGATTGTGCTGGACCGCGCCCAGGTGGACTGGCTGGACCAGATGGTGCAGGCGCAGGTACGGGCGGGGTGGCGACGGCGAATGCTGCCGGGGTGGTCAGTGACGGGCCCCAGGCCACTGACACGGCGCGGCGGCATCGGCCTTGGCGCGAAATGGATGCCGCCAGGGCCTCACGGACCGGAGCCACGCCATTGCCGTTGCGCTGGACTATGCGCAGAGCGTGGACGGCTCGCTCATCTTCCTCATTGACCGCTCCAAGACGCGCGGCCCGCGCCAGCCGAGCGTTACCTTCTCGATCAAGTCCTAAGCAGGCCGGTGGGACAATCCAAAGAACACGGCCTGGGCCGCACCGCGTCGGCACTGAGTTTTATTTTCCTCGGCGTACTGTACACACACACGCACTGCGGATCGTTGTTATACAATGCCATCAATCACTCACTTCCACGGGGTCGGCAGGGGTGGCGGCTGGCGGGCGCCGGCGCCGGAGCCGGGTCGGTTCGTCTGCTGCGGTCTGGGCCGGCGGAGCAATGGCCTCGGCCGGGGGGTCACGACGGGTGCGCACGCGGCGCCGCGGCGCCGCGGCCGCCTCGTCCGCGGCGGCGGTGCTCTCCACGGCATCGGCCGATTTGACCCGCCGCGTCCGGCGCAGCGGCCGCGCCTCCGCATCTGGGGCCGGTGCTGGCGCCGGCGCAGACGTGTCCGGCGCCACCAGAGGCGACGGGAGCCCCGAGGACGGCGGCTCGGGCGAGGCGGCGGCCGAGGACGCCGTGGGCGTGTCGACAATCTCCCAGACGTCGGCGTGCACCGCCGCGCTCGGTGCCGTGCTTGCGTTGGCGTCGTCGCGGGTCACCGCGACGGTCGCCGTGCCGACATGGATCACGACCTGGGCTGCTTCCAAGGGGGCCGGCGATGCCGCTTGCTCGGCACCGGCGGCAGGGACGACCTCCGCTGGTTCGGCACCGGCGGCGGCCACGGTCGCGGCGGGTGGAGCCGCGCTTGTCGCAGGCTCGTCGCCAGGAGCCGCAGCTGCCGCGAGCTCCGCGGCTGGAGCCGCAGGGGCGGCGGCACCAGCGGCGGCAGCGGCGGCGGTGGGGTCGTAGGGCACCACGGCAAACACGACGGTGGCCGCGTGCTTGCCTGGGGTCGCGACGCTGGCGGTGAGTGCGGCGGTCGACGGGGTGAGCGCCTGGAAGGCGCGGAGGCTCTCGGCGTCGAGCGCCGACCGGCGCTGCGCAGCCAGCATGCGGACGGCGGCCAGTGCAGTCGCGACGGTCACGTAAGTCGGCGTCGTCCGCGGCCGCACCGTGTCCTTGGCCGTGCCGTCCGTCCCGCCCGACGTGCCGCTGCTGCCGGTGGGCGCTGGCGGTGGGCGCGGGCCGTCGCTGTCTTCGTCGTCCAGCAGCCCGTGGACGAGCTGCGCCACGGCGCGCGGCAGCGGCGGCAGGGCGAGCGGCGCCGCCGCCGGCCGGTAGCTGGCGTGGCACTGCCAGATCAGCTCGCCGGGCATGCCGGCCGCGCGGTAGCGGCGCACGGCGGTGTGCAGCTCGAGGACCGCGCCGGTGCCGGCGGGGCCGGGCGGGTGCAGCGCGACGGCGCGGCACTGCACTTGAAGCGGCTCGCAAATGTCCAGCCGGGCGACCTGCTCTGCGACGCACGCCTCCAGCACGGTGGCGGGGCCGCTGCCGCGGGGCCACACCACTTCGGCCAGGACGGCTTCGTGCAGCGGCGCCACCAGGGCCAGCAGCGCGCCCGTGGCTTGGAGGGCGTCGCGCATGTGCTGCGCCGTGTCGGACAGCCACAGGCTCTGGCCCTGCAGCGCCAAGTGGCCCGCGGCAAAGACGGCGTCGGCCAGCTCAAAGGTCACGCTGCAGCGAACCGGGCCCACCCGGCGGCGTGCATGCGATCGCGCCGGTGAGGCGCTGAGCGGGGGCAGGGGCGACCGTTACGTTTCAGCAGCTGCGCCGCGACGCACCTGACATCGTCCACGGTGATGGGCCGGGCGGGCCCCCGCGGCGCAAAGCGGGCCCACGTCCGCAGGCGGCTCGCGGCGGCGCGTAGCCGGACGCGCTGGAGCGGCGGCCACTGCCGCCGGCGGGCCCACCGGCTGTCCGGGTCGTCGAGCGGGCGGAGCGCTTCGGCGACGGCGGCCGCGACGAAGGACACGACGAGCGCGGTGCCCACGAGGCCGAGGTGCTGCACGGCGGCATTGGCCGCGAGGACGAGCCGGGCGGCGGCGCCGGGGAGGCCCAGAGCGACGCCGACGGCGGCGCCGGCGGCCACGGCAGCCGCCGCGGGCAGCCACCCAAACGGGCCCGCGCCGGACGCCGCTCGGCCCGCCATGATGACGTCATCAGTGCTCTTCAGGCGGCGACGTCGCGCAGCGCGCACGAGCACCCGTCGGCCACACCGCGATGCGCGCACGCTGGTACGCGAACTCGATGGTTTATGAACCGTTTTTTCGTAGGGGCGTATGCACCTGTGTGCATTGGGAAATACTCGCAGTGGCAGGTGTCCGGTGGCGCATGTGGCGCTGGCATCCGCGTCGGCATCCAGTAATTCTCTTGCGGCCAGCGTTTGCATGCCGCGTGGGCGCGTGCGCGCGTACCTCCCTCCTGCCCGTCAATACGCCCCCTACGCAGCTCCAGTGCCGCTCGCGCAGTGCGTTGGCCACAGTCCACGCAGTAGCCATCACGCGCTGCATGCGCTGCTGGCATGCGTGCTGGCATGCGTGCTGGCATGGTGTGTTCGCGCGTGCGTCCAAGTGATCACGTCACCGGCACAGCACGCCATCGCCGCGTCCCATGGCGCCAGCGCCGCCCGTTGCATAGGCGCGCAGAGGCAACAGGCCGCCCGCCTACGCAACTGGCCACACGTTTCTTTCTTCTCTTCGCCGCCGTCGTCTTTCTTCCTTCAGTGGTCGGCGGCGGCGTGGGCGTCATCGTCCTCGAGCCGACGCGAGACACGCGCGGACACGGTCTGCTAGCCGCAGCGGCCCTGACGCTTTTCATTTTCACGAGGGGATTGTGAGCGTCGCCCACCTCGCCGACGACGCGGGCCCCATCCCAGCTGGACGGCCACCAGCGACAAATACGCCCCCGCCGGATCCCAACTCGGCGCGGCGTGGAATCGGCCACCGGCAGGAATCGACAGCGGGCATCGACTGCATGCTCCACGCCAATCCACGTTGCGCCTTTGCCATCGGACGCGCCTCGCCGCGACCGACGCACGGGATCCGCCCTCGTGCGCACCGCGCTCGCGCGCACCCCGGTACGCACGCCGAACATTGCCCTCGCCACCGCGGTCGCGCACGCAGATCGTGACACCAGGCGGCGTACGTGGGTCGATGACGCACGCGGTTCCCAGCAAAGCACAGCGCGCCGCGGATTGGAAAGACGGGGGCGTGTTCTGAACGGAGGTGAACGGCACGGCGCGGCGCGACAACGCGGCCGTACGCTCGACCGTGGCGGCAGCGCCATGGCGCTGTGCGGGGGCCCCGCCGTGCCGGGCGCACCGCTGGGCGTGGCCGCGCCGGCGGCGGCCCCCAGGAGACGCGTCGTCGTCCAAAAGTTTGGCGGCACCAGCTTGGGCTCGGCCGATCGGCTGCTGCGCGTCGCGCAGATTGTCCAGTATGCGCCGGCGAGCGGCCACGCCTGCCGCGGCGGCCACCGCGCCCTGACTGGCCCCCGTCCCGCCGCCAACGGTGCGCGCCCGCGCCCGCCTTAGGCAGGCGCTGGCCGATGGCGACGAGGTCCACGTCGTGCTCTCGGCTATCAGCCCAACGTCCAAGTCGGCCGGCACCACCACCCGGTACGCCGCGGCCACGCCAGGGGGCCGTTCACATGGGAGTGTGCGGCGGGCTGACGCGGTCGCGCGTGCCTTTACCCCGCGCGCGAATGCCGCACACAGCCTGCTGCAGGCAGCGGAGCTCGCCGTGAACCCGCAGGGCGACCCCAAGGGCTACGAGGCCATCGTCTCGGAGCTGAGGGAGCTGCACCTGCGGCTGGCGCAGGAGGCGCTGGCCGACCATCCGGCGCTCTTTGCCGAGGCCGCCGCGGGCCTGCAGCACGAATGCGAGCAGCTGCGCCTGTTCCTGGGCGCCGCCCAGGTGCTGGGCGAGCTGTCGACCAAGTCGCATGATGCGGTCATTGGCGTCGGCGAGAAGCTCGCGTGCCATCTGCTCGTCCACGTCCTGCGCAGCATCGTACGGTGGTCGCCTGACACTGCCCGGTTTGGTGCGGATGGCGCGCTGACTGGATGCACCTGGAGTAGTGGCAGCCTGCGGCGGCAGGGCGTGGAGGCGGCGATGGTCAACCTCTGCCGCGTGATCGAGGAGCAGTTTGACGAATCCCACCTGGACCAGCAGTTCTACGCATACCTGCGCGACGTGATTGTGAAGCGGACGCGGCAGACATGCGCCGCCGTCGGGCCAGCGGCCGTGCCCGTCGTCACCGGTGCGCGCCTGTCGCCGCAGAATCGGCGGGGTCACACCCACTTGCAGCGAGGCCCTAACCGAATCTTCAGTCAGTCTGTCCCCCCCGCCGTGGTTGGTCTGCAGGCTACTTTGGGTTCGTGCCGGGCGGCATTGTGCGCTCGATCGGCCGCGGCTACACCGACTTCACGGCGTCGCTGCTGGCGGCGGGCGCCGGCGCCGCCGAGCTACAGATCTGGAAGCAGGTCGACGGCGTGTTCTCGGCCGATCCGACCCGCGTGCCGACGGCGCGGCTGCTGCCGAGCATCACGCCGGCCGAGGCGGCCGAGCTGACCTACTACGGCGCCGAGGTCATCCACCCGTTCACCATGGAGCAGGCCGTCCAGGCGTCGGTCGCGATCCGCATCAAGAACAGCCTCAAGCCCGACCAAGCAGGTGCGCCCACGGGTGCGGGGGGCGTCGTGGTGGCAAAAGCTCGGCGCCCTGAGAGGGCCGGCGGGGCGCCATTTTTCTTTGCGGACGTCGGCGCAGGCACGCTGATCCTGCCGGAACCGCTGAGCGGCATGCAGTCGCCCGAGCCCTACACGAACGGGCTGCCCGAGTCGCGCAAGCGCGGCGTCGACGACGCCGGGCTCCGCGGCGCGAGCCCGGCCCTGGAGCCCGTGGGCGTCGAGAGCAACGGCCACGTGAAGCGCCCGCGGCTGGGCAGCGGCGCCGACCGGACGCCCACCGCGGTGACGGTGAAGGCGCCCATGGTGGTCGTCAACGTGCGGTCCAACCGCAAGTCGCTCGCCCACGGGTTCATGGAGAGCATGTTTGCCATCTTGAACCGCCACGCCGTCGTCGTCGACCTGATCTCGACCTCGGAGGTGCGCGCCGCCGTCGCCGCGGTCGCTGGCGGGTGGTTGTGTTGGTGAGTCTAACGTCGCCCCAGTGAACGATCCTGCGCGCGGGCGCGCGGGGCCGCGGCGGCAGGTGGTGGTGTCCATGGCGATCCACCCAGTGGACGATCGCCGGCTCGAGCAGGCCATCCGCGACCTGAGCTCGCTGGGCATCGTACGGGCGCCGCGGTTGGCACGGGCCAGGGGACGAGGCCGCCAGCCTGACCTTGTGCCGCCGCGTGATTTGAGCCCGGCCGGCCAGGTGACCGTGCACCGCGATCTGGCCATCATTTCGCTGGTGGGCAAGCACATGAAGCACAACGTCGGCATGGCCGCGCGCATGTTTACGGCGCTCGCCGACGAAGGTGCGGCCCGCGCGCGCGATGGCTCTCTGCATGGCGTGCGTGGCTCGTGCTAATCGCGAGCGACCGGGTCGGGCCGCGGCACTGAGCCGTGGCAGGCGTCAACATTGAGATGATCTCGCAGGGCGCCTCCGAGATCAACATCTCGTGCGTGATCGCCAACGCGCACGCCGCCCGCGCCCTGGCCGCCGTGCACGACCGCCTCATTCTGGGCCGCCCGCCGCCGCGGGAGCCCTCGGACGACCCGAGCACCGCCGCATAGACCCTGCACGCCACCGCATGTATAATAGTACCATGTACAGTTGTCGCACTCAGCCGCGGACGAGCTTCATCATGGACCCCGCGCGCTTCCGCATGGTCTTCATATACTCCTTCGCGTCCTGGCGGCGCTGCTGCTCGGGCGTCATGCGCTTGTACGCCTCCTGCTGCGCCTTGAGCTTTTCGGCCTTGCGCTGCCGCGCCGCCTCCTCGCGCTCGTGGTGCGTGAGCCGCAGCAGCTCTACCTCGGCGTCCTGCCGCGCCTTTTGGATCTTGGTGCGTGCCTGCGGTCCGAGCAGCGCGAACGCAGAGATCGGCCACCACCACCCGTTAGCCCTGGCTTGCCGGCGCCGCAGGGACGGCAGCCCCACGGCGTACCTCCTTGGGCAGCGCGACGCCGGCCACGACGCGCTCCACCAGGGCGAGCAGCACCTCCAGCTCCGGCGACGCGCCGCTAGTGTGGTCGCTCGGATCCAGCTCAAAGGTAATGGACGCCATGCGCGCCGGCTTGGCGTTGGGGCTGTGCGCTCGGCAGCGCGGGTTAGGAGACGCGCCCATGGATGTCAGGAGCCGCCCGCTGAGAACGGCTGAGCGATTCTGTGCGCACCTCGGGCGGAAGGGCGGCTGGTCGGAGACGGAGAGCTGGAGAAGGCGCGTGTCGAGCTCCCGCAGCGTCTTGAGCACGGGCTCGGTCAGTACCGCCTCAGCGGCGTCCAGGCTCTCGCTCAGCACGATCTGCGACTCGGCCACGCCCTTGAAGGACGGGTACGGTTTGGTGAACGTCGACTGGGCGCACCGGCACACAGCATAAGCACGTCGTGCGCGCTCGTCAGCACGCCGTCCGCCATACGTCGCCGCAGGACCGGGGTCGGGTGCGCACCAGATCGTAGCGGTCCTTCCGAACGAGGTTCTGCAGGCGCTTGGGCACGACCGCGACGACCATGGGCTGCGTGTTGGTGTCGTGCAACACGACGTCGACGTGCTGGTGCGGCGTCACCGGGCACCGACACCGCCCCAAGCGTTCGTCATCGTGTTCGCCGCGCTCCCCCCCTTTAGCCGGCGCGCGTTCGGATGAACGTACCACGAGGTCGGAGCGCCTGGTGTACTGGTCGTAAAGAACCGACACCAGGTCCTGGCGGCGGCGCAGCTGCCGGGACGGCGCGGCAGAGTCCCGTGGCAAGCCACGGGACGCGTTAGTCGCGACCTTCCGGCACGCCCACGGCTACTGGTGCTGGCGCGTCGCATACGTCCAAGGTCACGGTCATGCTGCGGATGTGCGCGTGGCCCGTGGCGTACACCACAAAGTCGGCGGGGCTGTCCTGGATCAGCAGCTCGCCCTTGCCCGTGCCGATCTCGGCAAACTCCTCGGTCAGCAGCGCGCGGTTGCGCAGCGCCCTGGTCGCCGTACACTACGAGCCTGGGCGCGAGCGTGCATTAGGCACTCGTGCCGCTGGGCGTCACGGGCATGCGGCGGGTGCCGCGCACCAGCGGGTCACGATCTCGCGGTTCTTGTTGCGGCCGACAAAGTAGTTGACGCCGTACGCGGCAAACAGCGCAATGATCCCCACCTCAATGTAGTAGTTGGAGAGCTGGAACGAGGACAGCAGCGGCGGCGCTGGAGGCGACCACGCAACCAAGCGCGGCGTTTGGGGAGAAACTGAGCCATGCGTCAATGCCTTGCGTGGTTCGAGTCGGGGAGGCGGCGTACGCGTCGGACGGTTCGGCACCACGGGCACCGGCGGACGGGCGCCGCCGGCCGGCGCCTCCTCGCCGGCGGGCTCGTCCACGTCGTCCTCGTCGTCCACGTAGACCGGCACGGTCCGCCGGCCAGCGGCCTCGCCCGCGCCGGCCGCGTCTGCTGCGCCGTGCTGGCCACGCGACCGTACGAACGCAACCGTTAGCAGCTGGCGTCGCCGTGAACCACGCGCGCGCAGCAGCGTGCCTTGGTCGGCGCGGACCGGCGCGACCGCGACGGCGGCCAGGAGCGCCAGCGCCAGGAGGACCGCGAGCCAGCGCCACTGTCTGGACGCCATCGCGGTCTGAAACAGACGCCCACCCAGCGGCACCGCCCGCACGTCCGGCTCCGAGAGGAGCTCCTGCGGCCGCCTGTGCAGTGGAGCGAGCTCGGTGTCGGTGGAGCAAGCAGCTCCAGTGGCTCCGCGGGCACTGCGCTCGCGGCGCCACTGACGTCATCGGTTTCTGACGTCACCCTCTCTGGCGCGGGTGGCTTCTCCAGCGACGCCTCTCACACTGAAACGCCCTTTTCAGCAGGCTCAATCACGTGTTTTGGAAATCACATGATGATCATGCACGTGATTGCGTAGAAAGGGCGCTGATCGAGCAGACGGCAACGCGAGACAAAGATGCCCCGTTTCGACATTGTTCACGTGAACGAAGGGCACGTGACTTTTGGCGGGAATTTTTCTCCTTTTTTTGTGTGCTGCGCGACGCTGCGGCGCAGTCGCCTTTTCCGCCTGCCGACGCCGACGCCAACGCCGACGCCGACGCCGACGCCTGCTGCGCCGCACGAACCGCACCAGACGCCGGGTACGCGCCCGCGCCCTTTTCCGGCGCCCTCCCCCACCCCTCCACCCCGCCTGCCCGGGCGTCGCCTGCGCTTGGAGGACCCCCGCCTGACGTCGGCCCTTCCCACCGGCGGCGCCGCCGACTGACGCACGCGGCAGCACCGGAGTGGAGCCGACCCGCTATCCGACCAGGTCACAAACGCGGCCACGCGGCCCACCGGCCTCGTTGATGCGGGACTGCCGCGCCCCAGAGACTCCTGGGCACCCGATAACGCTGCCCGCCGCCACTGCACCGCGCCGCCAGCAGCTGTCGACCCGCGCCCGCCAATAATTGCCACGCTGCCTCCGCCGCCGGGACATCCCAGTCCCGCGCTCCATGCCCGCCACTATGACTCTCGTCAACCGCAAGCCGAACGCCAACACGGCGTGGATTGAGCACCCGAGCGGATGGACCGGCTACGTCTTTGCGGTCATCCTGCTCCGCCTGCTCTGCGCCTACATCCCGGTGATCAGCTCCGAGACGGCGTGGACCATCACCAACATTTCGCACAACATGGTTCGTCCGCTCCCCCCCTGCCCCCGCGCGCCGATAACGCCGGCGCCACCGACGCCTAACGCCTGCCGTCCGGCCGCTCGGCCGCGCGCGCCCCGGGCTGGTGCCCAGATTACCCTGCTCCTCTTCCACCTGACCAAGGGCACGCCATTCGACGACGACACGCAGGGCAAGACGCGCAACCTGACCTTCTGGGAACAGATTGACGGCGGTGTGCAGTTCTCGGCGACGCGCAAGGTCCTCACCGCCGTGCCGGTGATCCTGTACGTCGCGCGCCGGGCGCGCGGCGCGCTCTGGACGAGGTCGGACGCCTCACATGGCGAGCGGCGCTGGTGACGCGGTCACGCCCCAGGTTCCTGCTGGCCACGCACTTTTCCGACTACGACGCCGTGGCGTTCACCATCAACCTGCTGAGCTTGGTGGTCGTGCTGGTGCCCAAGTACCCGGCCATGCACAAGGTCCGTCTGCTGGGCGAGTAAAGACAGCTACTGCCCGCGCCCCTCTGCCGCCGTCGCCGACGGCAACGTTGGCGGCGGCGGCCCTGTACACTGCCGTGTAGTTTCAGTGCGCCATGCAGGAGCGGTGGCCACGTCGTGCCATTTTTTCTTCTTTTTTGTGGGTACCTGTACCAACACCTGGCCAGTTGAATCGCGGCGTCGTTCTCCCCGCGCGGCGGGGCCTCTCTTCCGTGAAAACCCGCGTGCCGCTGTCTGGAAACTTGGCGCTCGAAATTCTTTTGGGTTGGCTGTACACGAAGCGTGTTTTACAGTACATGGTTACAAGATGGCGTATTGCTGGTAGAGCAGGCTGCGCACCTGGTAGTACGTCTCCGACAGCACGCCCTCTAGCGTGAGCTTGCCCGTCTCCGTCTGGCCCATGCGAAACGCCCACGGCCACCGCGGCGGAGGTGTGAATCGTGCGTCGCATCGCGTACAGGACAGCGCCATCGCCCCCCACACGCACCTTGCGAATGGCCACTTCGCCATTGCAGACCAGCAGGCCGCTCGTGAATTCGGCCTGCGCTTGTTGTTTCCATTAGCGCGGAAAGCGCGAAGGGTGAGCCGCGTATTCCTATTGGACTTGCGGGGCACCTGCAACCCGTCCGCACCTGGAAGCCCTTGCGCTGAAGGATGCCCTTGAACTGCGAGAGCATGACCTCGCCGATGAACAGGTCCGGGTGGTCCGGCTGCCCGATAGGCCGCGGCGGGGGCGGCGCGACGTCGAGCACGTGGCTATCGTCCTCCGGGTTGTGCACCAGCTGGCCGCGCAGGTAGGCGAGCTCGTAGTCGCCCTTTTCGATCGGATGCAGCGCCTGGAACAAGCCCTCGGTCATTTTCACCTGCACAGGGAATACACGCGTGTGCCACGGTGGAGCGGCTCGTGAGCGGCCTCCTCGTCATGTTGCACCTTGCCGCGCGGCGGCGGGGCACACACCTGGAGAATGTTGGACGTCGACGACACGTCCACCACCTGCTTCACCCTGGGCGTCAGGATCTCGGGCGGGTGCTCGGCGCCGCGCTCCAGCAGCTCCTTCATGCCGCGCGTGTCGGCCTCGGTGCCACCCACGAGGATCTGCGGCGCGCGAAACGCCAAGAGCGAGCGATGGCGCGATGTTTAAAACAATAAAAATATCGCCAGATGCAAGAGCCTGTGGCGGCAGCGCTCGCTGGGCGCACCAGCTTGCGCGGCGCGACCCGCTCGAGGATGGCCTTGACCGACTTGGCGTCCGCCAAGCCCTCCAGCTCGATCATGAGCAGGCGGCACGCCAGCGCCACCGTGACCTCTTGGACGACCGCCTTGGACGGCGGTGGCGGCGCGGCGGCCGCCGCGGCGTCGACGCCCGGGCGCAGCAGCAGCGGGTGCGGCACGGGCAGGTCGACCGGCGCCGCGGGGACGGCCAGCGCCATGGCGTCCGCCGACGCGTCCACAAAGTCGTTCGGGTTGATCTCCTCGCCGTAGTCGTCAAAGCGCCGGTGCGGCTCGACCACGCTGAACATTGGATACGACCGCGTGTGCTTGAAAAAGCCCACGGAGCCGTGCCCCGTGCCGTTCGCGGCGGCCGACGGCTTTGCCTAAAGCGGCGGGCGCCGGAGGCGTCCGACGAGCCGTGCCTACGTGTGAGCAAACAGAAAAATGTCGGCGGTGTGCGTGCTGGGGCACAGCAGCGCCGTACGTCCACAACGTCCATGCCGTCCGCTCCCGCGTCCTCGTCGTCGCTGTCCTCGCTCTCGACCGCCTCCCGAGCGCTGCCGACCACGTGAGCAACGAAACCATGACCAACCGCGGCAGTTAAACATCCGCAGCTGCCCCGCAAGCCAGCTGCATCGACGGCCCGTACGCTTCCCGCCGTTGCGCGGCCGCCGCCGCCGCCGCCGCGGTCTTCTTGCGCTGCTCTCGCCGCCAGTGCTCGGCGAGCTCCGCGCCCTCCAAGGGCACGCGTCGCGGCACCTGAAGAGGCACCGGACAACACAGCGTGCTGTCGTCTTAGCATGGCTGGAACGCTCGCGGCATGGGTCGCCGCGGCGACGCA
>Ga0180216_1003601_pt1 | contig 12197 bp, 7 predicted proteins | sample eDN3rd37CBELigMG_FD_128879 | JGI IMG/M metagenome (GOLD analysis project Ga0180216, IMG submission 128879) | Enriched Miracle-Growth compost microbial communities from Emeryville, California, USA - eDNA 3rd pass 37_C BE-Lig MG (version 2)... ...
TACGCCGGGCGACGACACCCTGCAGCATTGGCAAGGCGGCCATGGCATCTGGAACGCCGCGAACGCAAATTGGCTGAACATCGGCGCCGACGACGATCCGGGAAACCTTCCTGTCGCCTGGGCGGGCAATCATGCCGTATTCAAGAACCAGCCGGGCGGCTTCGACGGCGGCGTAGTGGACGTCGAAGGAGCGCACAGCTTCAAGGGCCTGCAATTCGTCGATGAAGGCTATCGCCTGCAAGGCGACGGTTCGCTTGAAACGGATGCGGGCGGCTCCGAGATCCGCGTGCTGGCCGACAGGGCCGAGATTGCGACTGAGATTACGGGCGCTGGCGGGCTCACCAAGACCGAAGGAGGCACGCTCGTTCTATCGGGCGCCAACTCCTACACAGGCGGTACCACCATCGAGGACGGGACGATCAGGGCCGGCGCGGCCGGGGCCATCCAGGGCGACTACGTCATCGGCGCCGGTGGGACGCTGGATATCGCCGGGCAGTCGGTGACACTGACCTCGCTTGCCGGCGAAGGCGAGATTCTCTTCGCCCCAAGCGGGGCTCCGACACTCACGATCGATCAGGCGGACGAGACGGTGTTCTCCGGCGCGTTCAGTGTGAATCATATGTTTCCCTCCAGTCTGATAACGCTGAACAAGCGCGGCACGGGTACGCTGACCCTGACTGGTGAAAGCAGCCCCAATCTCTCGGGCAGCGCCGGTTTTTTCAGCCTTGGCGTGTCCGGCGGCACGCTTGCCATCGAAGACGGCGGCCCGCTTCGCTACAGCGGTTCGACGGTCATAGGGGGTGATGCAGGCGTACTGCGGGTCGCCGGCACGGACACACGCTGGCATTCGGGGATGCTGTCCCTGGGAGACGGCGGACCGGGCAGCCTGAACCTCCAGGATCACGCTGAAGCGTGGACCAGGACATTCGCCACCATCGGATCGAATGCCGACGGTACTGCCCGGCTGAGCAATGGCGCCGACTGGCGGCAGGACGGCGGCCTGACCATAGGCCAGGGGACGGCAACGGGACGACTGATTATCGAGCGCGGCAGCACGATGACGACCGGCGGCGCGGCCACGCTGGGCGCGGGCGCCGATGCCAGGGGAGAAGTCGTGGTATCGGACGCGCAGTGGCTGGTCAATGGAAGAAACATCCTGGTAGGCGACAATGGCAAGGCAAGCCTGGAGATTCGTGAGGGCGGCGTTGTGGAAGTGGGACGGCCTGCCCGGAACGACGGTTTGATAGGTTTTGGCTCCAATGCCGAAGGCAGTGTGTCGGTCGATGGCACGGGCAGCCGGTGGTCTTTGGGCACCCTGGTCGTGGGATACCAAGGCCTCGGTACGCTGGAGCTATCCAACCGCGGCAGGGTGGACAGCGGCAGCAGCTTCCTGGGTGACGGCAGTCTCGCCGAAGGCGCCGCAGCCGTGCGCGGTGATGACACGCGATGGAGCACACGGGATCTGACCATCGGGCGTGCCGGCAAGGGCGAGGTCATTGTGGCCGATGGCGGTACGCTGGATACGGGATTTTCCGGCATCGTTGTGGCCCAGGCGAGCAACTCGCGGGGCACGCTGCAGATCGGCGAGGGCGGGCGCCCCGGGCATATCGCTGGGTCCGGCGCCCGGATCACATTCGGGGACGGAGACGGCACGCTGCTGTTCGATCACAACGACGATGCCTATCTATTCGACATCTCCCTGTCCAGTGCCGGCGAGGGCCGGGGCGCCATCGTGCATCAGTCAGGCACGACCACGCTTGCCGCGGATAATTCGGGCTTCACCGGCGCAACGCGGGTGGCCGGCGGCACAATGCGGGTCGAGAATGTCCTTGGAGGCTCTGTGACCGTAGGCCATGGCGGAGCGCTGGGCGGCTCCGGTACGGTTGGCTCCGGCGCCGGATCTGTCGTGGCGATAGAAGACGGCGGCACGCTGGCGCCGGGCAGGGGCGCAAACGGTACGCTTGTCGTGAACGGCGATCTTGTCCTGTCGTCCGGTTCTTTCGTTGAATATAGGCTCGGTGCGCCGGGTGTGGCGGGCGATCCCGGCTTGGGGCGCAGCAACCGCGTCGCCATAAACGGCGACCTTCTGCTGGATGGCACGCTCAATTTGCGCCGTAGCGACGATCCGCTCGATGGCAAGGCCGATCTCGGCTACTACCGCTTGATGACCTACGCCGGCAATCTGACCGACCAAGGGATGGAAGTCGGGGTAGTGCCGCATGCTGACGCCAGCCTCTATGAGGTACGGGCGGACAACGGCCATGTCGACCTATTCGTTCCCGCGTCGGGCATGGTGGGCGACGACACGTTGCAGCATTGGCAAGGCGGGGACGGCGTCTGGAATGCGGCCAATCTCCAGTGGCTCAACAAGGATGGCGAACTGCCTGTCGCATGGGCCGGCAACCATGCCGTCTTCAGGAACCAGCCCGGCGGCTTCGACGGCGGGGCGATCGATATCGAAAGTACACAGCGCTTTGCCGGGCTGCAGATCGTCGATGAAGGCTATCGCCTGCAGGGAGCGGGCGCGCTCGAAACGATCGGCGGCGCCGGCTCGGAAATCCGGGTGCTGGCCGACCGCGCCGAGATCGCAACGCAGATTACCGGTGTCGGCGGGATCACCAAGACCGAAGCCGGGACACTGGTTTTGTCAGGCGCAAACAGCTATCGCGGTGGAACGACGTTCAGCGACGGTGTCGTGTCTGTTTCATCGGACGCCAATCTTGGCCAAGAGGATGGAGTGCTGACCTTCGATGGCGGCGTTCTGCAGGTGACCGGTACCGACTTCAACGACACCGAGCGTCAGATCGCTTGGGGGGCGCGCGGCGGAGGCTTCGATATCGCCAATGAAGCGAACAATTTTTACGTCGGTCAGAACATTGTGGGTCTCGGCGATCTCGTCAAGCGTGGCGATGGGGCGTTGACGCTTGCGGGCAAAAACGCCTATGGCAACACGCGGGTCGAGGCCGGTCAAGTGCTGGGCAATGCGAAGTCGATCTCGGGAAGCATCGCCAACGCAGGCGTGGTCGCCTTCATCGAGGATGGGGACGCCCGCTTTGCCGGCGATATCACCGGCCTGGGCGACAACGAGGGCACCATGGTCAAGGAGGGTGCTGGAACCCTGACCCTGGAGGGGCGGTCCCTGCTCGACTGGTCCGTCGCATCGGGTACGCTCATGACAGAGGCCTCTCGCTTTGAGGGCAATGCGCACCTTGGCGGCACAGCCGGCGGGCTCACCTTCATCGACGCCAACAATGCCGTTTATGGCGGGGTGATCTCGGGTGTGGGTCAATTCAGCTTTGAAGGCGCGGGGACGGTGCGGCTGACCGGCGATAGCTCGCACTTTGCCGGCACTACCGTGCTTTCCAATGGAACCTTGCTCGTTGGCGACGCCGAGGGCAATGGCGTTCTCGGCGGTTCGCTCGATGTGCTGGCCGGCGCCACGCTGGGCGGTTCAGGCACCGTCGGTGCGGGCGCCGGGTCGCGGGTGACGGTCGCCTCGGGCGGGATCCTTGCGCCCGGCAACTCCATCGGGACACTGGGCATCGATGGCGATCTGACGTTTGAGGCGGGCTCGCGCTTCGAAGTCGAGGTCGATCCGCAAGGCTCCGCTAGCGATCGAGTGGCGGTGACGGGCAACGCCACGCTCCATGGCGGCGCTGTCGTCCATGTCGGGGCCGATGGCAACTACGATCTGCGCTCGACCTATACCATCCTGACCGTCGGCGGCGTGCTCTCGGGTGCCTTTGACGAGGTGTCGTCCGACTTTGCCTTTTTGACGCCGGACCTGAACTATGACTACGGCGCCGGAACGGTCGAGCTCGAATTAGCGCGCAACGATCGCGGCTTTGCCTCGGTGGCGCTGACACGCAACCAGAATGCGACGGCCAACGGCATTGAGAGCATCGGCATTGCCGCGGGCCATGCGGTCTATGACGCCATCGCCCAGCTTCCCGACGATGAAAAGCCCATTCGCGACAGTTTCGATGCGCTGTCGGGCGAGATTCACGCTTCGGCCAAATCGGCGTTGATCGAAGACAGCCGCTTTGTGCGCAATGCGGCCAACGACCGCGTTCGCGCCGCTTTCGGGGCGCCGGGGGCGTCCACCGCGCCGGTACAGGCCTATGGTCCGACACAGGCGCCCGCGCAGGTCTCCGCCAGCAATTCCGGCCCGGTGGTCTGGTCACAGGCTTTCGGCTCCTGGGGGTCGACCGATAGCGATGGCAATGCGGCCGGCATGGACCGCGATACCGGCGGCTTGCTGATCGGTGCGGATCGGCAAGTGGGTGACTGGCGCGTCGGCCTGCTGGCCGGGTACAGCCGCTCGAACTTCAAGGCGCGCGACCGCGCTTCCTCGGCCAAGAGCAATAACTATCACCTGGGTCTCTACGGCGGTACGCAGTGGGACGCCCTGGGGCTGCGCGCCGGCCTGGCCTATACCTGGCACGATGTCGACACCAAGCGCTCTGTGTCCCTTCCAGGTCTTCGCGACAGCGCCGGGACCCGCTACCATGCCGGCACGCTGCAGGTCTTCGGTGAGCTGGGATACGGCATCGACGCGGGCGCGGTCCGCTTCGAGCCTTACGCCAGCCTGGCCCACGTGCATCTGCATACGGACGGCTATGGCGAGCGGGGAGGCGCCGCGGCGCTCTCGGGCCGCAGCGGGAATACGGATGTCACCTTCTCCACGCTGGGCTTGCGTGCCGAGCATCGCCTGAGCGTCGACGCTACCGATGCCACCCTGCGCGCCGCGGTGGGTTGGCGCCACGCTTTTGGGGATACCACCCCGACGACACGGCACGTATTCTCCGCCGGCGATGCTTTCACCGTTGCGGGTGTACCTATCGCTAAAAATGGTGCCATCGTCGAAGCCGGAGTCGATCTGAATCTGACGCCCAACGCCACTTTTGGCTTCTCCTATGCCGGCCAGCTTGCCGGCTCGTCCCAAGATCATGGGGTGAAGGCGAATCTAGCGATCAGGTTCTGACGGCCAACCCTTGTCTTGCGACTTTCTAATCTCTAGGAAGAAGATGGACGTGCGGGACGGCAGGCCATGGAGCGCGTTTGTAAGATCAAGGGGCCTCTCGGAGCGCGAGCCAAGGACATGGACGTAGCGGCACGCTTTCAAGGGGCGATATAGAAGAGCGGCCACACGTATAGAAAGTCTTCGTCAAATGGTCGGCGATTCTACATGAATCCGGTGAGACCCGGATTCCTATTGCTCAACACTGATTGGTCGAAGGTGCGCGCCGCCGACAAAGCAGGCGTGCCAGTGCCCTACGATCGGGAAACAGATCCCTACGATCCCAATGGCGAGGCGGCGGCCCGCGCGTTCTGGGAGGGCGCGAAGTTGTGATCGCCGCGCTCTCTCGGGCTCCCGCCATCGCCTGCAGCGCCGAGAGAGTCGTCAATGAACGCGACGGGCCGATTAGCTCTGCGGTCGACCGTCAGCTTGAAGATATCGAACCGATTGTAGTAACCCACAACGTCATGCAGCCGTTTTAGCTCCACGGCTAAAGACAGGTCAATCTCGGCAATCACCAATCCTTCTTCAGTGGAAAGCTCTTCAGCGATTGACTCGCCTTTTGGATCGATAATCATGGATACTGTCCGAGATCCAGCATCGAATCGAGCTAGCATCTGTTCTCCAAGAGGTTCGAGGCATGCACGCTGAGTAGAATCATAAAAAGTCGAGGCCACGATGTTGTACGCTTTGGCCTCGAAGGCATGTCCCGCGGCTCGGATCCGTATCCCCGACTGAAGATCGTAGGCGCCTTTTCCATCGGGAGTGCGTGCGGCGGTAATGGCCGGATACGTACAAATATGAACTTGCTCTCCGTCGGCCATCAACGCATATCTGGCAAGCGGGTTCGTGTTTTCCCCGCATATCAACATCCCAATGCGGCCGATTTCAGTGTCGCTTACACGTAGGCCGGCGCCATCGCCATTTGCATAGACCAACTTTTCAAACGATGTCGGGACCAATTTACGATGGTGGTTCAGGATGGATCCATCGTTACCGATAAACACATTGGAGTTCCATAGGCATCCAACGCTAACTGGGCTTCGCTCATTAAAGCCGATCGATACAAACATATCATGTCGTCGAGCGGCTTGCCTGATTAGGCCGAGCTCGGGTCCATCTACGAGCAGCGCGCGCTTTGCCATGTCAAAAAAGAAGTTTTCTGATTCGGTTGGCGGAGCGACTCTGGCCCATAAGGGATAACCGGGCAAGAATGCTTCAGGAAAAGCGATCAGCCGAACGCCTTTACGGGCAGCCTCGCTAATGAAATCGCACGCCTTATCTACCGTATGAGCGACGTCGTTGAATACGGGTGCAATATGGGCGGCAGCGGCTTTATACTTCGGAAAAGTGTGCATATAAGTGTCTCCGTTAATTTGTTCAAGAAAATTTTTCTTCTGCTGGATATCCTGCATTAGCCCCTTCGCTGTCCGGTGCGAGTATGGCCACCGCATCGACCGCGTGTATCCTTTGTTCGCCGGCAAGAACAACCAGAGGATTGATTTCGGCAGTTGTTAGGCGATCGCCGAGCAGAACGCCCATCTCGGCAAACGCGACGATAGTATCAATGAGCGCTTCCATATCGACGGGTGGCCGATTCCGGAAGCCGGTCAACAATGGATAACAGCGTAAACACCGCAACAGACGGTGCGCATCCTCCCGCGCGAGCCCATGAGAGGAAGAAAGGAGCTTCAGGGTGAAGTCGGCATTGAGTTCTGCATCGATTCCTCCGGCTCCAACCATCAAGGTAGTTCCTAGCTCGTCCCGGTCTAGCCCCAATATGAGCTCAATGCCGCCTGATAAATACTCTTGGATCACAAAGCGTTGAGGCTCCACGCCAGTACGCTCTTTGACGGTGTGGCGCATGCGGTCTATGTGAGTCGCAAGGTCGTTGACGGGCACGTTCAGCGCTACGGCGCCAGCTTCAGTTTTGTGCAGGATATGAGCAGAAAGCGCCTTCAGGACTACGTGAGTACCAAATGTCCAACCTTGCGCCACTGCGGCCACCGCGTCATCGGTGTCGATGATTCTTTCGCGAACCCCATAGATACCGAAGAGTTCGAACAAAGCTCGAGCCTGCACCTCGTCCAGAGCGCCGGAAGGCAAGGGAGGAATGGCTATCTTTCTTAATTTTGGGACCGCTGAGGACTTGCGCTGATGATATGTCGCCAGGGCCGCCAGCGCGTCTGCGCAGCTCTCAGGAGTGGAGAATGCGGGTATGTCCCGATTCGCCAGCGCCCTACCTATGGAAGGGGCGTGAGGGCTTACATACGCCACGATAGGTTTAGCGGTGTGTTGAAGGTTTTCCCCTATCGCGCTGCATAATAGATCGGGTTGAGACAGCGACGATGATCCGACAACCACCACCAAAGCGTCGTAGCATGGGCTTTCGACAATGGCTTTGATGTAGCGTTGCAGCGATTCGCGCTGAACGCCCGCCAAAGTGACATCGATCGGGTTACCGTCCAGTGTTGCGCCATCATCGGATCGCACTTCGTGTAATTGGCGGCTTAGTGCCTCATCGGGCAGAGGCAGGCTTAGCCCAGCTTGTTCTAAGCTATCTACTACGAGGGTGGCCGCTCCCCCCGTTGAGGTAAGCACCGCCACGCGGTTTCCAGGTAAAGGACGGCCGGCGGCGAAGATTTTTGAAGTATTCAACAGCCCCGTAAACTGGTGTACTCTTGTCACGCCAACGGACTCGAATAACGCGTCATATCGCTGATCGGACCCAGCCATGGCGCCCGTATGCGAGGCTACGGCGCGCGCTCCGGCAGCCGAGCGTCCAGCTTTGAGAGCCAGTACGGGTTTGCCGGCCGCTGCTGCTTTCGATGCGGCTTCTTTGAATCGCGTTGGGTTACGCAGCGTTTCTATGTATAGCGCGATGACCGATGTATCGGGATCATCAGCCAAATAATCGATGATGTCGGCCAGATCCAGGTCCGCCTCGTTGCCGGTGGCTACGAGCTTTGAAAAGCCGATCCCTTCGGCTGCGCCTCGAGACAGCAAAGAGCCCAGTATGCCTCCGCTTTGAGACACAAGGCTGATGCCGCCGGGTTTTATGCTATCCGCATCAAGGGATCCGCTGGCAGACAAGATAATACTGTCCGTAACGTTAATCAAGCCAATGGTATTGGGGCCCAGCAACCTCATGGATCCGGCAGCGGCGCGAAGTTCATCTTGGCGTCTTTTGCCCTCTATTCCGCTTTCGCCAAAGCCACCTGCAAGGATTACGGCTGCTTTGGTTCCCTTTGCCGCTAGCGCTTTGACTGCTTCAACCGCGCCTTCGGATCCCAGCAATACCATGCCGACATCCGGGGCCTCAGGCAGCGCCCCAGCGTCGGGATAGCATTCAATTCCCCCAATATCTTTGAGGCGTGGGTTGATGGGGTAGATGTGGCCGTCGAAACCATGCTTGACCAAGTACGCGAGGGGCCTTCCAGCCGTTTTATGCGGATCACTTGATGCGCCCACCAGCGCTATGGACTTTGGGTGAAGGAGTGTGTCGACGAAGCTCATTGTTTAGCCGCCCGATTCTTGCGATCCAAAAACTTCATTACAGAGTTTCTATGTTCGCTCGTCGAGTAGCAGATGCCTTGAGCTTGGCTTCCGAGCTGAAAAATTTGCTCGACAGAGGTTTCGAAGGATTGATTGAGAATCGATTTGGCTAGGGCCAGCGCGGGGGCGGAGCCGACTGTCAGGCTATGTGCCCACTCAACGGCTTCGGCTATCAGATCGTTGTTTGTCGCCACGCGATCAGCGAGGCCAAGTGCAACGGCTTCGTCAGCCTTTAAAGTGCGAGCCGAGAATATCAGCTCTTTGGCTTTAGGGAGCCCGACTCGCCTTGGCAGAAAGTACATTCCTCCGCCATCTGGAATCAATCCTCTGTCGACGTAGTTCCAAGAAAATGTCGCCTCTGGAGATGCTAATACAAAGTCGCAAGCCATAGCCAAGTCGGCTCCTAGCCCAGTGCAAGGGCCGTTTACCGCGGCGATTACCGGCTTCGGCAGGGAGTGCAGCGTGGTCAGCAGCTTGTGCGTTTGCTGCTGCCGGAACCAGCCATTAAATGCAACGTCCTCCAAGGGCGCGTCCATGCGCTCCTTCATGGCGCGGATATCTCCGCCTGCGCAAAATGCCGAGCCATTGCCTGTTATGACGGCCGCTCGCACGGAACGATTTCGAGCTAAGCGCTCAAGCTCAACAAGCAATTCATTGCGCATCTCGTCGTTAATGGCATTTCGTGAAGATGGCCTGTCGAGGTGTACACATACAACACCGTTGTGGTCCTGGGAAACAATGCTTTTGCTGGTCATGAATGGCTTTCGCTGAGAGATTGGTCGTGAAGAAATGATAGGTGTACTTGAGCGTGAGGTAGACTATTTATTTCCATTCTTTGAAATTGCGCCGAACGCTTATGATGCCTTCATTAACGGAAAAACCCGGTCGTTCGCCGGCGAATCGCTCACTCGAGCGCGGCATGACGATTCTCAGAGCGTTCCGCCCGGGCTCGTCGCTGCTGGGAAATGGGGAAATTTCAGAACGGACGGGCCTGTCACGCTCTACGGTGACGCGATTGACGCAGACGCTGGTTGGGTGCGGTGCGCTGGAGCTTGATGCGAGAACGGGCGCTTATCGCCTTGGGCCGCTTATGTTGAGCCTGGGGCTGTCCATGAGAAGTGCATCGGTTTGCATATCGGAAGGATTGCCGATAATGAGCGCGCTTGCGGAGAAATATCATGTAAACGTGGGCTTGGCGATCGCAGATCGCGATGAAATGGTGTATCTGGAGTCGCTACGCGTACACCCTAGCATTTCTCCCAGGCATATTGTTGCCGGCCAACGAGTGCCTATCGAGCTGACCTCTTTGGGCCGGGCGTACCTGTCGACGTTGACACCGGAGCAACGAGCAATCCTTTACGGCGTCTTTGCGCAAAGAAATGCGCGCCGATGGCCACAGCTTCAACTTGAGATCAAACAGTCTTTGGAATCAATTGAGGCCGAGGGATATTGCTCGGCCTCATGGCAGCCTGGGGTACTCGCGCTTGCCACTCCGGTGAAGTGCCGGGATCTTCCGGTGCATGTTTTGAACATGAGCTTGGCCAGCGCTCATCCTCTGGCTGAACGTATCACAGAACTTGCTGATCATCTAATAGAGGCTTCGCATCAGATCGCACAAGGGGTGGAGCGGGCGCGGTGAACCGCATCAGGATGGGGGGCCGTTCAGCTCCATGATGTAGCCACTGGGATCGAGTGTGCTGTACAGAACCCGAATAGGCGAAATCAGCGTGGCTTCCACGGTCAGTCCTATCCGTAAACCGCTGCTTTGGGCCTCTGCTACGGCGTCTCTCAATGTACTCATCAGAGACTGCACCAGTTTCCACTGCAGTTCATCTGTTCGGCCTGGGCGGATTCGAGCTTCCAAGTGGATGAAAGCGTCATGTTCCGTGCCTTCGCCCACAACGTAGTTTACGCAGGGAACGCCGCGCGTTCGAATAGTGGCTGCTTGGAACAATCCGCTTGCTTCGGCTGTAGAGTGCAGCGCTCGCAAAAGGGCTTGAATGTTCAAGCTCGAAGTCAGGTTTTCCGAATACTCCATGATTAGATGCGGCATGTTCCCTCCAAGTGGATCAGCAGGTGTTTTTCGTACTTATTCCGACTTTAGTACCCCCGAGCTGGCCAAGTTTTCGGCGATCTGGTCTTCTTTTTGCAGAAATTCTAAAAACTGCTGGGGGCTACGGGGAAGTACGGCGGACCCCAGTTCACGAAAGCGGGCCTGTACATCTGGATCTGCTAAAGCCTTATTCAAGGCGGCACTCAGCCTTTCAACTACTTGCGGAGGAAGTCCGGCGGGACCGATCAGGCCTGTAGTCGCTGCCACGTCGTACTTCTCTACGCCGATCTCTTGCAGTGTGGGTACTTCGGGAAGCTCAGGGATTCGTTCACGGCCCAGGACTGCAAGCGCGTGCAGCTTGCCGCCACGTATATGGGGGAGGGAACTGGTAACTTGATCTATTGCGCTGTTGAGCTGTTCGCCTATTAGGTCGACAAGTGCTGGCGCCGCGCCCTTATAGGGAATGACATTCAGGTCGATATCTGCGGCTTTTTCAAGTGAAAGGATCGCCACGTGGCCGGTAGTGCCATTGCCTGAGTGGCCTATCGTCAGCATGTTTGGCTTCTGCTTAGCAGCCTGCAAGAAATCTTTTGCGGTCTTGTAAGGGCTACTTGCCGGGACAACAAGAACCATGGGGCTTTCGCTGATGGCGCCAATCGCACTGAAAGACGTCAACGGCAGGTCTTTTCTGCCAAGAAGGCGGGGCGTGACAATCAGGCTGCTCGCCGCCATCGTGCCCAAGGTGTATCCATCGGGGCTCGCCTTGGCTACGGCCTCATAAGCAATCAGTCCGCCGGCGCCGGGACGGTTCTGCACAACGATGCTTTGGCCGAGTTCCGACGTCATCGAATTGACAACGATCCGGGTTGAAAGGTCCACATTTCCTCCTGCGGAAAACGGAACCAGGATCGTGATGGGTTTGTCAGGGTAGCTTGCTTTAGCCATAGCAGGACTGGAAATCAGTCCTATAGCGATAGCCGCTGCTAATACACTCTTCATGGTCTGGCTTGTCACACTCTTCTCCTCGATGGTTAGCGGGTAACTTCTTGGTGAAAAGTATGCGGCGCTTCGAACGCCACGTCACAGGGCGAATTTCAAAGAATGGAAATATCGTCCTGGCAGGCAATGAATGAAATGGCCTACGGGCTCATGGAAAAGGAGTAAAAACTCAATGGCTGCAATAGATCCAAGCGGGGCCAAATTGCGACATGGATCATGGATAGGGCGATCAGCCATTTGCGGCACGGTCGGGGTTGGGCGGGCTACCGCGCAGAGCCTGCCGAGAATGCTTCGTCCAGAAACCTGGCCATGGCTTCTTCGACTGTCGTGCTGCCATAGGCATCGTGGCGGGCGGAGGCATGCGCTGGATAGAAATGGGTCGCGCCGGGAACTTCGACGGATTCGCAGTGCAGCCCCAGCTCGCGCAGGCGCTTGACCATGCGGGGATGGCCGCTGCTGACGTATTCCAGGTCGTGCTCTGCGTGGATGAGAAGTAAGGGCGGAAAGGAGCGGCCGGAGGCGATGTGCCGTTCCAGGTCGCTTGCGTGCATATAGCCGGACAAGGCCACA
>Ga0180216_1003603_pt1 | contig 12193 bp, 13 predicted proteins | sample eDN3rd37CBELigMG_FD_128879 | JGI IMG/M metagenome (GOLD analysis project Ga0180216, IMG submission 128879) | Enriched Miracle-Growth compost microbial communities from Emeryville, California, USA - eDNA 3rd pass 37_C BE-Lig MG (version 2)... ...
CGCCGGCCGCGCGAGCACGCCCGCTCGGGCCCCGCGGGCCACGTCCGCGGCCCAGGCCAGCAGCAGTAGCCGGAGGTCGTGGTTGGCATGACCGGGCGACGTCGCCAGCAGCGCTGCATGGTCAAAGTGCAACGAGCGCTCCGGGAATTGGATCAGACCGCCGCGCAAAACGCGCCGCGGCGCCGACCGGGCGCGTACAGCATACCGCTCAACAGCGCCAGCACGACGTGCAGGCCAGGGACCCATAGAAGCGGGCCCTCCGCCGTAACATCCAGCCAGAAATGGTCCACCCTGATTGAAACCCCCCCACGCTTGCATGCGGGCAGTCCCTAGCGTGAGTGACGGGCCCCGCCGCCATCGTCGCGCGGCACGTAAACGCCGCGCGCACCGCTGAGCAACCCGGGCGGCAGCAAGCAGGGCCGCTTGCCACACGTCGGGGGCAGCGGCCTGGAGCGCCCACGGCCGGCGGGCGTCGCGGTTGGCAGCGGCCACCGATGGAAGCGCGACGAGCGCGGCGATCAGTTGGTGCCAGCAGCGCAGCGCCACGTGGACGCCGACCGTTTGCTTCGCTGCCGCGGCGGGCGTCGATGCCGCCTCGCTGGCGGGTAGCGCCTGAAATGCGAGGCGCGCCAGCAGATCCAGCGCTGCCCGCAACGTGGCGACGGCCAGTGCCGCCGAGAGGGGCGCTTGCACCACGATCGCGCCGCCGCCGACCACGTGTGCTGCCGCGCTGGCGGCGCCCGGCGCAGTCGGGGGCGGCGCGGCGCCAAACCGCTTTGCCAGCTGCGCCAGCTGCGCTGGCGTCGTCCAATCCGGAAGATTACCTGGGCGGAACGACAACCAAAAAGGGGGGCCACGCAGAGGGCGTCCGTCAGAACCCAACCGTTCCCTCGAAGGGCGGCGGACCCCTTGCTGTCCTACCGAGGGCGCGGTCCAGCTCCTCCACCGCCGCTGCGGGCGCTGCCGCGGAAGACTCGTCCGGGCCGCTGGCGCGCAGGGCCTCCAGCGCCGCGTGGACTTCGTTGGTGAGCGTGTCGACGACCGCCAACGGCACCGCCACATCCAGGGTGGGCGGCACCGCTCTGGCCGCGGTGACCACCATCACCCAGCAGGAGACGGCCGCAATTCCTTACGTTGGCACGCCTTGCCGTGCGGTGCGCGCGTGCAGGCCAGCGCGCAGACGCACCCAATCGTCAGGTACAGGCTGTGCACCGCGGCTTGGATGGTGCTGTCGCGGCAAGAGCGCCACAGGACCACCGGGGACGGCGGCTGGAAGAGCTGGCGCACCATCCGACTGCCCAGCACGGGCGACCACGTCGCCGTGACCTGCACACGGCGCTTCGCCAAGCTGACACGCGTGTCTGCCCCATGAGCCCCATGGATGCACGCCGGCTGCCGCAGCCGCCGTCGCCGCACGCCCTACCGCGATCGTAGCATCGGCCCACGCCGACCACCATAACCGCAGGTCGTCCGGGTACGCGGCCGCGTCGGCCGCGCTGGCGGCGGTCAGCCTGCGCAGCTCCGCCAGCAGCCAGTCGAAGACGGCGGTGACGTGGACCGGCAGCACCACCGGCCAGGCCGCCACGGCCTGCACGAGGGTGAACACTGCCGGCACGCACACCAGTTTCTTCGCACGGTGCCCGTCGTGTCGTGTCGTGAGCGCCGGCCGCCAACGGCGACGCCGAGCACTGTGGATCAACAACGTACGGGGACATTGCCAGGCGCCCGGCGCCGCACCGGTCGACGGCCGCCGAAGGAGGGCCACCGCCCGCTGCCACACGGCGTCGGCGGCCGGCACCGCGTCCGGCGGCAGCGGCACCGGCACCGCCTGGATCAGCATGGACGCGGCGCTGCCGTCGTCCGACCAGGAGCAGAGGGCCGTAACCTGCCGCAGATGGTCAGCGTAGGCAACGCGGCGTCCACCACTGCGTCGGCGCCGTACCCGGCCAGTGCCGTGGCGCGCGCCGACTCGCTGCCAGCGCCCGGAGCCGCCGGCCCAGCGGCACGGTCAAGATCCTCCAAGAGCTGCAGCACAAGTGACGTCGCAAACGGCAGGTGCACGTGCCATGCATGCCCGAACGCGCGCAGGGTCCCTGAGTCCGGGCGTCGACATCAAACCATGAAGCTTCTTGGAAGGTTCAGCGACATCGGTGCAGGCCTTCCACATCGTCACGGGTGGCTGCCGCACCGGCGATGGAGGCTCGTGCGCTGGAATAGGTGCGCTCCTCAACGTACAGGCCGACCAGCAGGTCCACCGCGTCCTGGTGCGCGCCACGCCATGCCGCCAGCGCCGCGCCCCGTTTAGAGCGTCGATCAAACCGCACGCCCACCGGGATGAAGGGGACGAACCAGAAAGAGGCGCGTCACAAACACGGCGGGGAAGAGCTGCACGAGCCGCTGCAGCAGGTCGCCGGCCTCACCAACGACTTGCACGGCCTCCTCCCTTTCCAGCAGGTTGAGCACGTCCGCTGCGAGCACCGGAATCAAGGGTTCCAGCATCGGGCGGCTTTGCCGCTGCACGATCTATGCACTTCGGGTGCCGCGGCCACCCATTTCGTGTGCGAGTGAGGAAGCGGTCTCCTGACGACGACGCGCGCTGGCGACGCCGCACCTCGCCCGCCGCCTTGAGGAGCGCCGCGGTCGCGGTGGGCGGCCAGGGCTCGCCCAGCACGGTCAGGATCCACTGGATCAGCGCCGGTGCTCGGTCGTACGTGCGCACCATTGCCAGCGCGCCGATGGCTCGCACGGCTTCGTCGACCGCCTCCGATGGGATGCTGCGGCGCGGCGTGCACGCGCCTGACCCGGAAATGGTGCATGAGCCCAATGGACCCCGCCCCCCGTTTCGGCACATGCTTTGCGGCGGCCGTACCGCGGCGAGAGCAGCATGTGCTCCAGGGTGGCCAGCACCCAGTCGTACAGCTCGGCCGGCAGCGGCGCGGCGCCCCGGGCGGCAAGCGCGGCAGTGACGCGGCCCAGCAGCGAGGCCAGCGGCTCCGCGGCCGCCGTCGGCCCGGCGGGCACCTGCAGCGCCTCCAGCAGGCGCAAGACGCCGTCGCAATCTGGCGTGGCCGCGTCAGCTGCTGCCACGGGGCCGGAGCGGCTGCGCGGCGGGAGCGGCGCACCGCGGCCCCGGTCAGCGCCACCCCGGGGCGGCCGCCCGGGCCCGCGGGCGGTCGTGGGAGCGGGCGGCGCCGTGCCGGGCTCAGGCCGCGACCGGCGGCCGCGGCCGTATGACGACGACGGCGGCGGCGGCGGCGCTCCACCGCTGGTCGCAGTCGCCCTGGCTGGGACCGCCGCGTCCTCAGCGACCGGCAGGGTCACGGGTGGGGCTGGCGGCCGAGGCCGCACGGCGGCACCCGCCGGCATCGGCGTCGCGGTCCGGTGCGGTCGGCGGGGTGCCGGGGGCGCCAGCGCCGGCGCCTCGGCCCCGGGCGTTGCGTGGGCGGGCGCGTCCATTGCGTCGGCGTTCATGGATGGAAACGGGACTCCCCCACTTCGACGCGCGGGCGGGAGTCCCTGGCGGCCTAGCCACGCTGCGGCGGTGCCGTCAAGGCGAGCGCGCGCCCACGGCCGCGCCGTGACACGCGCAAAGTCCTCGCCTGTCTACCAGTGTCGGGGCCGCCATGCCGCCGTGCGCGCCCCGCTCCAGCCCAAGTTAACGTCAGTGCGGCAACGGCCGGAATCACGCCTACTCGACCGAGCTGTGCTGATGGCATGCACACTGCCTTCGCCTCGGGGTGCAGCGTGTCCCAGGGGGGTCGCGTCGGCGCCTCCGTCGCGCGCGTGGCCAGCACCACCGTCGCCGGCGCCGTCGTCGCCTCTGAGCTGCGCCGCGCTCAGCCGCAGCCAGGCCAGTTCCCTATGACGTCATACGCGCCTTTTGATGACGTCGTAGGGCCGCCATGCTCTTGAAAAGGCCTCTTTGAGTAGCACGTGTGGATCAACAGCAACCCCCGCCGAATGTAGGAAAGGGCGTCCACGAAGCGAGCACGGACTGGCCGACCTGCTGGCGCACTTGACGGACGTGCGGCTGCGGTGCCTCGGCTCGCATGCATGGCCCGCCGGATGGCATGCAAGCGAACGTCAACAGTTCACGCTCTGTTTGGTCGCAAGTACTCTACACAATGGGTCACTCACTCGGGGTTCGACATACAGTACACACAGAGAACAATTCTCACTCGGCCCCGACGCCGACCGGCGGCGGCCCGTTCTGCCGCACGAACAGATCGTCCAGGTCCTTGCTGCCGGCGATGCTGAGGTTCTTCTCGTTGGCCAGGTGCAGCAGGCAGATGAAGCAGAAGGGCACCGAGAGCTCCTTGAGCCGCGACTCGGGGTACAGCTCCGGCAAGGTGCGGATGACCTGCGAGAAGGCCTGCTCGCCCGGCACAACCTCGGCGGGCGCGTCGGTACGGCCGTTCACCGCGGGGGCCGCGTTTTCCTGCTGACGGCGCGCCGCCACGCAAGCTCCGCCACAGCGCACCGGCCCGAACCGTCAGCACCCGACGTGGCCGCAGCTGCCCTCCATTTCCGTGAGCTCGCAGTCGTACGGTGTCGCTGGCGTGCGTGAGCTGCCGCCACAGGTTGTCCTTGAGCTTCTTGACGTCGACCTTCTTGGCGGTGCGGGCAAAGCTGATGCGCACTTTGCGGATGACCTTGGGCCGCGCCACCATGTCCGACGTGTCCAGATCGGTGGCGGCGCCGTACACGGCGAACGACCGGCCGTGGTCGCCAAAGCCGTCGCCGCCAAAGTCGTCGTCGTCGTCGTCCAAAAAGTAGGTCGCGTTGGCCGTCGTGTTCATCGCACCTGGCGGATCCAATGCGAGGCGGCACGCGGGGAGGCACGGGAGCGCAGAAAGCGCTATCAGCGTTAAGATCCCGTGCACGCCCTGCGGGCACCTCCGTGCCGGCCGTACCGTCGTCGTGCCCGCCGTCGAAGCCGCCGTGATCGCCGTCGTAGCCGCCGCCGCTGCCGGCCAGGCCGTCGCTGCCGTCCGCAGCGGCGGTGCCGTCCACCAGCGTGCCCGGCGCGCCGGCCGTGGCGGCCGGCTGGAGCCGGGCCTGCCACTTGGGCTTGAGGAAGAGGCGCGTGAGGTCCGCGGGGGTGATGCGCAAGTCGTCCGGCAGCACGGTGCGGGCGGCGCGGTCGGCCTCGCTCAGGTTCATCGTCGCGGGCGTGCCCTTGGTGCTGAACACCTTGCGCGTGGACACGGCCTCGCCATTCACAAAGTCGATGCTGAACGGCTTGCGCTCGCGCCGCTTCTTCGGCGCGGCCGCTGCGTCGGCCGCCTGCTGGACGCGCATCGCCGCTGTCGCGCGCGTGTTGCGATCACCGGCAGGACGCGAAGCCGCTAAGGCGTGTTAGGTCCTGTCCTTGTCTGCCAATTCTGCAGGTCGTGCACGTACCGGACTGCGCGAGGCGGCGGAGGCGCCAGTGCTCAGGACCGGCCCACCCGCGCAGCGCGTCGCGGCTCAGGCCCGCGATGCCCGGGACGCTGCCGCCGTCCATCGCAAGCTGCAGCACGCCCGCCTGCTCCTTGACGGCGGGTCCGCGGCCGCCAGTGCCCGTGGGCGAGCCGGCGTTGGCGGCGCTGGCGCGGTTCTCCGCGCTGCCGTCGCCGTCGCCGTCGTCGTCGCTGAAGCCCGCCCCGCTGCCAAAGTCAAACCCGCCAGGGCTGCCGTCCATGCCGTCGCCACCGCTGCCCAGCAGGTAGTCGTCGTTGTTCTCGTCGTCGTCGTCGTCGTCGTCGTGGTCTTTGTTCGCGGCCGCCCCCGCGGTCTCGCCCGCCGCCGCGGGCCGGTCCAGCGAGGGGATCTCTGCAGGCACCGATCAGCCACTCCGTGGTGATGACGCATCAGAACAGTTCACGCCCGGTCCGCTCGGCGTCCTCCAAAAATAGGGCGCACCGAACGGCTTGCCGTCGCGCGGGTTGAACTCGTAGGACCGGAAGGTCGGGCAGATCTCGCGGTCCCAAATCGTCCGCAGCATCGGCATAAAGTGTTCTGTGGCCTCCGGGCGCGAAAGCCCAGGACCGCGTTCGGGTCAGGCCCCGGCGACGCCGCGCCCACCAGCGGCAGACCAGCGGCAGGGCATACCGCGCAGGCGGCTCAGGCTGATGCGCGCCGGGGCCGGCACCTCGGCGGCCCCGGCGCCCTCCTTCGCGGCGCGGGCGAGGCCGTCGCTCGAGTCCAGGATGATGCGGCCGTCCAGCGCCGAGCCGAGGTTGTTGAGCAGCAGGCTCTCGGCGCCGCCCTCGTCAAACTCGGCCGACGTCTTCTTAAACAGCGGGTCCACCGCGTACTCGGCGTCGGTCGACTTCATCAGCAGGCTCTCCTCGTTGGCCTCCAGCGTCGACGCGGTGCGGGTAGACTGGCCGAGTCCGCTGAAGAGCATGTGCGCGCATCATTGTCGGTCAGCTTCGAGTGGTAAGGCCGCCGCACAAGGCCGGCGGTGGCTGTACCTTCTTCTTCGTCCCCGCGGCGCCGTCGCTCTGGGCGTCGTCGTCGTCGTCATCGTCGTCGTCGCCGCCCTTGCCTTTGCGGGTCTCTGGCGGGGCCGTTCGGTCCAGTCACGCTCGCCGTACACGGTGAGCGGTGCCGTAACAGCGTGGGCCCCTTGGCCGCTCGCCGCTACGCACCGCTGTCGGCGTTGGCGCTGGCGAGGCCGCTCAGGAGCTTGGCCATCTCGGACGACACCGACTCGACGCGGGACGAGTACACCTTGACACAGCCCTCCAGCGTGCAGCTGGCCTTTTGGAAGTTGATCGAGTCGCCCTCGCGGACGAGCGACAGGTCGTGGAAGTAGTCGATCAGGGCCACGTTCCAGGTGTTGTTCACGTTGATTTTCTGCACGCCCCCGGCCCCACCCCACGAACGCTGGCGCGCCCTCCGTTGGGTCGCCGCCCCGCGCACACGCCGCCGCGCCCATGGCCTCCCGCCCCGTACGTTGTCCGCGGCGATCTTCATCCACTCGTTGTACGTGTTGTTGATCTCTTCCTTGGTCAGGTGCTGGAAGACCGGCAGGCGCGGTGCCTCCTTCACCGCTTCGATCATCTTGCGCGGGCTCCTGCAGGGTCCACCGGGGCGGCCGCGCGTGCGCGTGCGAATGTGGGATTAGCCATGGCGCGGCGTCAGCTAGCGCCACTGCAGGCAGGCGCAGGGACGCACCCGGGCGCGGCGCCCGGCCCGCCGTAAAAGGTGCTCTTGCGGCGCTTCTTTTCGTCGATCATGGAGAGGCGGCGCTTGCGGCGCTCCTCAAAGTCGGCGTCGTGCTCCATCGTCGTGCCCGCCATTGCGTCTCGCCAGCATATGCGGCGGATGCGCCAAATGTCCGCAATCGAAGCCGATGCCGACGTCTGTTGCGCCGCGGTTGTGCTGTCGTCCTCCCCAATGGGAACGGCCTGTGTCGTCTGCGGGCCGCAGCGCGACGGCCCCGCGGCGCGCGGTCTGTGTCACGTCGCCGCGTCGACGGGCGGCCACTTTTTGAAATATCGTAACGGTCACCGCGGAAGGTTCTGGAACATTCTAGAAACGTGCAGTGATGCCCCGGCCTGTCGATGTCTGCGACCCACATGGAAACTAAAGCTCTGGCCAGGATTCATGCCTTACTCTGTCGCTCTCTATTCCCTCTAAGTTTACGATGAGCTACAACAGACGACGGCGCGCACGCTCGAGCAGAATGTACAGTAACCCCGCATGCCGCAACGGCAATAGCGGCCGCGGCAGCGACATTCAACTCATCCGTGTGCACAAACTCGAGGCCCAGGAAACGCACTCACAAGAAGTAGAGCTTGTCCGCGAGGCCGATCTTGGGGTCCTTGTGGACCGACTGGCCAATGAGGAACGCGAGCTTGTGCGCGTACTGGCACGGTGCCGGCACGCGGACGGTGCCCGGCCAGTTGTAGTACAGGTGCGCCAGCTGAGGGGGGGGAGAGAGAGAGAGCACCACCACAAACGCTCGCTCGATGCGTCAGCAGGGCGCTCCACCAACCACTGCGCGAAGGCGTGCGCTGGGGTGCCCTACCTTGAACGTGAGCGCCTGCATGTGGATTGGCTGCAGGGCCGACGTGTCATAGACAACGTGGTACGCCGTCGGCGTCACCGTACCTCGCGACGGCAACCAAGCAAAAAACCAACCAGGCCGCAACTGGCCCCCGTGAGCGTGCTTGTTTCCTCCGTCGCGCCTGCTTGGCAATCCGCGCATCCCAGCGTGCGGCGTACCCTGCCGGACGGCCTGCGCGACGATAAAGTACTCGTACATGTCGGCGCCCGTGCAGCCGTAGGTGACGAGCGTGCCCGGCGGCGGGTTCTCGACGGTGCGGCCCGTGTCGGCCATGAAGCGCGTGCCGATGCGCTTCTTGACGATGACAAAGGCGAACTTGGGGTCGTAGTTCTCGCCGAACTGCGCGAAGCACTCGCGCATCTGGCGGACCTCGTGCAGCACGACGAAGCTGACCTGGCCGTCGCCGACGCCGTCGCGGAAGACGATGATGCGCTCCGGCAGGTACCCGTTGATCTCGTGGTACTTGCGCAGCGCGTCGGGGAAGAGCACCTTGAGGCCGTCGACCAGCTCCTGGCCGCTGCGCTGGAAGAGGCAGCGCGAGAAGTATTTGGTCATCGAGTCGTTGGTCGACGCGATGAAGCCCGCGACGGAGGTGCCCTTCTGCAGCGAGTCGTGGTAGACGTCGATGCCGATAACCATGGCCTTCTTCATGGGCATCTCCACGCCCCAGAGCTGGCCGCCGAGCTTGACGTTGATCTGGAGGATGATCTTGGTCACGGCGCTCATCATGATCTTCTCGTTGTTGATCGTCTTGACCAGCACGCACTGCGACACGATCGCGGCGTCGGCGACGCAGTACTTCTTGACGGCGTCGTAGCGGTCCTTGCGGGTGTCGGGCAGGATGACGACGACCAGCTGGGTGCTGCCGGCCCGGTACGCGGCGCGGATGGCCTCGACAAAGTCGGACGGGCGGTCCTGGCGCAGCGGCACCTCCTTGGGCGGCGCGACCTGGATGCCGAGCGGGCGGCCGGCCTGCGCCATGGCCTGGATGAACTTTTCGGGCGCCGGCCGCGAGCGCTCCGAGTAGATGACCACCCAGTCGCGCAGGGGGATCGCCTCGAGCAGGTCGACCTGCTTGATGTCGCGGCCCCAGTCGGCGGCGCGCGGGTCGTAGTTGACCTGCTTGTTCTTGAAGAAGATGCGCTCCGGGTTGAGGACGCGGCTCTTGATCTTGAGCATCTCGGGCCGGAAGTTGATGTTCCACTTGCGCAGCTCCTCCGAGATTTCGGGGTGCGTGGTGAGCGTGCGGATGAAGCTCTCAAGGCTGGCCTTGCGCGAGGACGGCGGCACGATGGTGTGCTGCGAGATGTCGCGCATGATCGAGAAGTTGGACTTGACCTCCTCGGTGAAGCCGGTCATGCAGCACAGCTCCGGCACGAGGTAGATGGTCTCCACCTCGCGCTCGCCGCCGCGCTGGCCGCCCTTGAACTTCTTCTTGGCGTTGTTGAGCAGCAGCGGCTGCTGCAGGTCGTTGATCTTGAGGTTGTAGTTCTTCAGGTAGTAGTCGACGTACGAGATCTCCTCGCCGGTCGACTTCTTGAACTTGGAAGTCGGGTTGAGGTTCCACGCGATGTCGTCGACGTGGTACGTCTTGTTGTTGTAGCGGGTCAGCACGACCTGGCCGAGCAGGTACTGCGACGCCGCCTCCTTGAGGTCGTCGAGGTTGCGCAGGCGGTTCTTGAGGCCGTACAGGTGGTCCAGCACCGTGTCGGTGCGCAGCACCTTGTGCGTCACGTCGACGTTGAGCATCGACCCCAGGTCGTACTCGGCGATCGCCGTGGAGTAGCCGGGCCACAGCTCCATGTGGTGCTGCGGGATCGCCGCGCTCTTGGTCGGGTCGAAGTAGTTGCGGCCGATCTGCTTGAGCTTGAGCAGGCGCAGAATCTGACGGGAGCGAACAAACCCCGGAAACCTGAAACACGGCGAGGCGGGCGACGGTTGGCTCGGCGCGAGTGCGGAAACCATAAAAACAGGCTCGACGAGCGTAAGCCGGCGGGCGCACCTTGCGGAACAGGATGTTGTACAGCTGGTAGCAGTCCTTGGGCAGGAGCTCGTTGACCAGCTGGATCGAGATCTCAAACTCCTGGTTGTCGATCTTGCGTGTCGACTTGAGGTAGGTGGTCTTCTGCTCCAGGCGCTTGAGCAGGAAGAGCTGCATGCCGTCAAAGGCGAAGGTCTCGCCTGGACACCCCGCAAGCGAAAAAGGAGCGAGAGAGGGGAATACGAGAAACGCGGGGTGAGCCGCGCGCACGCCTGTTTCCCCAGCCGCGGCGGGAGCGGCGCGGACCCAGTACGGCGCTGTGGGCCGCGAGCATGGAGTAGCGCATGGTGCGGCTGTCCAGCGTCGGCTCGAACGCGACGACGTACTGGTAGACCATCGGCGACGACGTCTGCATCGGGAAGTAGTTGGTCAGGACGTCGACCGTGCGCGAGGCCAGCTTCTCCTCCATGGCCGGGTTGGCCTGCGGCTTGCGCGGGATGATCTGGCGCAGCTTGGCGGCGACCTCCGTGCGCGGCACGGGGCGGCCCTCGGCGCTGGCATCACCGGCGCCAAAGCTCGGCTGCGACAATGACAGATCCCGCAAGAGATCCGCTCCCCCCTAAAAAAACTAGGTTGAGATGTCAGCCTCGCGGAAAACGCGCCGGCTCACAAAGTATAACTACGTAGCGCCGCGCGCTCCGTACCGGCGGGCGAGCGGCCGCGGGGCGCGCCGCCGCGGGGACCGCCGGCTGGCTCACCGACAGCTGGGCGACGCCGGCAGTGGCTTGCACTGTTGGCCCACGTCAAGGAAACGTTTGGCAGGTCCGTCCAAACGTACATCACTTACTGTTAGCACGTTTCTTGGCGCAGCGAGGTCCTGCCCTTGGTGGCGCTGCGCCGCACGTACCGACGGCAGCCGGGGGGCGCGCGCCCGGCGCGGCGGCCGGGGCACCGCGGCCGCGGCCGCGGCCCTCGCCGGGGGCGGGGCTCGCAGGCTGCGCCGGCGCGCCGCGACCGCGGCCGCGACCGACGGGCGGCTGGTCAGCCATTTGCGATGACGCGTCACTGGCGATGACGCACGGTGTGCAGCTGCGCTCGCGCGAAAGCACACGCGCCTACACCGGTGAAGAAAGAGAGAATCAGCCACGGGGCGACACGGGCGCGTTCGAGCGTTGGCGCCACGCTCAGGGGCCAGCTTTTCGTACCAAGTGGACGCGCAAAGAAAGAGAAAAGTCGGCCGCGGGTGCCGCTGCGTTGGCGCTGCCGTGGAGTGGCGCGCGCGGTGTGGGCGCGCTGGTGTGGGCCACGCGTGCGCTGGCGGCAGGCGCTGCGGCGTGCGCGGGTGCTGACGCGGGTCACGGCGCCGCAGTCACGAACGCGAAGTGGCGCGAAAAAGCGAACGCGGCAAGCGGCAGAATCGCGGCAGACATCCGCGACACCCGCCAACTCGCAGAGAACCGTTCCACCCCTGTCAACCCCATTCTCCCGTTTGGAGGGTCAACACCGCGGCATTGACCCCCCAAATCGATCCTGGCCATGTCGACGAGGCTGCTTCTTGGAGCACTGCTCAAGCATGCTGGGCTTCCACTACTAGTGGCATGGCCCGTCGGAAGTCGCGCGAGCAGATGCCTTTTGGAGCTTGCATGACCCGTGGTGTGATGGAGTAGAGCGTATAAGGTTGATTCACGCAACGCCCGAGGACCGCGTAGGCGCATGCGCAGCTGCGCGCATGTCTCGTGAACGCATGCAGCCACTGGGTCTCTCGCTCATGTAGGGGGGCCCTAGTCCATGTGTGGTGTGGTAATGTGGTCCATGCTGATTCAAGCAACGCCCGAGGACCGCGTACGCGCATGCGCAGCTGCGCGCGTGTCTCGATCGTAAACGCATGCAGCCACTTGGTCTCTCGCACATAGAGTCGATGCTTGGTCATGTGGTCATGTGGTCCATGCATGTGGTTATGCATGTGGTCATGCATGTGGTCCTATAATTATAGCCTTGGGGGACGGCTCTACCGGACGCATCCGCGTGCGCGCGCTAGCTCCGACGGCGCGGACTGCTGTGGGCCCCCGCGGATCGCGTCGGTCGTGTGCCTGCGACGCTGGGAAGCGCGGTGGGCGTCGCAGGGGGCCGATCACCTGTATCACCCACCGCAG
>Ga0180216_1003604_pt1 | contig 12192 bp, 10 predicted proteins | sample eDN3rd37CBELigMG_FD_128879 | JGI IMG/M metagenome (GOLD analysis project Ga0180216, IMG submission 128879) | Enriched Miracle-Growth compost microbial communities from Emeryville, California, USA - eDNA 3rd pass 37_C BE-Lig MG (version 2)... ...
GCCCCAACCTTTTACCATAGGTCCGTGAGGACCATTGCAACAGCTTCACCGTGGCCGATTCTCCGAGCCAAGTCGCTTTTATCGAGTAAACCGTCGATCACTGTCCGAAAACCGGACGTTTCGTACCGATTTTTATAGTCGTTTTGGCGCCAAAATGCCCCTCGAGGAACGATGATTGAACGCGCTCGACTTGGAGTGTCACCCCCCCTCCTCTTTATATACCCCCTGGCAGCACCTTGCGGACGACGCTGTGGAGGACTGCTCGTGTCGACCGCGCTTTCGAGGCGCGCCGCCTTGGCGGCGCCGGTGGAGCTGGCCGGTCTGAGCGCGGCATCCTCCTTTGGATGCTGGCCGCGTGCTTTTTGTATAAAGGATTGGAGGCCGACAGCCTCGGCCAGACCAAGCCTAGGAGCGACACTGGAAAAGGCGCTCTGACGTAGCACCGATTCTTCCGCTTGGCGCGGTGGTCGATGCCACGCCGCCTGCGCGAGCACCGCGGTGTCGTGCCGCTAGTCCCAGCAAGCTGCGCTTCCGCCTGGGCGGCCGTGCGTGGCTGCATGAGATCTAGGCCGGATGGCGCGGAAAAGGTTGCCTTTGGCGGGTGCTGGCTATAGCGCAGCGCATGCTATGCTGGTGCCGCCGTGCCTTCGCGAGAACCGCACGTGCGCGCCGCGTGCACGCCGCGTGCATGCAGGCGCAGGATTTCGCTCGCCCCTGGCTGAGTCATCCGCGTTGCTGAGTCATCCGCCGCTGCGTCATCATCTTCGCCCACGGCCCCCCTGCGTCGCTGCCGCTACCTCCTGCCAGCCTGCCTACCGTCGCGGGGTCCGTGGCATGTCCTGCACGAGCGCTGGCTGCTCCCAGCGCGTGGGTGGCACGTGGCAACGGTCCTTAGCCTTTTTCCAGTGGTCTTCCTATGGCGCCAAAGCGGCGGAAGAAATAGAAAGGCGTCTATGACGTCATCGCGTCCATTTTGGCGCGAAAGTTGCTGCGCTCGGCGGACGCGACGCAGCGGACGCGACGCAGCGGACGCGGCAGCGGACGCAGCAGCCGGCAGCGGACGCCGAGGAAGAAGCGGGCGACGCCGAGGAAGAGGCGGACGACGACGAGGAAGAGGTCACTCGTCCAGAGCGTGGCGCGGTTGCAGGCCTCGGACCGATTCCTCCCACGGCAATCTCTGGCTCGCGGCGGCGTCGATCGGCCGGCGCGGCGGGCCCATCTGCCTGCCTCTCACCCATGGCGGACGACGCGGGCACGCCGCCCGCGGCCGCGGCCGCCGAGCAGCTGGCCCACGGCGGCGGCCAGGCCGACGGCAACGGCACCGGCACGGCCGAGGTGGCGATTCCGCTGACGCCGCTGGCGCCCGCCGACGACCCCGCCGCACCGGTGTTCAAGCCGCACTCGGACCGCAAGAGCTACCAGCTGCGCGCGCTGGCCCTCAAGTCCATCGCGGCGCAGCGGCGGCAGCTGTGCTCGTCCATCTGCTGCGTGGCGCTGTGCCCGCTCATCATGGTCGTGCTCTGCGGCATCCTGGGCATCGTCGTGACGGCGCTGATCAACAACCTCGTCGCCGTCGTCGACGTCCAGTACTGCTCCAACGCCAACGCGTCGGACCCCGTGACGCTGCTGCCGCTGTCGACGTCGCAGGCGCCCAAGGACGCCTCGGGCCGCGTGCTGCTCAACCTGTCGCCGGCGGCGCCCTGCGTCCAGTGGTTCGGCCACCAGTACCCGTTCTCGTACCCGTACTCGCCGCCGACGCCCGACACGTGCAACTCGACACTCTACAACCCCACCGTCTGCCCGCTCCCCGACACGTACGGCCGCGCCTTGAGCCGAGCCGCAGGTAGCTACCACACAAGCGCGCTGACGATGGATTCGCGGTGTGCGCCACCGCCGCCTGGTTGCGCGCAGGACGACGCTGTCCGCGCCGCCGTCGGGGTGGCTCGCCGAGCCGCCGCTGGTCTACCAGCTGCTGGCCATCGTCCTCGCGTTCCAAAAGAACTTTTGGGCGCTGGCGGCCGCCGCGCCCAGCATCGTCGGCGACGTGGGCTCGAACCCGGAGCCGTCCGCGGTCAACTTGCTCAACATCCCGCCGCTCACCTCGAACGTGAGCACCAGCGGCTTCCTGGGCGCCGTGCGCGCCGACTACTTCATCCTCCCGACCAGCAATTTCTCGGACCCGACGACGATCCAGCTGGGCGGGCGCCCGTACTTCCAGCCGGTGCGGGGAGCGAGGCCGGCACACGGCGGCCGCGTGCCAACGATGAGTACCGAACCGGGCCTGTGGCAATGCCTTCCGTGTGCTGTCGCTGCGGCAGGCGGCCTACAACGCGGACGAGATTGACGACGAGCTCACCGAGCTCATCACGAGCGCGATCAACACCATCGCATCGCTGCAGGACCCGGATCCTTTGAACAACAAGCCCGCGGACGACCCCGAGGTCGTGGCCTACCAGCGCGCCCGCGCCGAGGCGCTCGATTCCGTGCCCTACGGCGGTACGGCCCCCCCGGGTCGTCGCAGATCCTGGAACGCCCGCCTGCCAGCTCACGCGCCCGGCCCGGCCCCGTTTGCTGCCCCGGCGCACGTCGGCAGCGTTGATCCTGAACGCGCTCGGGCCGGATACGTACGACTACCTGCTGCAGGTGGGCACGAACCGACGGCTGGCGTTCCAGTCGAGCGCGTCGGCCGAGGACGGCGGCGTGAGCGGCATCTCGAGCGCGCCGTTCCCGACCGAGGGCCTGCGCCGCCTGCTCTTCCAGTCGCGCCTCTCCCAGACGATCGGTACGGGCGGGGCACCAAGCCACGGTGAAGCGCCATGCAGTTCCCGCGCTTACCATCGTGGCGACAGGGACCTCTTACAAAGTCGCGGGGGCAACAGCCAAGGAGTACAGCGGCGTGCCCAACGCCACGATCACGCAGGGCCTGCGCATCTTCCCGACCGACGCCACCACGGGCGTCACGTTCCCCATCGCCTCGTTCATCGGCCAGATTCTCTATCCCTTCGGTACTGTCCCGGCAGCCAGGAAATCGCGGCGTTCCGTTCCCTTGCTCACGTTGAAACCCACGTGCGGCCCCCCGACGCGGCGCGGCAGGCGTCTCCTTCCTCCTGCCGCTGTTCGTGCTGGGCCTCGTCAAAGACAAAGAGGAGCGGGTGCTGATCATGATGAAGATGGTACGCCACCGCAGCGCACGCCGGGGCGGCCGTTGCTCCGTGCACTGAACGCGTAGCCGTGCCTTGCCCCCTGCGCCCCGCCGTTGGCGCGCGCGCCCCCAGAACGGCCTGAAGCTGTGGGCGTACTGGCTGAGCGAGTTTGTGCTCTTCTTCGTGCTGCACGTCATCTCGACCATCGTCTTCATTGTCGCTGGCGTCGCCTTCCGCCTCGAGTTCTTCACGGTCACGGACCCCGGCGTGTACATCCTCCTCTTCTTCATGTGGGGCCTCGTGCAGATCGTCATGGCGTTCCTGCTGAGCACCTTCTTCTCGCGGTCGCGCACCGCGCTGCTCGTGACGTACCTGCTGGTGGTGATGGGCATCATCATCAACGTCGCCGTCGTGGACGTCTTTGTCGACGGCGCGCCCACGGCCTACTTCATCTACCCGCCGTTCGCGTTCTACCGCGCGCTCTACATGGTCAACGAGGCCGCGTTCAGCTCCGCCCTCGTGGTACGGACCCGACACCGCCGCCGTTCGACCCTTGCTGTTGCTGCCGTTGCTGACGCGCACTGCTGTTTTCGCCGCGGCGGGGTTTTTTCTTCTGGACGGGGACACCAGCCGTACCGCATGAGCATGGTGGTGCCGGGCAACGAGGTGTTCACGGCCATCATCGCGATGCTCATCGAGTTCTTCGTCGTCGGCCTCCTGGCCGCGTACCTGACGCTGGTGCTGCCCACCGAGTTTGGCGTGCGGCGGCCGTGGCACTTCCCGGTGACCGACCCGTACCGCTACTGGCGCCGCCGGCGGCAGGGCGCCGCCGCGGACACCGGCCCGGCCGCGCCCGGCGCCGACGACGGCGACGAGGTCGACGACGAGGAGGACGGCGCGCTGGACGCGGTGCGACGCGCAGTCGTGGCCAGTCAGCTATCGCACGCTCGCCCGTTGCTGACTTTGGCCAGGGCCCGCGATCCTTTGCTGGTTGGGGTGGCAGAACGAGGACGAGGACGTCAAGGCGGAGCGCCAGCGCGTCGAGGCGCGCCAGTACCCCGGCAGCTCCTCGCTGGTCATGTACAAGATGCGCAAGACGTTTGGCCCGCGCAAGGTGGCGGTGAAGCGCGTGTCGCTGGCCGTCGACTCGGACACCATCTTTGGCCTGCTCGGCCCCAACGGCGCCGGCAAGACGACGCTCATCAGCATCCTGACGGGTCTCTACGAGGCCACGTCCGGCGACGCCGCCATCGACGGCTACCGCGTCGGCGAGCAGATGCGCGACGTCTACATGAGCATCGGCGTGTGCCCGCAGCACGACATCCTCTGGGGTGACCTGACAGTCGAGGACCACCTGCTCTTCTACGCGCGGCTCAAGGGCGTGCCCAAGGAGCTCGAGGCGGCCACCGTCGACGCCATGCTCGACAACATGTCGCTCCAGCGCTTCCGCCACAGCCAGACCAAGTCGCTCTCCGGCGGCGAGAAGCGGCGCGTCTCCATCGCCATCGCGCTCATCGGCGGCGGCAAGGTCATCTTCCTCGACGAGCCGACGGTACGGCTCCCACTGCGCCGCGATGGTGGTAGGTGGTGTAACGACACGAGCCGACCTGGCGCACTGTTCGCGATTTGCCCGGCTGTTGCTTGTTTTGGCAGACCGGCCTGGACCCGGAGGTGCGCCGGTTGATCTGGGAGATCATCAACCGCCAGCGGCAGGGCAAGACCATCGTCCTGACGACGCACTCCATGGAGGAGGCCGAGGTGCTCTGCCAAAAGATCGGCATCATGGCCAAGGGCCAGCTGCGCTGCTTGGGGGTTCGTTTCTGTGTAGAAGGCCCCGATGGCGCCAAGCCGCACCGCCGTGGACTGACCGCGCTGTTCTCAGCTGTCCGTCTGGCATCGACCACAGACGCCGCTGCACTTGAAGAACAAGTACGGCAGCGGCTTCAAGCTCACCGTGGCCGCCAAGGTCGAGAGCGTCGCGCTCGCCCAGAGGTGCGCAGGCACGCACGCACGCCGCCCCTCTGCCGGTCGCCGGCCGTTCACCGTGCCCCGCAACCGTCGACCGCATGCCGCGCGTTGCCGGCGTTAGCTACGTTGAGGCGCTGCTGCCGGAGGGCTTCAAGCGCCTGGACAGCTTTGCCGGCAACTTTAGCTACGAGTTCCCGTACCGGCCAAACGTCCTGGCCGACCTCTTTGAGGAGCTCACCGAGCGGGCGAGCGAGCACGGCATCGTGGACTGGGGCATCTCGCAAACAACGTATGCTCGCGCGCGCGCACGCGACGCCGCAAACGCGGCCGCGGCCTAACTTGGCGCTGTTTGCCCGGCTAGGTGGGCCTCGCGACAGGCTCGAGGAGGTGTTCCTGCGCATTATCCGCGAAGCGGATGCCGAGGCCGATTGAGCAAGTCATTCTCAATACACAGGACATTGTAAAAAACGCTCTGACGCATGCAAATGCTGTACAGCAGGGGAATGGTACACGTGCAGGTTGCAGTCGTATAGGATGCATCTAGTATAGCGCGCCGAGTCAGCCATCGTCAAAGGCCCAGGGGACGGGGGCCCCGTCACCCGCGTCGTCCTCGGCCCAGAGATCGCCCGGCTCGTCGCCCTCCTCGTCCACCTCGTCCAGCCCCGGCTGCCCACGGGACGCCGCGCGAACCAGACGGGCCACCAGTCAGTTGCACGCCGACCACGCGGTCCGTCTTTCGCGCGGCACGGCGCGCCCCGCGGGCGTACAAAGTCGAAGAGCCGGTTGTAGCAGTCGACGGACTTGTCCGAGAAGTGGGCGTAGGGGTTCTCCTTGGGCAGCTTGCCGCCGCACAGGAAGCAAAAGTGGCCGGAGCAACGCGTGCACGTCATGTGGTTGCAGCCCGAGCGCTTGACGACGGGCGCCTTGCAGAACGCGCACGGCGTCGAGTTGGCGGCCAGCCACTCGTGCGTCTCGGTCTCGGCCACCGCGCGCCGGATCACCTCCTCGCTGTACCTGGAGCGCGGCGGACGCGCCAGCACGAAGCAAGAGCGCGTCGCACGTCAGTGACAGCCACTAGGCCCCAGGCAGCGGGGCGGCACGTGCGTCCGCTTACTTGGCAATGAGCGCGGCGCGCTCCTCCGCCGTGCCGGTGCGGAACTGGTGCACGATGCGCGCCAGGTCCTTGGGCAGGCACGGCGCCACGCCGTGCCAGCCGTGCCGGCAATGCAGGCAGAACGCGTGCTTGCAGCGGCTGCACATGCCTGCGGGCGCGTGGGCGCACGCGGGCGGCGTGGCGCGGCGAGGCGACGCGGGTTAGGTCGCGGCCAGTGCTGCAGCCGTACGCGAGGCGGTCGCCCCTACCAAAGGCGGGGTTGGACGGGTCGCGGAAAATGGGGTAGCCGCAGTCGGCGCGCGGGCAGCTGCTGGTGTCGCCGAGCTCGTCCAGCGCCACCTTGAGGAGCAGCTCCTCGTACCGGTCGACCGTCGAGGCGCTGCAGATGGACTTGACCTACCCGACCCGATGGCCGCGCCCCTTCCCAGTGCGCGCCACATGGGGGTCAATTTCTGGTGCCGGCGGCATGGCTGCACGGGGGAGCCCGGCCCTACATCGTGCGGGAAGATCGGCTGGACGCACTTGGGGTACGGGCACACCATGCGCGCCACCGCCCCGTTGGCGATGCAGCTCTCATAGTAGGCTGTGCGCAACAGCAGGAGCACAGCCCGGCCATTGCGGGCGTCGGTCAGCGCTGCGGTGCGTGCCGTGGCCCCGCCGGGCAAGCGGCAACGCACCGACGAGGCAGTCGCGGCAAAAGGCGTGCTCGCAGCCGGAGAACTGCCAGCACTGGTGGCCGGGCTTGGTGTCGAAGCAGACCAGGCACGTGCACTGCTGCTGCTCAAACGCCTGCACCGTGCGCGGCCGCGTTGGTCGGCTCGGCGCCTGGGTTAACCTACCAGCCGGTGAGCAGCGAGCACAGGCGAACCTTGCGTAGTTGCACCTTTTGGCGCTGCGCGTCGTTGTACTCGCTGAGCGCCTGCCAGAACGCGCCGGCGGTGCCGCTCTCGGTCGGGACCTCCCGCGTGACGCCGAGCACCCAGGGGAACGTGGCGTTGACTGCCTGCAGCGCGCCCGTGCGGAGCCACTCGGCCCACTGGTAGAGCACGACGGAGCCAGCCGCCTCGTCGGTCCACTGGCGCAGCAGCTCGGCCGTCAGGCGGCTCAGCTGCAGCGAGGGCCCTCGCTGCGCGGGGCGCGCAGTGCGTTCCGTTAGCGCGCCGCCCGGTACGATCTCCCGCGGGCGTCAACATCAGGCCGACCTCGTGCGCGTGCAGCCACATGCAGCGCAGCTGGAACTTGGGCGGGTCCGTCGTCGGGTACGTGGCCGGCAGCTGGAAGCTGAGGACAATGGGCGGCAGGTGGTGCACGCGGAGGCGGTAGGGGTCCCACGCCACGGGCGCGCCGTCGTCGGCCGGCGGTTGCGCAACGCTGGGCGTGCTGCCGTCGCTGGCCGGGCGCAGCAGCCAGACGCCCTCCTCTGGCAGCTCGACCGCGATGCGGATGTCGCCGGCAAAGCTGCACCCGGCGGCGGGCGGCGCGCCCTCGCCCGCCAGCGGCGGCGTGCACGTGAAGCTGCCGTCGAGGCCGTACACGGCGTCCAGCACCGTCATCTCGGCGAGCTGGTCGGCCCACGCGCCGGCGTCGGCGGCCGCCATTTTTCACACCGCGATTTCGCACCGCGCCCCAAATGAGCGCAACCTCCACCTACCCCAGCACGGCCTCAGCCTCCCCAAGCACCGCTCGCGCCCGTGCTCCTTCTCCCGCCGCCCTTAATTGCGCGTGCGTCCCGGCACCGCGTCCAACCGCGTTTTGGCGCGAAACGCTGAACTGCATGACGTCATCAACGTGTGACGTCATCGTGTCAACAGGCGGCCACGTGGTGCTCGCTGGACGCGGAGGACGACGCCAGCGACGGAGCGAAGCAGGAGACGGCGGAGAGAGGACGGCGCCAGAGGAGGAGGGACGCAGGGGAGCGAGGCCGCCGCAGGCGCGGGCGCAAGCAGCCAAGCGGCAGATAGAGGGGTGACGGGTTGGATCACTAATGCTTGTGGATGTTTTGCTGTACAGCGTGCGACATCATGGCTGCGAGCACAGGAACCGCGCATAAACGTACAGGCACTTTCAAAATTCACTCGCGCGCGCGCCCTCGCGAAAAAAGAAAGTTCGTGACGGCTAGCTGGCCCGGCCAACCGCGGCGTCCCAGTCGGCGAGGACCTCGGCGGGCGCGGCCTGCGCGCGCTCCTGCGCCTGCGCGCTCGGCGAGAGGCCCTCGAGGCCGATGGCGCGCAGGGTGTACGGGCACGCCTGCTGCGCGACGCGGTGCACGATGCTGTTGGGCTGCACAAAGTCCAGGATGCCGCCCGTGTCGTTCATGCGGGACGCCTTCCACAGGTGAATGCCGTGCGTGGCGTCGGTGATGGTCTTGTTGGCGCCCTGCGCGTACAGCTTCCAGCGGTGGCCGTACGCGACGGGGAAGTACACCTCGGGCGGCAGCTCGGTGATGGTGCTGCACCAGTCCTGCTTGCGCCTCATCGCGCACGCGGTCAGGTACGTCGCGGTGACGCGGGACGGCCCGTTGTGGCCCCAGCGCGTGCCGTTGAAGAGCCGCGCAAACTTGGTCGTGACGAGGTCCAGGAACGGGTGCTGCCGCGTGAACTGCAGCGCCGCGTTGTTGAGCATGCGCACCTTGACCGACTGCCACGCGAGGAAGCTGTCCTCGACCGGCGGCGGCTGGCGGTGCAGGATGTCCAGGTCAAAGTACGCGCCGCCGTGGTTGTACAGCATCACGAGGCGCAGGCCGTTGCTGAGGTTGTTGAGCGGGAAGCCCGTGCGCCACGCGCCGCCCTTGTACCACGTCTGCATGTGCGGCAGCGTGCCGGCCGCGCGCCAGCGCGCCAGGTAGTCGGCCCACACCAGCCGGGTCAGCCGCGCGCCCAGCTCGCGCTCGACGGCGGCCAGCGTCGGCGGCGCCTCAAACGTGGACGTCGTCAGCAGAAAGTAGCAGTGGTCGCGCCCGAACGCGCGCATGGCCGACTCGAGGCCGCATAGCTCGTCGCCGTCTAGCGTCGTCCGGTCCGCCGCCGACACCTTGATGAAGAAGACGTTGCGCCCGTCCGAGTCGCCCGCGAACAGCGCCTCGGCGCACCGCGACGGCGTGTCGCCGCCGTCGTCAGCCGCCGCCGCCGCCGTCGCCGCCTCGGCGGCTTCGGCCACCGCGGTCGCCTCGTCGACCTCGGCCTCCTCAAAGATGACCGCGTTGGCCGGCAGGTCCAGCGCGTAGCTTATGACCTTGGACGCCAGCTCCGAGAACGCCTCCACAATGTGCGACCGCTCGTCCGAGGTGTCGTACCGCGTCGCCATCGTCGCGAGCGCGAGCACCGCGACCGCCACCGCCACCAGCAGCACCGTGATGGTGCGGCTGTCGAGCCGCACCATGGCGGCGGCGGCAGCGGCTCGCACGCCGCAGGGACGCGGCCAGCAGTAGAGTTACGCGACGGCTCCGACGACCCGTCCGCGGGCGCGCGCGTCGGTGGCCGCGAGGCCGGTCCGCGTGTTGCCAACGGTCCACGTTGCCTTGCCTCACCCATAGAAGCCCACCATGGACCTGGCGCTTCCTTCCTGCACGCGTCCCGTCTGCTTCTCCCCGCGTGTCCCGCAGCAGTGGCCTGGCTGCTCGCGGCGCCGGAGCCCACCTCCATGCGGCCCGCGCCGTTGGCGTCGGCGTCTGTGGGAGCTGACGTGCGCGACGACGACCTTTATTAGCACCTTTCACCCCCGGTGCTGCTGTCTACGGCCATACACACCTGAAAGCGACCGTACCCGTTCCGCTCACGGAATCTAAGCAGGTGCTGGCGCGGTCAGTACTGGGGAGGGTGACCACTCGGGAATACCGCGTGCTGTATGTAGACTCTTTCCTTTTTTTTGCCCGCTTCCAGCTAGGGAAGAGTCCACTTGCACGGGCGTGCGTTTATTTGCATCGTTCCTGCGGGGGATGGTCAGGCATACAGCAAGGGGACGGCTCGACGGCCGCAAAAAAAAACGAGGAACTCGGAGGGTGCGCCGGGACCGGATGGAACCAACACCCGGCCGGCGCCACGAGCATACATACGCGCCTATCCCGTACAAACAACACCCGCGCGCACTGACAGGGCAGGCGAGGAAGCAATCACGTAAAGTGGGAAAGAGAGGGAGGGAGGGCGTGCAGGCGACGGCGCTGCGCCGCCGCCCCGCCCCAGCCGCGCCGCGGCCGGTGCAGCACAGACAAGGGCGCCGATCATCTCGCGTGATCGCTCGCCGGCGGGCTGGAGCGCGGGCGCGCACTTTACGCGCCGGTGTAGGCCAGCAGCGACGAGCCGCCGACGCGCAGGAACGCGGTGGCGTACGCCGTGGTGCTGCTGACGACCTCGAGGTAGTTGGCGACGGCGTTCGGGATCAGCGGGTCCGCGGTCCAGGTGGCGCCGCCGTCGGTGGTGTGGACGAAGAGGGCATCGAAGGTGTTCTCCTTGTAGATGCCGCCGACGGCCCAGCCCTCCTGCTCGTTGAGCATGCGGACCATGAAGAAGCCGCCGGTCGCGTGGAAGTACTGCTCGGTCCAGGTGTTGCCGCCGTCGGCGGTGGCCAGGATCCAGCCGCCCTCGGGGCCCTCGGCGACCGCCCAGCAGCGCTGGGTGTCGATGCAGTCGATGCCGTTGAAGTAGAAGCGGCCGCTGTCGGCGTAGACGAGCTCGAAGGTGCGGCCGCCGTCGGTGGTGCGGCCGATGATGCCCTCGTAGCCGGGGGTGCGGGCGTCGCGGACGCCGGTCGGCGGCGCCTGGCGGCCGCGGTACTCCCAGTCGAAGCGCTTGCCCGGCTTCTCGGTGGTGATGACGAACCGCTCGTTGAGCTCGCGGCGGCGCATGAGGTTCTCCATGGTGCGCGCCTCGGACGACGCCCACGTGCCGCCGCTGATGAACCAGGTGCTCGCGGTCGGGAAGGCGCCGTAGCGGGCCGGGTAGGTCTGGTTCCACGGGAAGAACTGCACGGTCTCGCCGGCGTCGAAGGAGGCCATGACGCCGTCGCCGGGGGTCGAGTTCCAGCGGTCCATCCAGAAGCCGACGATGAAGTAGGTCTGGTTGCCGATCGACTCGACGCTCTGCGCCGACGAGAAGAGCGGCTTGTAGTTGATCGCCTCAAAGACCTCGCCGTCGTGCGTGATCGAGCTCACCGCGACCTGGCCGTAGAAGCCCAGCGAGCCGGCGATCGCCTCGACGCCGTCGTTGGTCTCGCACGACATGTACAGCATCTGCTGGTCGTGCGGCATCAGCTCCCAGGTGGCGCCGCCGTCGGTCGACTTGAAAATGTCGGCGCCCTGGTTATCGACGGAGCCAGTCATGATGATCTTGCCGGCGTCGGTGGCGGCGACGCCCATCGCCAGCGCAATGTCGTTGGTCACGACGTTCCACTCGGCCTGCACGCCGGCGGCCGCGACCAGCGCGGCGCCGACGGCCGCGATGGCGGTGTTGAACGCCATCGTCGCTTCCGTGCAAAGGAAAAAACACACAGTCGCGAGATCCGAAACGCGGCGGCCTTGTTGCTGTTCGCAAAAATACCCCACCCCCCAACGAAAAAAAAAATCAAAATGTACCTCGCGATGCGGCGCACCGTTAGCATGCACGTGTTCACAGTGTTTCCTTCCAAGCTAGAGGACGAAACTAGGCGCACAACATCGACAAGGTCCACGTCGAAGAAAGGAGCGAGAGAGAGGGAAAAAAAGCGCGCCAACACTCCGTACCGAGTCAGAAATTGCCAGAACTGTCAGAATCTCCAAACTTGAAAACGGCGCTTCATACAACTGATGCTTGCCTATTTAAGGCGTCTTTTTGTGTGGCCACCACCGCGTGATCGACGGGCACGCGGCCCCATCAGTCTTAGCGTTTACCAAATCCGGAAATTGATCGTCACGTGACCTAGGGCTAGGTCTATGAGTCTGACACGTCATCAGATGAGCGGCCAGGCTGAGCACAGAGTTTGTGCGTTGTGTAGGGA